>Ga0316207_10005161_pt1 | contig 10953 bp, 8 predicted proteins | sample 6weekpyrite_MG_FD_204943 | JGI IMG/M metagenome (GOLD analysis project Ga0316207, IMG submission 204943) | Microbial mat bacterial communities from mineral coupon in-situ incubated in ocean water Damariscotta River, Maine, United States -... | ecosystem: Environmental > Aquatic > Marine >...
CCGATACTGCGCAATTTATCAATTGTTGCATCACATTGAACAAATTCAGCAATCGTTTGCATACCCATGACATGGCCAATTTCATTAATTGATTTTACAAATGCAAAGTCTGTCGTGTCGTTAATCAGATCTTTCACGAACATCCCATCTATTTTTAAATAATCCACCGGTAGGTTTTTCAAGTATGCAAAGGATGACATCCCGGAACCGAAATCATCTAATGCAAAGTTGCAACCACGCGCCTTAATCGCATCAATAAACTGGGAGGCATGACGAAGATCGCGTATCGCTGCCGTTTCCGTAATTTCAAAACATATTTTGTCTACCGGCACATTGGCATGATCAATTTCATTCAATAAAAATTTCAGGAAACGCTCGTCTGCAACGGATATTCCAGATAGGTTAATCGAGCAACCGCCAACATTTTCCAGATTGTTTCTATTACTACGCATCCAGGTCAGGCTATTTGTCACTACCCATCGATCCAGCGCGCTAATCAGGTCATAACGTTCTGCCGCAGGTAAAAATGCACCCGGCATAACCAGATTCCCTTTTTCATCGTTCATCCTTACCAAGAATTCGTAACGCGGTCGCTGCGCAGTATTTGTTAGAAGCGGCATAATAGCCTGAGAATAAAGCTGGAAGCGATTTTCCTCCATAGCCAGATTTATACGTGTTACCCACTGCATCTCAAGATGACGCTGAGCTAACTCTTTGTCATCAGGCGTTTGAACATGAATACGGTTACGCCCCATATCTTTGGCCACATAACATGCCGTGTCGGCCGCACTCAGCACATCAATCACATGCTTGGTTTGTTGTTTAACCGGAACTAGGCCGATGCTCATCCCGATCTGGAATGTTTTATTACCCCAAGTAAATCGAAATCGTTGCGCTGTATTAAGTAAATTATTTGCCACCACCCTTGCTTCATCTAGCGTGCAGTCCGGCATTAATAAGCCAAATTCATCACCTCCAAGGCGTCCCAGTATATCGTTGGGACGACAGGCACGGCGCAAAACCATGCTGAGCTGACGCAATAATTCATCACCTGCTACATGCCCACAGGTATCATTGACCACCTTAAATTGATCGAGATCCATATAACACAATGCATTACCGTTATTGCTTTGCTTCATTACACGACCAAGTTGCCGCTCAAATTCCTGACGATTGATTAAATCAGTTAGTCCATCATGAGTAGCCTGATAACTCAGTTTCTTTGATAATTCACGGGTTCGTGTCACATCCCTGACAACCATGACGACACCTTGTGCTTGCTCATCATTATCCCGGATCGGCGTCGCTGAAGCCTCCACCGGAATTTCACTGCCTTTACTATCTACCAGTACCGTAGCACTGTTTAAATCCACCTGTTCGCCACTCACCAAGCAACTACTAACGAGGTGGTCGACCGGCTGGCCGGTGCTTTCTTCCATTACGTGAACAACATCACTGAGACGTCGACCATCCGCTTTGCTGCTTAAACAACCCGTTAAACGTTCCGCTACCCGGTTCATATAAGTAATACGTTTGTCTGAGTCAATCGTGACGACACCATCGGCAATCGATGCGAGCGTGACCTGCGCTTGTCGGCGTTCACGCATCAGTGTCGACGAAGCCTGCTTTTCTCTGATACTGTAACGCACAGTGCGGCACAGTAGTTGAGGATCTGTGCTCCCCTTTATCAGGTAATCTCCTGCCCCACGTTTCATTGCTTCAACGGCTATAGACTCATTACCCTGACCTGTCAGCATAATAATCGCCATATCATTAATGCTTGTACTGGATGCTTCACCCAATAATTCCAAACCATCTAGATCTGGCAAGTTATAATCCAGCAACATACAGTCCGGTTTCAGTTGTGAAATTAATTCAAGTCCATCCTCACCACAGTCGGCCTCGATAAAGCTGTAAATATAATTAGGGTCCTGATTCAAGGCACGACGATAAACCTCCCGGTCCTCAGGACTGTCGTCAACAATCAGTACCAATCTCTCCGCAGCAGACATCACGACACCTCTCTGGGTAATACAACCACTTCAAACCAGTAATCCTTTAGCCGTTGAATCGATTCAATTAAATTTGGCAAACCAACCGGTTTAACCACGTAACTGTTAGCACCCGATGAATAACATTTATGAATATCCTTTTCATCTGACGATGTCGTTAGCACAATGACAGGGATTTCACGTAGAACTGTATTCGCTTTAATATCTTCTAAAACTTCGTGACCGTCTGTGCCGGGCAAATTAAGATCAAGCAATATCATTCCAGGTCGAGGAGAACTTTCCGGGTCTACATACTTTCCACGCTGGTACAGGTAATCAAGGCTTTCATCACCATCTGCACAGCGCATCACCGGGTTAGCCAGGCCTGCTTTCTTCAGTGCCCGCACCGTTGCTTCGTAATCTTCATCACTGTCTTCAACCAGTAAAATAGGATGTGAGCCTATCATTGTAATTCTCCTTTCAAGGTGAAGAAAAAGGTAGTTCCTAAATCTGGCTCAGATTCAATCCATAACTTACCACCGTGCCGTTCAACCAATTTCTTTGCGATTGTTAATCCTGCACCGGTACCACCACCATATTTATCATTCCCATGCAGTCTTTTAAAAAAACGAAATACTGTGTCGAGATGCTTTTTCCTGATGCCAATACCATTATCTTTAACGAACATGACCGGCTCACTAAAAACTTCTCCATCCGGCCCTGGGTTTGTGGATGAACTTAAAGAGCCGACCTCTACCCAAGGTTGAGATTTATCATTGTATTTACAGGCATTACTAATAAGGTTGAGATAGATATCACCTATCCTAGCTCGGTCACCAACCACATTGGGTAGTGCCTCCGACTGACGAATTTCTACCCCAGTCTCTTGAATTCGTGCTTCCAAAAGTTCCAGGCATTCCTTTACGACCTCATTGAGATCAGTATCTGCCATCTTCATTTCACATTTCCCTGCACGCGAAAAACTCAATAGAGATTCAATTCGTTCTTCAAGACGATGGGTCAGCCGTTGCAATGTCTCCAGCATACGGTGCCCTTCTTTATCCAGCTTGTCTCCGTAGTCTTCCATCAGGAATGTTGAATAATTATTGATACCACGCAGAGGTTCTTTTAGATCATGCGAAGCAATATAGGCAAAATCATCTAGTTCACGATTACTGTGCTTGAGCTTTTTATTAATAGCTTCTAATTTTTCTGCATGCGTATGTAGTTCTTTCTCAGCGCGCCGTCGCTCTTCAACCTCAACTTTTAATTCATTATTAAATTTCTTTAATTCAGCTCCACGCAATAATAAGAAACCCAGTCCAAGCAGTGCCGGCAAAATAAGTAGCCAATACCAGTATTTTTTCAGCGCCTGGTATAAAGTAATCTCGCCATAATGTTTATATGGCCCAACGTGAAGTTCCTTGAACAATTCGTGCACCGGCTGATAATCAAGCGGCACCGTCCAACCAGCATGACTACCCGAAATAGAGGCAGAATGTTTCATCGGCATTTGTAACAAGGCCACTGCCACTTGTTTGGCTAGTATCCCGGACGTATGGTCTGCACGAGCAAAGGGCCATTCCGGATAAAGACGAGTACTGTGTTGAAAGGGAAAACCCGCTGTAGTCTGACGATTCATAACTCGTAAATCATCCAGCTTAATGCGACCTTGTTTGGCCATTTTTTCTAACACATCTGTTCGTACCGTACCGGCATCGACACTGCCATCAAGTACGCGCTGAACAATCTTGTCTTGTGGAAACCCAACAAAGTCGAGTTGCATATCATCAAATGGATCCAGCCCAGCGCTCGTCAATTCATACCAGGCCATTTGAAAACCGCCAAAGGCCTTTTTCGACACCGCTGCAAAAGACTTATCCCGCAAATCTGTGATTTTTTTTATATCAGTACGATCTTTACGACTAATGATCACCGCACCAAAGGCATCCAGTACCACTCCCTGACGGAGATTACGCAAGGTAGCGATCCGGGTAATACCGTATTTTGCCTCCAGATTAACGTAATGCCCTGTATTGGTCAGGACAAAATCGAGTTCTTTATTGGCAACAGCCTTGGTCATTTCATCTAGGTTGAGTGGCACAAGGAAAAATCGATATGCGGGTAATTGTGACTTCAGATAATCAATACTTGGCTGCCAACGCTCAACAGCCTTGTCAACTCCGCGAAATGCCAGTACGCCTACGTGAACATCTTGCTGGCTGGCTTGCAGGGAAACAGGGGTAGAAAAACCGGACGTGCATAGCAAAAGCAGAGCACACAATTTACCGAAACGGATAACAAAATATTCTATGCCGTTAAATTGCATAGCCCACCTTTTACATTCTTATTGTGACGTTTCACCCACAACGTCGCCTACTAGAATAGTACATATGGATCTTTATCGGCTGCTGATCGAGAAACTTTACCCCAGTAAATTGCTAAACTATTGAATATTGATTTTTTTAAAGAATATTTTGGTGGATGATTATAAATAATGTTAAATATCAGATAGATAAAAACTTTAAAGCAAAAATGCTATCTGAAAATTATTCAGTTATCCGAGATTGCTCAGACCGCCAATAAGATCATTGAGAAGGACGGGCACGGTGAACTCTCTGATGGTTTTCTAAAGATTATCGGTGCGGGGTAGTGAGCAACTGTCGCAGGAGGGCTATTCCCTCCTTATTACTCCAAACACTCTTCCCAATAAGGTTTCCCTTCGAATCGTTCGGCTAGAAAATCAACGAATTGCCTTACGCGCTGTGACAAGTGTCTTGTCGGCGGATAGATTGCATACGCATTAACTGACTCAGTCGCGTAGTCCTGCAATAGTGGCACAAGTTCACCACTGGCAATTTTTTCGTAGGCAATAAAGGTTGGTTGCCTAAGTATCCCTAAACCGTTAACGGCAGCATCACGCATAAAGTGACCATTGTTAGCCGTTAATACCTCGTTAACACTGATAGTGAGCGGCTTACCGTCTGGATAAATGAATGTCCATTGATCAGGGCGCGCAATATTGCTGTAAGTAATACATGGATGCTGTTGCAGATCGGCCGGGCTTTGCGGTTGACCATGTTCACGAAGATAAGCAGGGCTGGCACAAACCATCATTGACACCTCTGCCAACCTGCGCGCAATCAAACTCGAGTCTTTCAAATCAGCAATCCGAATACCAACGTCAAAGCCCTCGCTGATTAAATCAATCTCACGATCATCAAAGTCGATATCAAAACGAATCTCGGGGTGTTGTTGCTGAAAATCAATAATCGCAGGCCCCAGATGCATCAAACCAAAACTCAATGGTGCAGCTATTTTGATCTGACCACGAATCTCGCCATGTAACTCGCTAACCGAATCTTCCGCCTCGGTTAGATCATCAAGTATCTGCACACAACGCTCATAAAAGGCACGGCCACTGTCCGTCAAACTCAACTTGCGAGTAGTACGGTGAAATAACTCAACGCCAAGCTGCTCTTCCAATTCAGACAAACGACGACTCACCGCCGACTTAGCCAACTGCAACTGCTCCGCCGCCGCGGTCATCGTGCCGCTGTTAACTATCTGAATAAAAGCTTGGATTTCTTCTGTTTTCAACATTGTTCGAATATAAAGAACAATCATTTTATAAACAAGCTATATATCCACTTTAAATGAACGCATAAACTTCATGCATCTTGATACTAACAGGTAAAGGAGAAAAATCATGGAAAAACAACAACTTGATGTTCTATTGGTGAATTCTAGTGCACAGCAACAAGCCTCAACGACACGCCGCTTCGCAAGCGAACTAATCACAGCCCTGCAAGAACAGGATGGAGAAATGCATATCCACGAACGTGATGTAGCCATGGGCATCCCCTTCATTGATGAACAATGGGTTCATGCCAACTTTACCTCTGAGGATGAACACACTCTCGAACAAAAGGCGACACTGGCCTATTCCGACAGCTTAGTCGATGAACTCATTCAGGCCGACATCCTGGTCATCGCCGCACCGTTATACAACTTCTCGGTACCAGCCAGCCTAAAGGCATGGATTGATCAAATTTCCCGTGTAGGTCGAACCTTCAGCTACAACAGCGAAGGAACCACAGGAATACTAAAAAATAAAAAAGCCTATATCGTCATAACGACAGGCGGTACCAAATTAGGCAGTGACATCGATTTTGCCAGTGGCTATTTACGCCATGTATTGGAGTTCATTGGTATCACAGATGTGTCATACATCTCTGCGGAAGGCTTTATGTTCGATGAAGAAAGTGGAGTGGAAAAAATACGTAAGCAAATTGCAAACGCAAGTGAAAAAGATAGGTGCAGAACCATAGGCCCTGTGGCCCATCATCATTAACGGAGAAAATAATGGATATGCAAACAACATCATCAAAGATTATTCCAGCCAAGGAACTCATGGAAGGCGCGGGTGTGACGGTGAATCGTACGATCGGTACTCCAGCTTTGCGTAACTATGACCCGTTCATGTTACTGGACCATATGAGTAGTAAAAACCCAGACGATTATATTGCGGGTTTTCCATCACACCCTCACCGTGGCTTTAACACATTCACTTATATGATTAATGGCGATATGGAACACAAGGACAGCATGGGTAATACAGGTAATCTCGGTCCCGGTGGCGCTCAATGGATGAAAGCTGCCAGTGGTGTGATTCATTCTGAAATGCCAAAACAGGAAAATGGTTTGATGCGAGGTTTCCAACTATGGATCAACCTGCCAGCAGCTAACAAAATGGATACACCTGAGTATCAGGAATACAAATCTGAAGCATTTCCTGAGGTGGTAACACCAGACTACAACGTGAAAGTGATCGTTGGTTGTTATGCTCATGCATCATCACCCATTGTTGATGACATTACTAACGTGTCTTATTTCGATATACAGCTAAAAGCGGATAGGCATTTTCAGTTCGAGTTTCCCGCTGTGAATAACAGTTTCCTATATGTATTCGAAGGAGACGGTCAATTCAATGACCAAAACGTGTCTTTACATGATCTTGTTACGCTAGATAGCGATGAAGCCATTCCTACATTTATTGCAGGAAAACAAGGAGCACGGTTTATCGTGGTGAGTGGAAAACCCATTAATGAGTCAGTCGTACAATACGGCCCATTTGTGATGAATACCAAGGAAGAAATTGATACCGCGATGCGTGACTTCCAATCAAATAATTTCATCCAAAACAAAACATGGATAAACCGAAATAAAAAGACAGAGGTGTAATACGATGACAGGAAAATTAAAAGTTGAAAACGGTGAATTCATTCGTGCAGTATCGAATTTCAGGAATTGGGTGACTAAAGATGGCAGTCCGGGGCCGACTGGAGAAGCTGGTTTCGAAGCTGAACCCGGCCGTTATCATTTGTATGTTTCACATGCCTGTCCTTGGGCGCATCGCACTCTGATTTTTCGTGCACTGAAAGGATTGGAAGATGTGATTTCTATATCCGTAGTACATCCATTGATGCCAGAAGAAAGCTGGGTGTTTTCGGAATATCCAGGAGCAACCGTGGACCATGTGAATAATGTTCACTATTTATATGAAGCATATCAAATTGCCGATCCAAACTTTAATGGGTTGGTCACGGTACCCGTACTATGGGATAAAAAACGCCAGGCGATTGTGAATAACGAGTCATCTGAAATCATACGTATGCTGAATACTGTTTTTGATGATTATGGAAATGCTGACATCGATTTTTACCCAGAAACATTGCGAGAAGAAATTGATATTATTAATGAACTGGTTTACGACAAAGTAAATAACGGTGTATACCGTGCAGGTTTTGCTACGACACAAGATGCCTATAACAAAGCATTCGACCGATTATTTAATGTTATGGATGAGCTTGAAGAGAGACTGTCAGAACAACGTTACCTCGTAGGTGGACAAATTACGGAAGCAGACTGGCGTTTATTTACGACACTAGTACGTTTTGATGCGGTGTACTACAACCATTTTAAAACCAACAAGAAACGTTTGATGGATTATCCGAATCTATGGTCTTATACTCGTGAGCTTTATCAAGTGCCCGGTGTGGCAGAAACGGTGAACATGGATCATATCAAGTATCACTACTTCGCTAGTCATCGTTCAATCAATCCGACCGGTATTGTTCCTAAGGGACCAGAGATTGATTTCATGCGGCCACATAATCGTGATTCTCGCCATTTTAAATAAATAATAGATGAAAATTATTTCAATAGAGCAAATGTAGTCAGCGCACAATTATCGGTAATAGTTAGAAACAACTGTGCTATGACTACGTTTATTTTCGTCCATCTCAAGAGAAGGTTATTTTATTATTGTCCGATAGCATTTATGATAAGCACATGATGTTTACTGCCCTTTTTGCAATAGAGTTGCCTTTCTGATGTTTGGTTTATTTAACACCTCCCCTGTATTAGAAACGGATTCATCGCAATGGTTATTTGATGCCTTTGCCTGGGCCTTAGATAATTTTGACGCGGACTATTTCTACAATGAAACGGAATTGGTGTTGCCGAACAATACCTTTTTCCCTGGTAGGGTAGATAGCCCTGAGGGAATGGCAAACTTGATCTTCGACCGAGTAAAAGCTTATACGGGAATTAGCCATTGGCCAACACGGCTTGTACAAGATAGCTATTCACCTTCTCTACAAGCCCCCAAAGTTGAAATCAAGGGTGCGCTACGTGGTGCGGGTGGTATTACAGACGATTCAGTTGATGATGCACATCGGCTACCCATACTGTTTAACCCACAGCAAATCAGTAATCCTGAAGGGCTGATTTCAAGCTTCGCTCATATCATCGCGCACCACTTAGGACAAATGGCAAACGAGCCTCCACCTCGCGGTGCTGAGTATTGGCCACATGTAACAGAGTTGCTCGCGATTTATTCAGGTTTTGGGGTGATGTTTGCCAATAGCGCCTTCACCTTCCGTGGTGGTTGCGGTAGTTGTTATAACCCAGCAGCCAATCGCGATGCCTACCTTTCGGAGCGTGAAGCCACCTATGCACTGGCTATCTTCGCTGTATTAAAAGAAATTCCAAATTCCGCGGTAACCAAACATATGAAAGGTCACTTACGTGGCGTTTTCAAAAAGGCGGTTAAAGAAATTAGAGATCGCGATAATGATCTGCAACGCCTAAGACGTTGTGGTGAAAAATAAAAAAGGAATTTAATCACCCTGACAATAAAGTGAGACCGCTTACCCATGAAACGTGCACACAAAAAATAAAAGGGTACTGCCCCCCCCTTTTATTACCTCGCTCTCCTATTACCTACCCTTTTATATTTAAGGATAATGACTCCCAGGCCGATAACTATCTAAGAAGCCGAACTGGCTGAAATTTATCTTGATATATTACATATTGTTAATCTTGAATTTTAGACAGAATAATTAATATAACAGCAAGTGAATATTGCGCTATGACAAAAAAACCAGATGTTAAGCCATTAACTAAATCACGAAATGTCATTATCGTTGGTTTTGTTGCGGTTCTATTGGTTTTCTGCGTAGTCCTTATTGTCTGGCTCACTACATCCAAACAAGAATATAAACGATTAATCATCATTGACGAGTATAGACAGGGAGCAGAATACCTTGGGGATATGAGAAAATCGGCCTTGCATCGCTCAGTTTTACTACACGAAATGACACTGGCAAACGATCTTTTTGACCTCGATGATAAAGTTCAGGAATTCAGTAATGAAGCCGGTCATTTCATGGTTGCCAGAGAAAAATACCTTTCTTTGTCAGTGCTAGATGGCGATGCAACATTATGGCATCGGGTATCGAAAAAAGTCAGCAAGAATTCATTGGCACAGCACAATGTTGCAAAGTTAATTCAGGAAGGGGAAATAAAGGTAGCACGTCAAATATTGTATGAAACGCTTGTGCCGGAACAACGAATTATTTTAGCGTTACTATCTAAAATGCTGGAACGTCAAAATCAACTTGTTTCTAATGAGCTAAACGAGGCAAACAAGGTTAAAGAACGTAATGATTTTATCATCCAGGTTCTGGCACTCATTTCAATTCTATTCACAATTGGCATTATCATTTTTGTAGTACGCACGACTCTTCGTATTCAGAGAGATTTACGCAAAGCAGATGAAGCACGCGTTTCGAACAAGATGAAATCCGAATTCATCTCGAGCATGAGTCATGAACTGCGCACCCCACTCAATGCTATTCTTGGATTTGGCCAGTTGTTGGAATTTCAAGCTGGCAATATTTCTCAAAAAGAATCTCAACAATACATAAATGATATTCTTCGGGCAGGCCACCATCTATTAGAACTGATAAACGAAGCACTGGATTTATCACGAATTGAATCTGGCCACCTAGATATCAACCCTGAGTCAATACAACTGACAGCAATTATTAACGAATGTATTAATCAGATAAATACTGGTCTGGCAAAACAGAACAACATAACGTTGATTAACGAGGTTGATGATACAACACTGTTTGTCATGGCCGACCAGAAAAGACTCAGGCAGGTTTTAATAAATATTCTCAGTAACGCAGTCAAATATAATCATGAGAATGGCACTGTCCACGTTAAGACTGACATTCGTGATAAACAACAATTACGCATTATTATTTCTGATACCGGCAAGGGTATTAATGCGAGCGATATTGAGAAATTGTTTGATCCGTTTGAGCGACTCACATTCAAGAATAGTAATATTGAAGGTACCGGTATTGGTTTGACTGTTACAAAGCAACTTGTTGAAGCAATGAATGGAGCCATCGGTGTTGATAGTGTGATGGATAAGGGCTCTATTTTCTGGGTAGAATTTCCAATGACGACAAGTAAAATCGGAACAACGTAACCTTATTGAGAGCAAATGGGGGCAAACAACTGTGCTCTCCCCCCTCCAATTGTTCGACTAACTAGCTAACCTGTATCAGTTCTTTCCACCGCGTGGTGGCTCTTGGTGATAATC
>Ga0316207_10005163_pt1 | contig 10947 bp, 8 predicted proteins | sample 6weekpyrite_MG_FD_204943 | JGI IMG/M metagenome (GOLD analysis project Ga0316207, IMG submission 204943) | Microbial mat bacterial communities from mineral coupon in-situ incubated in ocean water Damariscotta River, Maine, United States -... | ecosystem: Environmental > Aquatic > Marine >...
ACTGCCCGCAGGAAATTATTATATCGACTCAATTATGGTACAGGATGCAGACCCCTTTGATGATGTCGTAGTGAAATCAAGCTGGTATAACACAGGTCTGCTATCAGGCACACATTACGATGCCGATCAACGCATCACTGACTGGGACCCACTTAGCCCTGACTTTGGTATTATCGATTTTACTTTTCTGGTATCTAATATCGCTATTGTCAATTTCACACTACCCTGAAGTTATTATACTGATGAAAATGCTAGAATTAACAGCACTGAAATTTCATATATTCTTGAACTATGTACCAGGAACATAGACAGGAACCGTTTAAATAAGCTCAATGACCATCACTTTTATGCTACTAAGTTGTAGAACAGCTATGAGTGAATATTTTAATTGCTTAGCATTAAAAATCGGATACCATAGATTCACAATCTTCTCCCTGTAAAAAAACATTAAGTAAATACATTTGATGAAATATTTTATTACCCTGACCTGCCTTGGCTTTTCACCTGAATTATTGGCTCACGGTATGTCAGAAGCTGACAAGCTACACATTCTTAATGCCGGTTTTATGGACTATATAAAACTGGGTGCCACACATATGCTAAGTGGATATGATCACCTGTTATTTTTAGTCGGCGTAATTTTTTTCCTTAGCCGCTTTATAGACATCGTAAAATTTATAACCGCTTTTACCATTGGCCATTCCATTACCCTGATCTTTGCCACACTTTATGGCATTCAGGCAAACTACTATTTAATTGATGCGGTGATTGCCCTGACAGTATGCTACAAAGCTTTTGAAAACCTGGATGGTTTTAATAAATACCTGGATTTTAAACCGCCGGCTTTAATCTGGATGGTGTTTGCATTCGGTTTAATTCATGGCTTTGGCTTATCCACCCGATTACAGCAACTGCCCATGAATGAAGAAAGCCTGGTGCTGAATATTATCGGCTTTAACCTTGGGGTAGAAATTGGTCAAATAGTTGCTTTAAGCATTATGCTGTTAGTTTTATCCGCCTGGAGAAGTTCAGGCTCATTTAAGAAATCTAGTCGTGTTTTTAACCTGACGCTTTTAGTCGTGGGCGCACTGCTCTTTATTATGCAGCTACACAACTACCAGCACTCAGCATTCTCGGATGCGTTTCCCATCAATCAGGATGACCATTATCATGCCCATGAAGCGATGAAGAACACTGAATCAGGTTTAAAAGACTACAAAAAGAGAATATTCTTACCCCAGCAATAGCCCGATTAGAACAGGGATATAAATATGATAAAAAAGATTCTACTCAGCAGTCTGTTATCTTTAGCACTATTTAGCTCCGCGGCCATCGCGCACCCAGGCGGTCATGGCCCGGTGGGTGAAGAGGAAGCTATATTTATCGCATCCAGTGTCGCGCTTCAGTTTATCGATTTCGATGCCGGGCTGGGCTTTGGAAAATTAGCACCGAGCTGGAAAAACATTGCCGATAAGGATAAGAAAATATATAAAAAAGATACTTATTATTATATTGTAAGCATCCACAATAGCGCGAAAAATAAGACACTGTATTTTTTGCTATCTAACACCGGCGAAGTTTTTGATGCAAATTTCAGTGGGGTTTTTCCCAATCTAAAAGAATAACAGCCTGCCAATATAATAAGCAAAAAACACTTCAATACAAAAAAACTTTTACTCTAAAACTATACTGGCGGGCAACCAATACGTCCACCGAGTATGGTCTGTATGGCCACAGAAGCGGCAGCCGTGCGGTTATCCGCACCCACTTTTGGATACATTTGTTCAAGGTGTTTATTCACAGTTCGCGGGCTCATATCCAGAATTTCAGCGATTTCTCGATTGGTTTTTCCATGCGCAAGCCACAGTAGCACTTCCGCTTCCCGGCTAGTGATCGGCAAGTTTTCTTCCAGAACTGCCGGATCAATTTCAACATTAGGCGACTGTATTTTTAAAAGATATTCATCGTCTTCTGTTTGTTTAAAATAATTCACGGTGAGCACAATATTTTGCTGTGTTACAGGTAAAGCCAGGTTATGCCCAAGTTTACCATTGGGCAACCAGTGACTTAGGCGTTCACTCAGCTCGAGCTGCCCCCCTGGCTGCTCACCTTCCTGTTGCTGATACTGGTTTAATAGAGCCTGGGCTTCTGGCGTTGCCCATAGCACACTGCCACTTTTATTAATGCTAAAAACATATTGACGCATTGCATCCAGTGCCTTCTGTGCTTCGCTTAGCATCCTCGCACTGTTTGTATGCTGGCGAATACGCACCAGTAACTCTTCAGGGTGTATGGGTTTTACGATATAGTCATTTCCGCCCGCATCAAATGCTTTAACAATATCTTCCACTTCACTCAGGCCTGTCATGAAAATTATCGGTGTAAGTGGTAACTTTTTCCTGATTTCATGGGCACACTCGAAACCATCCATTACTGGCATCACCGCATCCATTAAAATTACATCCGGGGTGATTTGCTGCATAACATTTAACGCCTGCTGTCCATTGAGTGCAATCAGTACAGCAATGCCCGCCTTATCAAGAGCCATATTAATCATGCCCAGTGATTCAGGTGAATCATCCACAACAAGCACAGTCGTTTTATCTCTAAATTTTTGCATATTTAGTTTACCTTCTTTTGCAAAAATGCTTCTAACTCGCAGACAATACCATTCAGGTCACACTGGTCTACCAGTGCCCTTAATTTTATAATCAATGCATATTCAGAAAACTGTAATTCGAGTTTTTCAATATCCCCCAGAACCCCCTGCAAATAACCAATTTTTGCATGGTCTCGCGCGGCAATAATTAACTGGCGATCAATATCATGGTCTTCATGGAGAGGTGTTAAACTTACTTCTTTTTCATTCGCTACACTTAACTCATCAGTAAGCCATTGTAAATTTAAACACAATTGTAACTGGGTTAATAAACTATCGAGCCGTATAGGCTTATTAATATACGCCTGGAAATCTACACTCTTCTCGTAGAACTGGGCAGTCTCAAAGGGTTCCGCCGAGATCATTATAACCGGTACCGCAACCGATTTTTCACGTAATAATGCCAGTAACTCCCAGCCATTCATATTGGGCATGGAAATATCGAGCATAAATAAATCAATAGGCTCGTTATTAATTTTTTCCAGGGCAATATCTGCTGACTCTGCTTTATGAATGATAAAACCCAGAGGCTGAAGAAAATCATTGATCAGATCCCTGTGTGACTTCTCATCATCAACCACCATTATAGTTTTAGGTGCACCCGAATAGCCTTTTACTCCCGACTGGGTATTAAGCACCGTATTCTGGTCTAACACACTGGGGAGAAAAAGTGTCAGGCAAAATTCGCTACCCACACCCTGCTGTGAACTTAACTCCAGATCCCCTCCCATCATTTCCACCAGCAATCGGGTAATGGACAGGCCTAGCCCTGTACCTGAGATTAACTGAGTCTGTTGATCCCTGACCCGCTCAAAGGGTTCAAAAATCCTTCTTTTATTTTCTTCCGCAATACCAATACCCGTATCCTTAACCGTCATTCGAGCTACCTGGTTACGATAACTGATGCTTAATTCGACACTGCCTTTTTCGGTAAATTTAATCGCATTAGAAAGTAAGTTAAGTAATATTTGCCTTAACCTTTTTTCATCTACAGAAAAGAACTGCGGGAAGTTTGCCTGGCAATTGACTCTAAACTTGATACCTTTGGATTCAGCTAAAGGCCTGAACATATCATCTAACTGCTGTATTAATGAATGTAAATCAAGCGTATCACGTTGCAGATCAAACTTACGCGCTTCAATTTTTGAAATTTCCAGCAGGCCTTCTATCACATCGGAGAGATGTTCACTGCTACGCCTGATAACCCGGGTAATGTTCCGACTTTTATCATCCAGCTTATCATCGGTTTCCATTAGCTGGGAGTAACCAAAAATGGTATTCAGTGGCGTGCGTAGTTCATGACTTACACCGGATAAATATCTTGATTTAGCCAGGTTCGCCGCATTCGCTGCATCTCGCGCCTGTTCGAGTTCAATTGCCGTTACTTCATGCGCTTTTATTTCCCGTATTAATAATTCGGTTTGTAATTGTGTCTCACTTAATGCAAAACGCGCACTTTTCTGTGCTAACACATACAACCAGATCAATACCCCGGTTAATAATAAAAACAGAAAAAACACCTGCCATAAAGTGGTACTAATCAGGCTTAATTCAAATAGCTGCTTATGGGGCTGGGCATAAAATACGACGGACAGCAAACCGGCAATAATAGTTGCCGTTATAATAAAAATACTAATGAAGTGACCACTCACCGAGTGTAATTTTTCATTAATATAATGGGGTAAAACTTTACTAAACAGGGCATTGGTTTGAGCTGATAGATGCGCCTCTGGGCGGCACTGATCACCACAGCGTGAATCCAGTGCACAGCATAACGAACAGATAAAGCCGTCATAGCTGGGGCAACTGGCCATATCTTCATGGTCAAAACTATTTTCACAGATACGGCATTGATGTTGTTGCGATGCCTCTACTATTTCTCTATCAATTTCTCGCGCTAAATAGTATTTACCTTTCGTTAACCAGGCAATAAAAGGGACCGTCACAAATGGTATCAACAGTGCAAGAAAAGCCGCCAGGGCTTCTGCAACTTCTCCAAACAGACCAAAGTTAGCAAGCACACCAACGCTTGATGCGATCACCATGGAAACCACGCCTACAGGGTTAATGTCGTACAGGTATCCCCGCCTGAATTCGATATGCGCCGGGCTTAAACCTAATGGTTTATTAATAACAAGATCTGCAACCACACAGCCCACCCAGGCGACCACCAGTGATGCATAAGTAATTAAAATTTCTTCAAAAGCCTGGTATAAACCCAGTTCCATGAGCATTAAGGCAATCGAAACATTAAAGACCAGCCAGACAACTCGTCCGGGATGATAATGCGTCAGGCGTGAAAAGAAATTACCCCAGGCAATAGAACCGGCATAGGCATTAGTGACATTAATTTTTAACTGCGAAATAATGACAAAAATACCGGCTAGCCATAAGGCCATATCCGGGTTAACCGTGATATAAGTAAATGCAACGAAGTACATATGTGCTGGATCATTGGCAAGCTCTGAATCCAGGCCGTGGCTCAGGGCTAATACCGCGAGAAACGACCCAATAAATAACTTGATCACACCAAATACAACCCAGCCAGGCCCCGCACCCACCACCGCTATCCACCAGCGACTTTTCTTACACTGGTCTGTGGTCGGCAGAAAGCGTAAAAAGTCTGCCTGCTCACCATTTTGCGCGATAAGTGGAAAGATGACCGCCGCAGCCGCACCAAAAAGTAGCAGGTTAAATGAATTGTCTCCCTGATTTAATTCACTCGGGTTTAATTCTCCCGGATAGCTTAACCACTGAGCAAAAGAAGCTGATTCATGCAAGCCGATGTAAATTAATGGAAGTAACTGTAAAATTATCCAGACTGGCTGGGTCCATGCCTGGAACTGGGATATTCGGTGAAAGCCGTGGGTCACCAGTGGGATCACCACCACAGCACTAATCACATAGGCAAGCGACAGGGGTATATCCGCCATGATATGAATAGCCATTGACATTATCGCGGCTTCTAGCGCAAAGAATATAAATGTAAAGGAGGCATAAATTAAGGACGAGATGGTTGAACCAATATAGCCAAAGCCCGCGCCTCGGGTGAGCAGGTCAATATCGACACCATCCCGTGCCGCATAATATGACAGGGGTAAACCCGATATAAAGATAATCAGGCCCACCACCAGTATCGCCCACATCGCATTCGTAAAGCCATAGCTCAGGGTGATAGCCCCTCCAATCGCTTCTAATGCCAGAAAAGAAACAATACCCAAAGCGGTGTTAGCCACCCAGCCAGTTGACCACCTTCGCGCCTGCTTGGCGGTGTATCGCAATGCATAATCTTCCAGGGTTTCATTAGCCACCCACTGGTTATACTCACGCCTAATAATTAATGCATCTTTGTCTATACTCATAAATACTAACAAGCCCTGCTGTTATGCCCCGTTGGTAAGCATACTCTCACTCAACCAACCTTTATATACAAAAAGCAATTTCCAGGCCATGCGTCATTTGACGTATATGCCTGCGCAGGTTTGCTAATTCTTTATTTCCCTTCAGCTCATTACACTCATAAACCATGAATTCAGTCATCCTCTCACGTGTTATTCATGTTTGTGTGATATCTGGCTTTGTCTTTGCTCTTAAACCGGTCTTTCAAGTGATTCGCTTCTTGACCACAGCCGAAGGAATAAAAAAAATGCTAAAGAAAAACACTGTCGGGAAAACCCTTCTCCTGAGCAGCATACTTGCAGCAATTAGCTCACCGGTTATTGCCGGTGGAAAAATCTCAATCGATGATACCAAATGGATCAGCTTTGGTGCTGGCTTGCGCACCTCAATCGCTTCAGTTGGCGATTCAGCACCCGATGGATCTAATGCCACTGAGTTCAACCTCGAAAATGCCCGTCTTTATATTTCAGCACAGGCAACAGAAGATTTTAAGGTTTACTTTGGTACCGACAAAATGTGGGGTGAATACGGTGTTTTAGATGCCATTGTTCAATACGAACCCAGTAAATCATTTAATGTGTGGATGGGTCGTATGCTCGTACCCGCCGACCGTATTGAAATGAATGGACCTTTCTATGGTTTAACCTGGGGCCAGTATACGGTTCCTTTATATCCATCAGACAATGATATTAGCAATGGTGCAAATGGTCTAGCGGGCACCTATGGCCGTGACGAAGGTGTCACTATCTGGGGCACCTCAGGCAAATTTCAGTATGCCTTTGGTTTATTCGATGGGTATACCGGTGATGCAAACCAGGGCGACGAGCTACTGTTCGCAACACGCCTTGCTTATAACTTTCTCGAAAATGAATCGAACCCCGGCTATTACACCAGCAGCACCTACTACGGAAAAGGTGGTGATATCTTCACCCTCGCGGTCTCTGCGCAATACCAGGATGATGGTTACGGCACGGTAACTGAATCTGGCTCATTCAAAGGCTATGCCGTTGATGCGTTTTTTGAAAAACCACTGGAGGGTGGGTCAGCGATTACCGTTGAAGCCGAGTTCAAATCATTTGAAGTGGATACAACAGCCGCGACACCTGATTTTGCAATGTTTGATGGTGATGCCTACTTCGCAAGTTTTGCTTACCTGATTGGTTCTGATACTGGCGCTGGACAATACCAGCCCTATGTGCGATTCACAGAAAACAGCCCGACGGTTGGCCTTAGCAGTGACTTAACTGAAGTGGGCCTTAACTATGTGATTTCAGGACATAACACTCGCATTAATTTTAATGTCACAGATGGTGATGCGAATGCTAGTGGTAATGCTGGCACTGATAGCACATCTTTCCTTATCGGCATGCAAGTTCAAATTTAAGCACACAGGAATTAATTTCATGAAAACAAATACATTTAAAAAACTCGCGCTCGCCGCAGCAATGAGTGTCTCTACCATGGCCGTCTCTTCTATCGGCTGGGCTGCTGACACAATTAAAGTCGGTGTACTACATTCACTCTCTGGCACCATGGCGATTTCAGAAACCACACTGAAAGACACTATGTTAATGTTAATTGATGAGCAGAATAAAAAAGGTGGACTACTGGGCAAGAAACTTGAAGCCGTAGTAGTTGACCCGGCATCAAACTGGCCGTTATTTGCGGAAAAAGCCCGTGAGCTTATTTCAAAAGAAAAATCTGATGTGGTTTTTGGTTGCTGGACATCCGTATCACGTAAATCTGTACTCCCTGTATTCGAAGAACTGAATAGCATTTTATTCTACCCGGTACAGTATGAAGGCGAAGAGTCTTCGAAAAATGTGTTCTACACAGGCGCTGCGCCCAACCAGCAGGCCATACCTGCCGTTGATTACCTGATGAATGATATAGAAGTTAAACGCTGGGTATTAGCGGGGACCGACTATGTATACCCTCGCACAACGAATAAGATCCTTAAAGCCTATCTGATCTCTAAAGGCGTAGCTGAAAAGGATATTATGGTTAACTATACGCCCTTCGGTCATTCTGACTGGCAGTCTATTGTCTCCAGCATCAAGAAATTTGGCAGCACCGGTAAGAAAACAGCGGTTGTATCCACCATTAATGGTGATGCCAATATTCCTTTCTACAAAGAGTTAGGTAACCAGGGCATTTCTGCTGAAGATATTCCAGTTGTTGCCTTCTCTGTGGGTGAAGAAGAACTATCCGGCCTGGACACTAAACCACTGGTAGGTCATCTTGCGGCATGGAATTACTTTATGAGCGTTGAATCTGATGCTAATGATGCGTTTATCAAAAAGTGGCAGTCGTTTATCAAAAACAAAAAACGCGTCACCAATGATCCAATGGAAGCACACTACATTGGTTTCAATATGTGGGTAAAAGCGGTAGAAAAAGCTGGCACCACTGATCCTGAAAAAGTACAGGATGCGCTTATTGGAATTAAAGTGGCTAACTTAACCGGCGGTATTTCTGAAATGTTACCTAATCACCATATTACAAAACCTGTACTGATTGGTGAAATCCAGAAAAACGGTCAGTTTGATGTTGTCTGGGAAACAGATGGACTGGTTGCAGGTGATGCATGGTCAGACTTCCTGCCAGGCTCTAAAGACCTGGTTGCCAACTGGCAACCACCATTATCATGTGGCAACTATAACACTAAGACTAAAAAGTGTAGCGGTCAGAACTACTAGGACGAAAGAAAACTAGTTGCATAATCAAGAGTACACAGGTCACCAGACTCCCGTTATTTTACGTGGGTGATCTGTGTACTCTTCTTAAGATGATATGAGACCACTAATGCTAACAAACTTAAGAAAAACTAAAATTATTCATTTATTATTTAGACTAATTCGAAATATTATCATATTGAGTTTGTCTCAGATCCTGTTTTCACAAACCATCTATGCCACTGAAACACCTGGCAACAACGATTCCAGCGCTGATGCACTAAACCAGGCATGGGAGCAGTTTAGTTCTAAAAAATACGCAGACATTAAATCTGCCATACAGATAATAGCGAAACACAGGCCACCGGAAACAAACAGGGCAATGAATGCTTTGCTGGATGGACAACTGTATTTTAATAAAAAGTCAAAACAGTTATATATTCTGCATGACGCAGATGAAAGCTACACATTTAAATCACTCTTTACTGAAGAAAAAATATCACAGGAAAACAAACGCGGTTTTAAAAAAGTAAAAAGTAACAATCGCATAAGAAGTTTTACCCGGCAAACACTTGCAACAATCCAGCTACAGCATACAGACCCAACAATCCGCTTAAAGGCCGTTGAAGCATTATTAAAAAAGCCGAGCAGCCAGTCTGCATCAATTATAGAAAAACTGGTAGAAACGGAAAAAGATACCCGGGTCATCTCAGCCATGAGAACCCTGTTGGCCATACATGATATTGAGTCTGGCGATGAAGCAACACAACTATCAGCCATAGCTATATTAAGTGAAAGTCTGAACCCAGCATCATTGAATGCATTGGTAAATTTTGAGCCAGACACTAAACAGCTTAAACAAAAGAAACTGGCCGCGATTAAAAAAATCAATAATAAACGAGACCTTTATGCCAATATTGAAACGATTTTCTTTGGTCTTAGCCTGGGCTCAGTACTCGCTTTATCCGCCATTGGGCTAGCAATCACCTTTGGTGTGATGGGTGTTATTAATATGGCCCATGGTGAACTCATGATGATTGGTGCCTACACAACCTATGTTATACAGTTAATAATGCCGGATAATATCGGAGCATCGATTATCGTTGCCATTCCCTCCGCCTTTATTGTTGCAGGCCTGGTGGGGATAGCTATTGAGCGAGGCATTATAAAACACCTCTACGGCCGACCACTGGAAACATTGCTTGCCACCTTTGGTATCAGTTTAATTTTACAGCAAATTGTTCGTTCAATTTTCTCACCCCTTAATCGCAGTGTAGAAACACCACAGTGGATGTCAGATGCCTGGCAAATTAATGAAGTTCTGGGTTTAACCTGGAACCGACTCTACATCATCATTTTCTGTCTGCTGGTTTTTATTTCACTCATCCTTGTCATGAAGAAAACAGTTTTAGGTTTACAGGTGCGTGCAGTTTCGCAAAATAGAAAGATGGCCAGAGCCATGGGGGTTCGCTCTGAATGGGTGGATGCACTGACCTTTGGCCTGGGCTCAGGCATTGCTGGCCTGGCCGGTGTCGCCTTAAGCCTGCTGACAAATGTAGGGCCTAACCTCGGACAGGCCTATATCATTGATTCATTTATGGTTGTGGTCTTTGGTGGCGTGGGTAATTTATGGGGCACGCTGGTAGCGGGTATGAGCCTGGGTGTTATTAATAAATTACTGGAGCCATGGGCGGGCGCTGTACTCGCAAAAATACTGGTACTGGTGTTTATTATTTTATTTATTCAAAAACGACCTAAAGGCCTGTTTCCTCAACGCGGTCGTGCGGCGGAGGATTAAATACACATGTTAACGATAATAAAAAACGATAAACCCGGCATCTGGTTATTAAGCAGCTTACTCGCTATTAGCATTATTATTCCAATGCTTAATCTACTCGTACCAGAAAGCAGTGCGTTTCATATTTCTACCTATACCGTCACCTTGCTGGGTAAGTATTTAACCTATGCCCTGCTTGCCCTGTCTGCGGACCTGGTATGGGGATACCTGGGTATATTAAGCCTGGGCCATGGCGCTTTTTTTGCCCTGGGTGGTTACGCCATGGGCATGTACCTGATGCGACAGATTGGTGACCGGGGTGTATACGGTGATCCACTGCTACCCGACTTTATGGTATTTCTAAACTGGCAGGAGCTGCCCTGGTTCTGGCATGGTTTTGATCATTTCTGGTTTGCTGCGATTATGATCATACTGGT
>Ga0316207_10005164_pt1 | contig 10947 bp, 7 predicted proteins | sample 6weekpyrite_MG_FD_204943 | JGI IMG/M metagenome (GOLD analysis project Ga0316207, IMG submission 204943) | Microbial mat bacterial communities from mineral coupon in-situ incubated in ocean water Damariscotta River, Maine, United States -... | ecosystem: Environmental > Aquatic > Marine >...
ACCCATAACAAGGTCACCATGGAGATGGCCGGCCAACTCATGGGTGTGACGATGAATGAGCCGGGTGTATCACGTCTCGTGACGGTAGACGTTGATGAGGCAGCATCACTGGCAGCGATGTAAAAATATGACAGTAGACGTCAATCAATAACGAAAAGCGGTACAGCAATTCCGGGGAAATAGATGGATTCGTTGCGCATCACACTCATACTTATAGGTGTTGCTGTCATTGCGCTGATTTTCTTCTGGGAACGCATCAAGCAGCGTAAACGTGAGTCACGTTACGAGCGCTGGGGTGGTGTCTCCGAAGATGGCAGGGAAACGCGTATAGTCGGTAATCGTAGTGGTGATCCCGAGACTGACTCGAGTCTCGTTGCCACAGCCTACCAGCATGATGAGCAATACGATGTTGAAATTCCCGATACAGCAGGTGAAGCCGAGCAGGTAGAGGTCAGGCAATGGCAGGAAGAGGTTGACTCCAGCCTTTATGACGAAGAGCCTGACCTGGACAGTGACCCTGAAGCCGAACAATACGATCCTGTCCCCGATCTAACCTCTGAACTGGAAGCTCTTGAAGACATTATCTCAGACGAAGATAATCAGGATGAACAAATCGAGTTTGGTAATCTTGATGTGTCTGCGCAGGAAGACATGCAGGGAAGCGAAGAGGTCATAGCTGAGCCTGAGTCAGCACCAGTGCCTCCTACTGAGCCTGAACGTATTATTGCCATGCACGTACTAGCGCATGGAAGTGAAACCTTCAGCGGCCCTGACATACTGAACACCCTGATTCATGTTGGTATGCAGTTTGGTGACATGGATATCTTCCATCGTCTCGACGAGCAGGGTAAACCGATATTCAGTCTTGCCAATGCCATCGAACCTGGCATATTTGATATGGCAGCCATGGATGAGCTGACCACTCCGGCACTTTTGTTAATTATGACGCTGCCGAATTCATGTCAGCCACTTGAAGCCTTCGATATGATGCTCGATACCGCACGCACACTCACAGATTCGCTCAATGGTCGGCTATGTGATGACAGGCGTAGCGTCCTGACGAAACAGGCAATAGAGGAAATACGGCGAAAACTATCAACGACTATGTGAATTATATCGAGTGGCTGGGTATGAAAACTGCTGTAGGATATAGCTATCTCAGAGAAGCAAGATGCCAAATACTCAAGAGACAAGTCGCTTAAATACTGTCAATAAGTTACTGGTGATACTGGTAATTATCTTTCTGGCCGCATGGAAAACCCCTGCTATATCGAATCTTGAAGGGGTCGGCATCCAGTTGATGTCGCTGACTACACATACCTTTATGGAGGTTTTTTCTGTAGTTATCTCTATGCTGGTATTTGCGATTATCTTTTTTACCAGCTCAGTTGAACGTGCTAATAACACACTTATTCTTGCTTGTGCTTTCTTTATTGTGGGTTTCCTGGATTTTGCACATACATTGTCATACCCGGGAATGCCGGAATTTATAACGCCTGCCAGTACAAATAAAACGCTGTTTTTCTGGCTGGCTGCACGCTATGTCGCAGCCTTCGCATTATTGCTGGTGGCAATGGATGTATGCAGGAAATCATCGAAGAATCACTATAGCCTGTTCGCAGCAAGCGTAGTCATAATTTTGGTTGTGTACTGGCTTGGGCTATTTCAGCTTGATTTGATGCCGGTGACTTTCATTGAGGGGAAAGGGCTTACGCCTTTCAAGGTGGGTGCTGAATACGGCGTTGTTGCTATATTGTCAGTATCTGCTGTACTGTTTTACCTGAAAGCGAAGAGAAGTAACCGTTCTGATCTGATAAGTATCTATGCTGCCTGCGTGATCACAATTATCAGTGAGTTGTGTTTTACGCTTTACACATCTTTCTCGAGCCTTTTTATATTGCTGGGCCATATCTATAAAATCGTCGCTTACATCTATATCGTACACGCTTTTTTTATCCTTGTTGTACGTGAGCCATATGAGAAAATCAGGAGTAGCGAAAAATACAATCGTGATTTGTTTGAGAGCTCATCCATCGGTCTTGCGCTGACTAAAAAAGATGGCACGATAGTTGATATCAACCGGGCATATGCAAATATTATTGGGCGTACTGTAGAGCAAACAAAAAGCCTGACGTATTGGGAAATTACACCTGCTGACTACCTTGACAAGCAAAAAGAACAGCTGGCGAGCCTGGAAAATTATGGTGTGTATGGCCCCTATGAGAAAGAATACCTGCATATAGATGGACATAGGGTACCCGTCAGGCTTTCGGGGAAATATATTGAGCGGGACGGGGAGCAATATATATGGTCAAGTGTGGAAGATATATCGCATGAAGTAGCAGCTGAGCAGGCACGCCAGGAGTCGGAGGAAAATTTTCGACAGCTAGCAGAGTATGTTAGGGAAATATTCTGGCTGAGTGATGTTGAGAAAAACACAATGATCTATGTTAGCCCTGCATATGAAAAAGTATGGGGGCGTTCCGTAAAGAGCCTTTACGAAAACCCTAAGTCTTTTATTGATGCTATTCACGAGGATGATCGTGAGCGTATTCTGTCGTCGGTTGCTCTCCAGAAAGACGGTTATTATGATGAGGAATACAGGATTGTTCGTCCTGATGGCGATGTGCGATGGGTAAAAGATCAGTCATATCCAGTCAGCAACCATAAAGGTGAAGTGTATCGTGTTGCAGGTCTGGCAGAAGATATAACAGAAGAAAAAGAGTATCAGGAATTACTCGAGCAACGGGTTGAAGAACGTACCCATGTGTTACTACAAAAAGAAGAGGAGCTTATTGAGGCCAAGAATGATGCCGAACGTGCGAATAAGGCCAAATCACAGTTCTTATCCAGCATGAGTCATGAGTTGCGTACGCCGATGAATGCTATTCTCGGTTTTTCACAATTGTTAGAATTGAACCCTGATCTTGATGATGACCAGCTCCAATCTGTCCGAGAGATTGTGATGGGTGGCAATCATTTGCTCGCCTTGATTAATGACGTACTTGATCTTGCCAAGATAGAATCAGGTAATGCAGCGGTCGAGATGATGCGAGTAGAACTGTGTGAGGTTATTAATGAATGCATGTCGCTTTCAGAGCCGCTGAGAAATAAATATGACGTGTCATTGTCGATGGCTGGTGAGTGCGCTCAACCAATATATATTTATGCTGACAAAACGCGACTAAAGCAGGTTTTACTAAACCTGGTTTCAAATGCATGCAAATACAACAATCCTGGTGGGCGGGTTGATATTATGGTGTCTGTTTTCGATAACACTTCACGCATAACGGTAAAAGATACTGGAAAAGGAATAGAAGCAGGCAACCATGAGTTCGTTTTTCATCCCTTTAATCGTCTTGGAGAGGAAGATGGTGAAAGTGAGGGGACAGGTATCGGCCTGACGATCACCAAGCAATTAGTTGAAGCGATGGGCGGCACCATAGGGTTTGAGAGTGAATACGGTAAGGGTAGTCAGTTCTGGGTCGAGGTTCGTCTATATGCTCGGATTAATCATGATGAGGATAGCTCTGACCATTAGGTGGACGACCGCCACAGCGTTCTCATAGAACAGGCGATAGAGGAACTTCGCCGTGAGCGGCTAACGCTATAACTTAATCTTCATCGCTGGTGTGAAGGGATGGTTAGCTTGATGCTCTCAAGTTATCTCGTCATGCCGGCGAAAGCCGGTATCCAGTGATTACGTTTTCTAGATTCCTTGGCTCATAGAATCCTTCGGATTCATTATGAGTACCTCACCCTTCGGGTCTAGGCATTCGCCGGAATGACGGGGAATGTTTGAGTTTTAAAATACCTAAACTCTAGTTTGTCAGTCTTCGTCGCTGGCGATTATTTCAGGGTCCCAGCCTCTTTTCTTGGCCTGTTTGATGGCCTCATCATAAATATGTTTATGACGTTCGCGTAATTCATCCGGCAACTGACTCACCATGCAACTGTACTTGTCCCATTCGTCATTAACCTGCTGGTGAATAGCCTCAATACGAGACATGTCCCAATCTGTGCAGGTTTCTGTTTCGGGCAATAGACCAAAAACCCATGCGTCACGAATAATTTTACCAATCATCGTCATGCCGCCATTAATATCATTTTCCAAACCGGGGTAGGTTTTAGGTAGGTTGGGTACTCTCATAGCTCAGGGTTGCCTCAGTGATTTCTGGCCATAGGATACTATAATCGGACTGTGTCGAATACAGGCTAAGGCGATTGTGTCATTATTGCAGTAACTTTTGCCGATAGCCTAATCTGCATCAATCCCCAGCTTCTTCAGTTTGCGCCAAAGCGAAACGCGATCAATGCCGAGGATTTTAGCCGCCTGGGTACGGTTACCATCAGCCATTCGCAGGGCATTCAGGATATGTTCCTTTTCCTGTTCTTTCAGCGTTGTCGGGGTGGCGGCCATTTCAGGCGTGAAGACACGCACACTAACTGAGCCGAGGTTTTGCGGCAGGTGCTCAATATCTAATGTTTTATCTTGTGCCAGGGCAACGCCACGTTCGATAAAGTTGGATAATTCCCGGATGTTGCCCGGGTAGTCATAGTCGACGAGGCGCTGCATTGCCTCTGTGCTGATTTCCTGTAAATCACGCCCCATAACGGTAGAAAATTTGCGCAGGAAGTAATAGGCAAGCAGCGGAATATCATCACGTCGCTCTCGCAGGGCAGGCAAGGTCAGGGTTACGACATTGAGCCTGAAATACAGGTCATTGCGCATCTGGCCTTCGTCGACGGCCGCTTTAAGATCGCGATTACTGGCAGCGATAACACGGACATCGATATCAATCGGCTGTGTTGATCCGACGCGCATGAGTTCACGTTCCTGCAAAACGCGCAGAAGTTTAACTTGCATGAGCAGGGGCATTTCGGCGACTTCGTCGAGAAACAGGGTGCCGCCCTCGGCAGCTTCAAACAAGCCAATCTTGGTGGTGTTGGCACCGGTGAAGGCACCTTTCTCATGACCGAATAACTCACTCGCGGCAATTTCTTCGTGTAAGGCTCCGCAGTTAAACGCGACAAAGGGTCCATCAACACGTTGACTATGTTGATGAATGAAACGCGCTAGCAGTTCTTTACCCGTGCCTGACTCGCCATGTATGACAACACTCGTATCGGTTACTGCTATCTGTCGCGCAGTTTCCAGCAGGCGTTGCATGCCCAGATCCTGTGTCACGATCGATGCCATGTTGGAAATGTCTTCGATACGTTGTTTGAGCTGGTTGTTTTCACGTTTTATTTTTCGTAAATCGAGTGCGGAACGCACAACCTCCCGCGCCTCATCAAGCCGGAAGGGCTTTGAGATATAGTGAAACGCACCGGCTTTCATCGCATCGACGGCGGAGTCGAGAGAGGCATGTCCAGTTATCATGATCACAGGGATGTCGGGCGTTGATTCGCGAATGTGACGCAATACAGCCATGCCATCTATGCCGGGCATACGCACATCGGTGAGCACGAGATCGAATTCATTACTTTGCATGGCAGCAAGGCCGCTCTCACCATCCCTGCAGGCTGTTACCGAATAGCCCTCACGTTCGAGGACATGACTCAGGTTGGAAAGGGCAATCGCCTCGTCATCAATAAGCAGGATATGTGGTTTTTCTTCACTCATTGTTGTTCCTGTTCTGTTGTTACGTGCTCGAGTGGCAGCCAGATAGAAAAGCGTGCACCGTCGTCAGGACGGTTGTCGACCGCGACACAACCACGGTGCTCGTTAATAATTTCTTCAACCAGATATAGACCCAGGCCAGTGCCTTCGCCACCTGATTGCGTTGTAAAGAAGGGATCAAAAAGCATGGGCATATTTTCTGTAGGGATCCCTGGTCCATCATCTTCAACGCGCATGAGCATGACGTGAGTAAACTGACATATGCCCGTCGTGTCGCCCGCGAGGTTATTACTGTTTAGCGGTTTGGATTCCTGCCAGGTGGTTTCTCTTCCAGTGATCCAGACGTTATGGGCACCAGCGTGTGTGGCATTCTTGATAAGATTAATAAATACTTGCTGCATGCGTTCGCGATCAACAAGCAGCATGCCATCATCGATATCCTCGATATGCAGGAATACGTCCTGTGGTAACAGGCGATGAATCAACAGGGCAGCTCCCCGTACAAGCTGTGCCGCACCGAGGTGCTCCATGTCGTGTGTGGGTTGCCGTACCGAATCGAGCAGACGCCGTACGATGCGTCGCGCACGATCAGTTTCCATATCGATATGTGACAGCCACTGTTTCTGTAATTCTTCCCCCGTCGTGCCATCATCTTCCATCAATAGTTGGGTAGACGTGGAAATGTTGGAGAGTGGGTTATTCAGTTCGTGTGCAACGCCGGATACGAGCACACCGAGTGCAGCAGCACGCTCATTACGACGCAGCTGAGTTTGTTGTTCGCGCAACTGCTCGAGCATTGAATTGAAATGGAAGACGAAGGACTGAATTTCTTTATCGTTTGATGACTGTGACAGCGACTGGACGTTGCCTTCCGCAAGTTGGTCAAGCTGATTTTCAAGTTGAGCCATCGGGCGTACGACTCTGCGTACCATGTACATGGCACTGACCAGGCCAAATATAATGACCGTTAGTGCAGCAAGTATCAGTGTTATCGCGGCGATCTCGGTGGTTTCAGTGAGGATACCTCGTTGGCGTTGTTCTATATTCCGTATGAGAACACTGAACTGATTGCCGGTGTTGATAATGGCTTGCTGCTTACTGATACGTGCTGGTGTGGGCAGGTCGACATATTCACCGAGCAAGTTTTTATATTGCGCGAGGATCTTGGCGAGTTGTTCCGGCACCGTATTGTCCGCAATAGCAATTAATATCTCCTGCCCCTCGTTGAGCACCCTTTGGGTAGTGTCGAGCTGTTGGCGTAACTCTGCCAGGTTGCCAGCATCCTCATAGAGGAACAGGTTTTTCTCATTGCGGCGGATTTCCTGGCTCGCGACGACCAGGTCGTCGACGGCTTCGCCTTCGATGATATGGGTTTGCAGGTAGTGCAGGTCGGCGATGATGATCGCGACAAAAATTAACATGGCCCCCATGGAGAGGCCGTAAGAGGTGAGAATCTTGCTGCGCAAACTACTCATGGCTGTGGATGTGTTTCTCCTGCGTTACAGGTGTTGCATATTACAACAGTGCAACAGTTGCAACAACGTACACGGGCCAAATTGTTACACAATGAAACACCCTAGAATCTGACTTCTGAACATAACTCACTGTATTTTATGTAAAACATAAAAGTGGCACGCTTCCTGCTATAGTACTCCCCAGAATTTAAACTTTTTGTGTTGGAGTGAGTAATGAAGAAGTTAACCGAAGCAGTAAAACAGATGTTGGATGGCCTTGCTTTTGCGCATGCCGGTGAGCATATGAGCATGCAGGACAAGACCAGCATCCTGGAACAGCAGTTAAATAGTGATAATAACCCTGTTTCAGACGTAGCTGAGCCAGTGCTTGCTCGCTCCAGTACCAGCGCCCGACGCGTTGCTATTTACATGGGCAGCGAGTTACCTGCTGAGGTGATGGACTATGTGATCCAGACCTGCACACGCCTGAAGCACGAATTGACCGTATTGACCTTCCAGTCTGAAGCGACTGCACGAAACCTGCTCAGCCCGCACATACAGGCTATTGAAGACGCAGGCATTGAGATGGAGCTGTCTACACTGAGCGGTGACCCGGTTTCTGGTCTGGGACGCTACCTGCGTGGCCACACCGAGATTGCCTTCCTCGCCTGTAAAGACACTGGCTATCTGGGTCGTAGCTACCTGAATGGCACCCAGCGCAAGAATGCGTTGCCAGTACCAGTCGTAGTGGTGACGACGGCCGAAAACGCTGCCTCTGCAACAGATACTGATAGCCAGGCAGACGTCGCCTGATCTAAACCTTCAAACGTAGTATACTCCCGCTGATGCATGCCCCGACCTTGTCGGGGCATGCGTTTTCTATTGTTTACGTTTCAGATTCTTATGTGGTTGCAGCGTGTTAGCTAAAATATTCCCATTTCTAAAATGGTTTCCGCCAAATCGCGAAAACCTGCGTGCCGACCTCGTCGCTGGGATCACGATTGCGATGATCCTGGTGCCGCAGAGTATGGCTTACGCCTCTCTGGCCGGACTGCCCGTTGTATACGGTTTGTACGCCTCATTCCTGCCGGTTATCGTGGCCTCGATGTGGGGCGCGTCACGCTTCCTGCATACCGGCCCGGTTGCGATGCTGTCGCTCATGTCGGCGGCAGCAATTGAACCGCTGGCCAGTCGCGGTACAGATGAATTCATTCAGCTCTCCCTGCTACTTGCCTTGCTTGTGGGTGTATTGCGCCTGGCGCTAGGCCTGTTCCGTATGGGGGTATTGATTAACCTGGCATCACATCCCGTGATCCTTGGCTTTACCAATGCGGCGGCACTAATTATTGGTTTGTCACTGCTAAACAGCTTCCTCGGCGTGCCGATGCCGCGTTCGGACAGTTTCCTTACTGACCTGTTACAGGTTGTTCAGCAACTGCCCAGCCTGCACCTTCCAACGCTCGTTTTTGGCCTGGTGGCCCTGGGTGCGCTGTACTGGCTCAGGGCGCAATTCCCGAAATTACCCGGGGTACTGATTGTCGTGATCGCTGGCACTCTGATCAGTGCCACCCTTGAGTTTGAGAAGGTTCGTGTCGTCGAGTCACAACTCGTCACAGACGCGGATGCCCGCGCCAAGTTTGAGTCACTGATGGCTGATCAAGCCAAACTGAAACAGGTTAAAACGTATCAAAAGGAAATTAGTGACGAGCTCGATAATATTGGAAAAAATGACCAGCAGTCCTATGTTCTACAGGCCGAACTGTTACGCCTGAAGGGTGAAGAGAGCAGCCTTAAACTGAACCTGTACCGGAAGCGTGTCGATGTGCATCAAATCGCGCTGGTGTCGGTAGAAGGCGAGGATGGGCGGGTCACTTATAACGTTGCCAAGGATGCCAGCCCGTTTAATTCAGTATGGCGTTGGTCAGGTTCTGCTGATGGCAAGTTCAATCTCTCAGGTGGTGGTGCTGTTGTCAGCAGTATCCCGAGTGGACTTCCGGGTTTCAGCGTCCCGGACATGGATATCGGTATTATCTCAGACCTGTTTGCCGTGGCCTTTATCATGGCTATGATTGGTTTCATGGAGGCTACGTCGATTTCTCGTGCACTGGCAGCCAAGACACGTGAAAAACTTAATCCCAACCAGGAATTGATTGGCCAGGGCCTGGCCAATATCGTGGGGAGTTTCTTCCAGTCCTACGTGGTCAGTGGTTCGTTTTCACGATCTGCAGTTGCCGCGCGCGTGGGTGCGAAGACCGGTTTTTATGCCGTGATCAGTGCTGCAGGCGTATTACTGGTGATGTTGTTCCTGACCGAATACCTGTACCACCTGCCCAAGGCCGTGCTGGCAGCGATCGTGATGAGTGCCGTGTTTGGCCTGATCGACTTCAAGTCGATGATTCACGCCTGGAAGGTACGTTGTACGGACGGCATGGTCGGCATCATTACGTTTGTTACGACCCTGATCATGGCACCTAATCTGGCTGACGGTGTGCTTGTAGGTGTGGTATGTACGATCTTCCTGTTCCTTGCAGGAACGATGAAGCCTCGTAGTGAAGTCCTCGGTCGCAAGTCTGACGGCTCACTGGGTGGGGCGGCCAGCCATGATCTGGCCCCGATCAGTGAAAATTATGTCGTCATTCGTTTTGATGCCTCGTTGGTCTTTATCAACGCTGCGCATTTTGAACAGGCTGTGCTGAAGTCACTGAACGAATTCCCTAATGCGCGCGCAATTATGATTATCGGCCAGAGTATTAACCGTGTTGATGCGACAGGTGAGGAAAAATTGCGTGCATTGACACGTGATCTGAAGGCGGCCGGTATCACGCTGATGCTTGCAGGACTCAAGAAACAAGTTATTGAAGCGTTGGAACGTGCTGATTTGCAGGAAGTTATTGGTGAAGAGAACATCATCAGTAATAAAGAAACTGCCCTGAAAATCCTGGAACAACGTTTTCCTCGTGAAGCATCAGCCAAATCATCCGCTGAACAGGGTAATGCCGAGTTTATCAAGGTAGGCTAGCTGAGAACGGTTGCTGGTATGCTTATCTGTGGCTGTATGAGTGCATATATGCAGTGTGCATAACGTACTCACACGATGAGATTTATCATAGATATAAATCTATAGATATTTAAGAAATTATTGATTTGTATATGGGTATGGTGTTCTTTAATCTTTTCGGCTTAATTTTACGTAGGAACATGTGGATGCGTCAACGCGACGACTATTGCCGCACTTTGAGTATCAACACTTCCACTGTGCCCACAATTTGTGATCGGACCCCATGGTAAAACTCAGGACCTACGTCTACATAGATTCCCTGCAGCCACAATTGGCAGAGTACATAGCGACTGTGTCCCAGGGTTTTCCTCCTGTGCCGGGTAATTCTTGCCTGTGGGTTGAAGTTTCACCGGGTATGGCTATTCATCAGTATACTGATATTGCCTTAAAAGCGACGCAGGTGCATTTGGCTCAGCAGGTTGTTGAACGTGAATTTGGTTCGATGGTCATTCATCACAGGGATCAAAGTGATGTGATTGAGTCCGGTAACACTGTGCTGCGTAACCTGAATGCGCAGGCATCAGACCGTAAGAAGTGTGAGATAACCTGGGATGAAATCATTCGCGGTATGACATCCGATCATACGATGCTGGTTAATAGATCAGACCGTAGAGGCTCGATGATGATTCCAGGTGACAGCATGTTTATCCTCGAAACGGAGCCAGCTGGCTATATTGTATATGCAGCAAACCAGGCAGAGAAGGCAGCCAATATTAATCTGGTTGACGTTAAAGCTGTCGGTGCCTATGGACGCCTGACCATTTCTGGTCGTGAGGCAGATGTAGAAGAAGCAGCAGCAGCTGCTATTGCGG
>Ga0316207_10005165_pt1 | contig 10946 bp, 9 predicted proteins | sample 6weekpyrite_MG_FD_204943 | JGI IMG/M metagenome (GOLD analysis project Ga0316207, IMG submission 204943) | Microbial mat bacterial communities from mineral coupon in-situ incubated in ocean water Damariscotta River, Maine, United States -... | ecosystem: Environmental > Aquatic > Marine >...
AACGTAAACTCAATGTTGTATCGTTTAACTTAGCACGACCACTGCGAATTAACACGCCGTCAGAACGTGGCACAATCATATTATAGATACTGGAGTGATTGAATTCGAAACTCATATACCATTTGTACGTGGTATATTCTGCGTGAAAGCCAGTATGTTGCTCATCAGTAATGCCACCCGCACTCAAATAACTGGCAGGGTCATCGTCACCCTGTTTACCCCGGTATATGGACATGCCTGTTGTCAAGTCTTGAAAAGGAGTGTGCCAGATTAATCGAGCTGCTAAATCTTTTTTATCATTATTGTCACTGGCCAGTCGGAACTCTGCAGGCCCACTGCCGGTGTCACGAGGTGAAATACCGCTGTCTTGTAAAAGGGCTACGCCGTAGTTGAAATCACTTAACTGGCCATAAATCTGTATACCTGTATCACGATGAAGCCTGGTGCGAGCAGATACCTGTGAGGCCCAGTTTGAATAATTGCTCCACCTAAGCAAGCTACTGGGCGTGTAGCTATCTAGCTCATAGGGGACAAAATCCTGGCCAACGCGAAGGCGTGCATTTTTTATTTCAAACTCTGTGTCTCCTTCAGATTCATTATGCAACATGCCAATATTTAAAAATGTTCTAAGTTTATATTTCTGGGTTTCTTTGAAGTGAGTTTGCATCGGGCTTTTTAATAACCACAGTGCATGACTGTCCAAATGGCTGAAGCGAGCCTGAATGGAATGATCGTTTGAAGCATAGGCTGGCGTTATGATTAAGCAGAAAGCGCAGATAAACAGGTGGCGATATGCACATTTGTATTTAAACATGGCTATTATTTTATTTGATGATCAAGGGTTAAGTTATTAATTTAGTGTAGTTTAAACAGACTGAAAAGAGTTTTCTAAACATAATGCACACGGGATTAGAATTATAAAATCTATATTAGTTTTTGCTGAATGACTGTTATATAGATGCTTGCGGGTAATGTATGTGTATGAAAGAGGTAATTTATAATTAATAAACAAACAGTTAGAGGAAATTACAGGTTTAGTACACAGTAAAAATATTCCTAAGTTTCGAATGTCGTATAAAGTTATTTTAGATTTATAGTTAGTTGACAGGACGTGCTGAATAAAAATTCAATATTAATCTCTATGAGCGGAGTTAAAAATTATTGCAGGTTAAAAATTGCCCAGGCATGGTTTATTTTTTCCTGTCTAGCCCTTCTATAATAGGGCAGCCATCGACACTGCCACGGCAAAGATTTAGTAAAAGCTGAAATTCGTTACGCAGGCTTGTCAGGTCATTTAACTGGTGCTCAATTTGCTCAAGCTTATCTGCGGTTAGTTTACGTACGCTATCCTTCGCATGTTGCGGATCTTCTCGCATGCTTAACAGTGCTTTTATTTCATCCAGGCTAAAGCGCATGTGTTGTGATCGCCTTATAAAATTTAACCGAGAAATATCCTTATCTGTATAGGTTCGGATACCAGAGGCATTGCGTGAAATACCTGGCAGCAGGCCGAATTTTTCATAGTAGCGCAAAGTGTCAGCAGAGAAGCCTGTTAGCTCCACGACATCGCCAATTTTATACATGACTCTATGACCCCTTATATTTTTCAGATAATAAAATAATATTCATTCAACATATAAAGCCCGGTCATCACAAGCGTAATACCCGCGAGTGTTTCTAATATTTTCTGGTGGCGTGAGAGTATACCAAGGGACTCAAACCATCCCATACTCCAGGCACCCAGTAAAATAGGTATGCTACGTCCTAAGGCAAAAGCAAATAATAAGGAAAAGCCATAACTGACAGAGCCAATAGCGGCGCTGGATGTCAGGGCGACCATTAATGCGGGTGTACAAAACGGGCAAACAGCGACGCTAAATGGAATACCCAAAATAAAGGCACCGGATAAGCCACTGACTTTTCCTGCTTTTAAACCAAACCATGGAAGTCTGATGGGCAGCCATCCAGACCATAATAACCCCATAATAATTAAAACTGGGCCGAGCACCAGTCCCCACTGCCTTCCCAGGGCGCTCTGTACCCATTGCCCGCCAGATGCGGCGGCAACGCCCAGGGTAACATGGGTTAAAATCATTCCAGTGACAAATGCACTGCCCATTAACAGGGCGCGTTTTTGTTCATGGGCCCTGGTGACATAAGCGAGCACAACGGGTATTGAAGCAAAAGATACCGGGTTAAAACTAAATACAAAACCTGCCACAAAAGAGAGCGCAATACCCAGTGTACTGCCCTGGTTAAATACGTTTTCAAGATGGCTTGACTCGATATTTAAAAGTGGGGCTGAAATGTAAATCGCAAGCAGTAGAAGTAAAAATGCAGTAATAAACGGTGAAACAAGCGCTGCGCGATTAAGCATTACCAGCCCATTTTTCTCCAGCCCCTTAAGCGAAGCGAATACCATTGGTAGTGTAAACAGCGTTGAAAATACTAATGCAGCTAAAGCAGCCAGTTTAATAGACTCCGCCGCCACAGCTATGCCACTCACAATGATCATCAGAGGTAAGGTACAGGCCGGTAATGTTAATCCCAGCTGTATAGAGTAGGGCAGTCTACTGGATCGCGGTAACAGTTTATGAAAATGCAGATGCGGTACAGGAATATAGGTATAGCGAGAAATAATATAGATCGCGGCCATGGTCACCAGGGCAATCACTGGAAGTGCAGGGGCAAAATCGCCAGGTTTGATAAAGGTGACCGCTGTAACAAACAGGCTAACTAAAAGTAAGCTACGACTCATCCATAGCACAAGCAGGTTTTTATAACAGGTGTTATTAGCAGCGCGATGAGAATTAACTGAGAACAGGGTGTGATTCGCAATTGTGCAAGGCTCAAAAAAAGCCAGCAAACCAAGTGATGCTGAGCATAGAAATAACAGGGTGAGCATGGCTTATTGAGCCTCCATTCTGCGCTTTAATTCCTCGCTGAGTTTTTTTGACGAGGGTAAGCTGGTGAATATAAGTTGACCGCCTATAGCGATCGCAGGGGTTGATAACACGCCTAGCTCAACTGCATGATCCAGTTCGTCCAGAATATTTACATCACGCCATTCAATTTTATCGGCACCCACTTCATTAACCAGCTTTAGCAGCACATCTTTTGCATGCCCACACTTACTGCACCCTGGTGATGAAAAAATTTCTACCAAAATTGGCATTATGGACTCCTGTTGCCTTGTTATCATAGAATAGACCATATCACCTGGAGTTAACTCCAGGTCAAGCGAAAAATAAACGTTTATGGTATCCATGTTTTTTATTGATGAGTGGTAAACCGGCCTGAGGACTTAAAATGAAAACAACCTATTATGCGGCATCCAGTTTAGATGGGTATATTGCCAAAGAAGACGGCGATGTTTCCTGGCTGGAGACCCTGGGTATTGCAATAGAAGAAACGGGCTATAATGAATTTTATGCGACGGTTGATGGCCTGGTCATGGGGCGTAACACCTACGACATGATCGTCAGTTATGGTCAATGGCCCTATGATGATAAGCCTGTGTGGGTTTGCACCCGTCAAACAATAGAAGCTGTAGACGGTTGTAATTTACAAAACGGCAAAACACCACTTGAAGCCTGTCGAGAAGCTCAGCAGATGGGGGTAAATCATATGTGGTTAGTGGGTGGCGGTTTGCTTGCGGCATCTTTTATAAATGAAAAGCAGTTAAGTTATCTCAGTATCACACAGATGCCTATTTTGCTGGGAGGTGGTATCAGCTTGATTGGTGACTTGCAAAACCAGGTCACAATAAAAAGAATCGCGATGGAACCACATCCATCCGGGTTTACGCAGATGGATTTTCAAATTGAATATTGAGATAGATACCTGTCACTCATTCATATTAAGAGAGAAAGTTGAATACGTCGATATTTTATTTAGCGTAATGAAAAATATAAAATATGTCGTAACATAATGTTGATGTAAGACCACCGCTTACTAACCGATATTAATCTTTGTATAGCCTGGTTTAAGCAAGATACTTAATCATTTCCTGGCGTTGGGCCTCGTCAGGTAAATTGCCAAACTGCGCACCCATATTATCAAGCATATGCTTTACTTTTGAAGTGGCGGGAATTGCACAGGTAATGGCAGGGTGCGAAACAACAAATTTAAGGAAATACTGGCCCCAGCTAGAGATACCGGTTTCACTGGCCCAGTTTGGTAGTTTTTTTCCGCGAACCTGGCGGAACAGGTCGCCACGTTGAAAGGGTCGATTAGCAATGACCGCAATACCCCTGTCCTGGGCAATGGGTAACAGTCGCCGCTCTACATCACGGTTATCGATATTGTAACTAAGCTGTAAGAAATCGAAATGATGGCTTTTTAAAACCTCTTCGAGTTCACTATGAAAACGCCCATGGGAAGTGGTGATGCCAATATAACGAATCTTTCCTTCTTTTTTCATTGCTTGCAGTGTGGGGTAGTGTACTTTCCAGTCCCGAAGATTGTGTATCTGCATCAGGTCAAAACGTTTAATGTCCCACAACTTTCGAGAGGTCTCCATCTGCTCGATACCACTCTGTTTACCATAGGTCCAGACCTTGGTTGCGGAGAAAAGGTTTTTGCGGTTCTGAATTTCTTTCAATAGCAGGCCAGTCACTTCCTCTGATGTATTGTACATTGGGGATGAGTCAATGAGTGCACCCTGCTTATCAAAGAACGACTGCATCACTAACTGTAGTTTTTTTAGTAAATCATCATCATAGAGTGCATCAAAAGTACGGGATGTACCCATGCCTATAACCGGTAATAGTTCTCCGGAGGAAGGAATTTTTTTGCGGATTAGAGCTTGCGAAGAAGCATGTAATAAACCACTGGCGAGAGAAGACGATAGCCCTAGAGCCAGCAAAGCTTTTAATAAATAGCGGCGTTGCTGGTTAGCGCTTGATAACTGATCTGAATCTACATTGTGAACAGGTTTAGTCATGATGATCTCCAGTGTTTTTAGCAATTTGTTCGCGTTGCTTTCCAAGCTGGAAAGCAACCAGTGCCCATACAGCAGAAAGGGGTGCGGCAATTAATGCAATCTGGCTTATGCTCAGGCCCAGCAGCTTCATGCCATCATACACCCATGCGCTAACTGCATCACCTCCGCGATAAACAACGGTGTCAATAAAGTTCTTGGCTTTGTATTTTTCCTCTCGGCCTAGAACAACATAGAGCATTTCTCTCGCCGGGCGCATGATTGCGTAATTACCCGCGCGACGAAATACCTGAATAGCGATTAAAACCGCAAGTGTCGGTGAAACAGCCAGTGCAACAAACCCGGCGCAGAGTAATAGTGGAATTAAAGCCAGTGCCCAGTGTAGGCCGAAGTACTTTACAATGCGGCTGGTCAGAAAAAACTGTATGGTGAGTGTTAATATATTGACCGCAAGATCAATCATAGCAAATGTGGCCGTACGTTGCTCTGAGCTAGCAAAACTCACTTTAATAATGCTCGCCTGTTGAAAATATAAAAAAGTGGATAGGGTGCTAAAGAGTAGTATTAGCAGGCAGATACCCAACAGGTATTTTGATCTGATAATAAGAGTGAAGCCGTTATACCACTGCCCGCCCATAGGCTTCAGGTAGGTTTTATCAGCCTGCGCCTGTGGTTGGGTATCGAACCACTTTGACAGCTTGTGGATGCAGACCAGGCACAGGCTGATAAAAGCGATACTAATGAGTAAAAGGTTTTCAGTACCCAGTGGCTGAATGAACCAGCTGGTAATAAAAGGTCCGGCAATAGCACCGCTGGTGCCACCAGCCGCGATGCTACCGAATAATCGCTGGGACTGTTGCCTGTCGTAGATATCATCCATAAAACTCCAGAAAACAGAAACAACAAAAAGATTAAAGACACTGACCCATATAAAAAAGAAACGCGCAACGGTTGAACTGTCGATTTTAAATAAAAACAGAGTATAGAAGATAAGCAGGTTGCTGATGAAAAAAAGATAGACAACAGGCAGGAATTGGGAACGCTGATAGTGTGAACTGAGCCAGCCATAAAGTGGCACCATCAAAAGAATAACAAGAAAAGTAGCACTAAATACCCAGGGAAGGTTTTCTATACCCCCCTGTATGCCCATTTCATCACGTAACGGCCTGATAATATAATAGGCACATAGCAGACAGAAAAAATAAACAAAAGAATAAATGAGTGCATTTATTTCATGAGGTCTTACATCGATGTATTTTTCTATTAATCCGTTCATGGCGCCTTTATGTGTCGCTTGATGATCAGGAAATAAATTCAATGCATATTACATATTATATAAACCAGCGTTGTGCAATAAATGATCAGTAAGAACTATCAAGACCGAGTCATGCTATTTTAACCTGGCTATTATAGCTAATGACAGTAAACTTACTGACAGAAACTTCTTAATGATCATTTTACTTAGAAGTCTTTTGATTATTTAGCGTTTCCCTGGACAAACGGCTGCGAGGCTAATCGATGGGCCAATACACATGCCGGATTGAACCGCGAGGAGATAAACCACAATACTCAATTGCATGACCAGGTCATTACTATTAGAGGGTGGTTTCCGTTTATACTGTTATACTACGAAATTCCGTCAGATTAAAGTATCACATAAAGACTATGTAATAGCATATTGTTAAACTATAAATGAACAAAATAAATTATTGAGTTGCGTAGCTAGCTGATCTGCTTGATCAGGGGGGCAGACAGCAGCAGGTAAAACCCTGGAAAGATCAATACAGAAAATTTAAGGCAGCGCATGCAGAGCAGGAATCGGGTGATTCCATTGGAAAACTGTCCTATAAGGGTTTTTAACCGTGTAAAGCAAGTGGAGACGAAGTAAGGCAAGTAGTGGATAATACAGCTAAAAATATTTTAATAAAATAACGATGAGTGTTTAGTTCGTTATCGACTCAGATGATGGCTAAGCCCCATTGGAGAATTAATGTGAATGCAATTGATGCAAATGAAACCAGCTCAGTAAAAGAAATACAGGCACAAATAATGGAAGCTAATAACTTCCGCCATGCGACTAAAGTGTTTGATGCGGAACGTAAAATAAGCGACAGCGAATTTAACACGCTTCTGCAAACCGCACGTCTGTCACCCAGTTCCTATGGAATGGAACCCTGGCAATTGTTGGTCATCCAGTCACCTGAGAAGCGCGAATTATTTCGTGATTTTACCTGGGGGGCAAACGGGGCTACAAATGGTACGGCGGGGCAGTTGGCTACCGCGAGCCATTTTTGTATCTTCCTGGCACATACTGGGGCAACCATGAAACACCACTCAGAGTATCTGCAAAAGCATATGAGAGAGGTGAAGAAATTCCCTGATGAAGTGATTGAATACATTAATGAGGCTTACCAGAAGTTCCAGGAAACCGGCTTTCATATTGAAGGTGACCGACAGATTTCAGACTGGGCTGCTCGTCAGGCATATATCGCGCTCGGTAATATGATGAACGCCGCTGCACTTATGGGTATAGATTCCTGCCCGATTGAAGGTTTTGAAATAGATAAAACGATTGATGTTCTGGAAAAATATTTTAGCATTGACCCGAAACTTTACAGGCCTGCGGTTATGCTCGCATTTGGTTATAGAATCGATGGCCCGATGTTTCCTAAAACTCGACGTAAAATGGAGGATGTTGTTCGTTGGTTTTGAGTTTAATTAAAAGAAAACGCAATTTAACGCAAATAAACGAAAAAATTTTCTTATATAAAACAACTGCTATCAGGATAAATGCTTTAAAGTAAGTACTATAGCTTGGCCATTAAAGCAAGCCGAACCAGTTCCGTTGAGGTTTTTGCCTGCATTTTATTCATTAGATTAGCGCGGTGCAGTTCAACGGTTTTTATACTAATCCCGAGTTCTGCGGAGATTATTTTATTTTGCGTTGAGTTAATAACAAACTGCATCACTTCTTTCTCTCGGGGTGTGAGTTGTTCTGCGCGTGATTTAATGTCTCTGATATAACTTTTATCACGACGGTTTTTACTATCAGCATCAATAGCTCTCTGTACCAGTTCAAGCATGAGCGAATCGCTATAAGGTTTTTCAATTAAATCATAGGCACCGGCTTTCATTGCACGGACCGCCATAGCCACATCAGCATGTCCGGTGACAATGATGACAGGGAGTTCAATTTCACGCAGTTTTAACTGGGTATGTAGCTCCATACCATTGATGTCTGGCATGCGTACATCGAGTAATATACAGCCGGGCATGGAGGTAGTGACCTGTTCAAGAAAATCTAATCCGCTCTGGAATTCCTTGACTGCCAGGCTTGCGGATTCAATCAACCACTTGAGTGATTCCCTGGCCATTCTGTCGTCATCAATAATATAAACAGTGGGTGTCATTTTTACTGCCTAAGCTGTTTTTGTTATGGGTAATTCAAAACTGAATTCAGCGCCGGACTTTTCCAGTGAGCGTGCCTGGATAATTCCCTGGTGTGCTTCAATAATCGAGCGGCTAATTGAAAGGCCTATGCCCATGCCTTCAGCCTTGGTACTAAAAAAAGTATCAAATATTTTTGCAGACTGATTTTCAGGTAAGCCATGGCCACTATCAATGACGATTAACTTAACTGTATCCTGTTTGCTTGATTGCGTTTTTAGTAGTAACTGGTGATGCTTAATGTCTTTTACTCGATCCATGGCTTCTATGCTATTTAGCATAAAATTTAGAATGACCTGCTCAATCTGTATCAGATTTCCTTCAATGAGTGGAAGGCCATGTTGTAACTCAAAAACCAGTATTACATGTTGTCGCTGAATTTCATGACTGATAAGCGTAGCCGCATTCTTTACGGCCTGATTCAGGTCAATCTGGCTATATAAGGCTTCATCTTTTTGTACAAAATGGCGTATATGTCGAATGATATCCGCGGCCATGGTTGCACCTTCGACCGCATGCTTTAAACCCTGGCTTATTTTATCGGTGTCCGGGGTTTCTTCTTTAAGCATTCTTAAGCAGCTATTGCTGTAGTTAATGGTGCCTGTTAATGGCTGGTTTAATTCATGTGCCAGGCTTGCCGCCATTTCGCCAATGGTGCTCATGCGAGAGACACGGGCAAACTCTGTTTCATGACGACGTTGTGACTCATAAGCCATTTGTCGTTCTAGTTCGTCGGCTATCCATTGCGCCATAACTTTAAGTATTTCGTGGTCCCACTGGCTGAGTTGCTGTTTACGTGTTTGTGTGCCGGCAAATTCCAGGGTGTAATTTATTTTTCCTTCCAGTAAAACGCCAATACCAAGGTAACTATGCCAGCCCTGTTGATTACAAACTGAGTCATCAGTTAAATATTTAGCAACATCAGGCACATCCAGTGGTTCACCTGAGTGATCAATTAAATAGCTGGCACAACGCTGGTTAATCGGGCCATAAGTTTTGGGTAACAGATTAGCGTTTCCCGATGTGGTATTTATTTTCTGCTGATCACCTTCAATACTTGCTAGCACCGCTACATCCAGCTCAAAATAATTTCGCCCTGTTTCAAGTAACTCCTGTAGACGTTGCTGATGGTTTAGTTCAGGTGCACTGGTAATCTCGACCAGTTTTCGTAAGGCCACTCGACTCTTTTCTAATGCCTGATTAGTGATGCGTAAATCCTGTGTGCGTTCTAAAACCTGTTCTTCCAGTGTGTCACGGTATCGAGCCAGGTCATTTTGTGATGCTTCACGCTGCCTTATTTCTTCGCGTAGAATTGCGTCAGTTTCTCTAAGGCGATGATTTGTTCGCGTAATGTAGCCATTTAAGGCGAGTAGTAAAATCACCGCAATACCTGCGGCGATAAACCAGTGAATATAGCGTTTTACAATAGCCAATAGGGATGTTTCATGTTGAACTGCAAAATGACCAATTTGCAGGCGTTGCATAAGCTCTGTAACGGGTGAGTAATCCAGTGGTACTGTCCAGCCAGCAATATTCGCGGCAATGGCGGCGCTGTGGTTTTCCTGCAGGGAAAATAGTGCCTGGGCAACCTGTGTGGCAAGTTCGAGGGGCGTGTCTTTAAGCGTTGCGAATGGCCATTCAGGGTAAAGTCGCGTGCTTAGCTGAAAGGGACTGGAAGCGAATAACTGCGGATTGAGAACTCTAAAATCACTCGGCTTAATTAAATTTAACTGTGCCATATGAGCGAATGTTTCGGCCCTGACAGTCGCTGCATCTACCAGATTGTTTTGCACCGCCAAAACAATTTTATCCTGTGGGAAGCCAGCAAAAATGACTTCGTGAAAATCATCAAAGGGGTCAATGCCGTGGTCTAGCAATTCTCGCCATGCCATTTGAAAACCGCCAAAGGCATCCTTACTAACTGCCATAAAGCGCTTGTCCTTCAGGTCTTCAAGTTTCTGTATATTCTTATTATCTGATCGAGTAATAATAACTGCACCATAACGCACGCGTTTCTGTGATCCCTCACGGGTCTGTAGGGTTGCTATACGGGATATTCCGTACCTTGCTTCCAGGTCGGTGTAGTTGCCAGGGTTGGTCAGGGTGAAATCAATCGTTCCCTGTTGAGCCGCTATTTGAATGGCCTGCAGATCCAGAGGCTGGATTTCAAATCGATAGCCCTTGAGCTGCGTACTCAAGTAATTCGCCATGGGTAACCAGCGGCGTTTTGCTTCTGCATTGCCTCTATGTGCTAATACACCGATACGTATGGTTTCATCCACTGATGATGAAAATACGGTGTCGCAATATAGTAAAGCCGAGATTAAGGCTATAAAGCTGAAGCTGTAGGGGGATTTTATCGATAAGCGCGAGTTTTTCATGATGTTTGCTATTAAGCCTAAACGATTACTAACTAGATGCATTCACGCTGATTTTTATTTCATTAATATCAAAAAATTGAGCGTCGCAGATAAACAGCACTTAGATGCTCATATTTCTCAATACTGACATTATCAATGAAACCCCAGCTCGATAATAGCTAGGGTTAACCCCAAGT
>Ga0316207_10005167_pt1 | contig 10944 bp, 7 predicted proteins | sample 6weekpyrite_MG_FD_204943 | JGI IMG/M metagenome (GOLD analysis project Ga0316207, IMG submission 204943) | Microbial mat bacterial communities from mineral coupon in-situ incubated in ocean water Damariscotta River, Maine, United States -... | ecosystem: Environmental > Aquatic > Marine >...
CCAATCCAGACATGGAACCTATTTACCTGCATAATGAAGAAGTGCAAATACTCGGTATTGTGACGGGTGTCATTCGTCAAACTGAATACTGAGTTTTAGCCTGAGCTTAACAAGCATATCGGCCTACGTCGGTTATTGTATTGTCTAATTTATGGGTGTGTTGGTATAATCAATCCATGCGTTATTGGCGAAAACTTCTATTAAATTATAAATCGATTTGCTGGGCAATTCTGGTTGCCATTATTATGCTGTCGCTTTTACCTGCACACATACATATACACCATGAAGAAGCGGCGTTCTCTGATACTCACGTAATGTCTTCTCACGCGGAGCATCACACATCAAGTATTCATGCTATGACCAATATAGCAGGACATGATAACCATGAAGAAGTCACAAGCATACCCGTCACACCCGATACATTGGTAAAGAAGGTAAATGCAAACCTTTCTTTAGTGGCAATACTGATTAGCGTTTTTGTATTTTTGAGTATTGTTGTTTTACCGCTAAAACCGCAGTCGTTTCGTAACCTGCACTGTCGCAGTTGTTATATTGGTATTTCTCCTCCCCTTAGAGCACCACCGCTCCTTTAATTCATATTTTTTATAAATGTTTCTCAGCGTTTAGCTGGGGATATGCATATTATCTATGCGTAAAATCATGAAGAAATTTGATCGGGCTAATAATGGTCCGGGAGTAAATTAGCAATGCGATATTGGATATTCCTGATAATAGGATTTGTAACATTACATTCGGCCTATGCTGACGATCAGTCTTCAGCTGATTCAATTAGCTTGAGCCAGGTTATGGTGAAAGTTCTTGAAAATAACCCCCAAATATTGCTGGCTGATTATGAATCAAGGGCAGCAGTAATTAGAATTGAACAAGCCCGACAATCATCAGCTGCACAATTCAGCATTGAATTGGAAAATTTTGCCGGTTCCGGTGCGTTTGGAGGCAGTGATCGACTTGAAACAACATTAAGCCTTGCCAAAGTATTAGAAACTGGCCGCAAACCTGAATTGCGTGAACGTATTGCCCTGCAACAGGCCGATCTTTTAAAAAACGAACAAGATGCCAAAAAACTTGACCTGTTAGCTGAAACAACAAGGCGTTTCATTCACCTGGTGTTGGATCAACACAAGCTTGAATTGGCTAAAAATAAATTGAGTATAGTAACGGCAACACAAGGTGTTGTTAGAAAGCGTGTTCGTTTAGGGAAAAGTCCAATAGCAGAACAACGCAGAGTAAAGATCGAACTGGAACGCGCAAAAATAGAATTAGAACATAGTGAACATGAATTAGAGACTTCTCGACTTAAATTAACATCAATGTGGGGAAATATCTCACCAACCCTAATAACTGCACAGGCGGATATTTATGCCTTGCAAGACGTTGGTTCTTTTGACGAACTTGAAGAGCTTCTTGAAAGAAATCCGGATCTCGTTCAATTTGCGACAAAGGAGCGTCTTGCTACAGCACGAATAAACCTGGCAAAGTCGCGAAGCAGCTCTGATATAGAAGTATCAGGTGGTATCAAGCATTTCAATGCAACTTCAGACACCGCCCTGGTTTTATCAGCGAGCGTTCCCTTTGGTTCCTCATTGCGTGCCAGGCCATATATAAATGAAGCGCAACTTTTATCCAGGATGACACCTCATAATTTAGAGCAAAGGCGCATCACGCTTCATACAAACCTGTTCGAGTTGTACCAGGAAATTCGACATGCATTTTATGCGGTAAAAAGTTTAAGACAGTCAATTATTCCCGAAGCAGAATTAGTGCTGCGTGACTATAGACGTGGCTATGAAGCTGGTCGTTATTCATTAATTGAACTCAACAATGCGCAGCGTGCATTACTTGATGCACGTCTTGAGGCAGCCGTTATCGCGAGTAATTACCACCGAAACAGAATCGAAATTGAGCGTTTAACAGGAAAACACATGGCTCAATCGGAGATAAGACCATGAAGTTAATTACAAAGAAAATTCCATATGTACTATTGGTTACGGCATTCACACTAATGCTTAATGGCTGTGGCGACCATTCATCAGATCATAAAACTAATTCCGCCCAGGGGCATCATGGTGCTGAAAGTGAACCCGAGGTAAGAAAAGGACCTCATGGTGGGCGCTTGTTGGCGTCAGGTGATTTTACAATCGAGCTTTCCATTTTTGAAACAGGTGTGCCACCAGAATTTCGTGCATGGGCGGCAGAGGCAGGGAAGCCAATTAAACCTGATGATGTAAATTTGAATATTAAGTTAACGCGGTTAGGTAATAAGATCGATGTGATTAATTTTAAAGCCCATGGCGATGTATTGCGCGGTGATACGGTTATCTATGAGCCACATTCATTTGTTGTCACCATTAATGCTATGCACAATGGAAATGTCCACAGCTGGGAATACGATAATTTTGAAGGCCGAACAAAAATTGATGATAACGTGGCCAGTGCACTTGAAATCGAGACTTCCATTGCCAAACCCGCCGTAATTAATGAAAACATCAGAGTCTATGGAAAAATCCTTAGTAACACAGAAGACGTACGAAATGTTAGCGCCCGATTTGATGGCGTTATTAAGTCTGTTAAACCATCGATAGGTGATAGAGTAAAAAAAGGTCAGCTACTCGCACAAATAGAAAGCAATGAAAGTCTCAAAATATACAATGTAACGGCTCCTATTAGTGGTGTTATCACGCAACGTACCGCCAATGCGGGTGAGCAAACCAGTGGGCGACGTCTTTTTACAATCATGGATACGTCGACGGTATGGGCTGACTTATCGTTGTTCCCATCTGAACGCGCACGCGTCCAGGCTGGTATGGCGGTCAAGATAACGACAGCGATTAATGGCCAATCTTTTACAGGTCAAATCAACCGCATCAATGTTATGGCTGAAGCTAATCAATCAGTCACCGCACGTGTAGAACTTGATAATAAAGAAGGGAAATTATTACCGGGAACGTATGTGACGGCGGACATTGCCATTGCCAAACACCCCGTAGCACTTGCAGTGAAACGAGACGGTTTACAAGCCTTTCGAGATTTCACAGTCGTTTACGCAAAAATCAAAGATGAATACGAAGTCCGTATGTTAGATCTTGGGCGTCAGGACAGTGAATGGGTAGAGGTGCTGGGTGGTTTGGAACCCGGTACGCGCTATGTCAGTAAAAACAGTTATGTGATTAAAGCCGATATTGAAAAATCTGGCGCATCTCACGACCACTAAGGAATTATCATGCTTGAATTTATAATTAATTTCTCGCTGGCGCGACGTGGTCTAATATTCGCTGCCGTATTAAGTTTAATGGGCTTGGGTATATGGAATTTCACCCAATTGCCGATTGACGCTGTGCCCGATATTACAAATGTGCAGGTCACTATCAATACAGAAGCGCCTGGTTATACACCACTTGAGGCTGAGCAACGTATCAGCTTTCCGCTCGAAACGGCCATGGTTGGACTACCAAAACTATCTTATACACGTTCGCTATCACGTTATGGATTAGCGCAGGTAACCGTGGTTTTTGAAGAGGGTACTGATATTTATTTTGCGCGGCAACTTGTCAGCGAACGACTTACCGCAGCCAAAGGTGATATCCCTGCATCACTGGAACCCAAACTCGGCCCCATTGCGACAGGTTTGGGTGAAATTTTTATGTTCACGGTTGATGCCAAGCCGGGTGCAAAAAATGCAGATGGTAGTGATGTTACGCCCACCGATCTACGTTCAGTACATGACTGGATTATACGCCCACAATTATTACGCGTGGCAGGTGTTGCAGAGATCAATCCCGTTGGCGGTTATAAAAAAGAGATATTGGTCGCGCCTGAGCCAACTAAACTATTAGCGTATGGATTAAGTGCTGCAGATGTACTGGCGGCACTGAAAATTAATAATAATAATCGCGGTGCAGGCTTTATTGAAAATAATGGCGCGCAATGGCTAATGAGAGTGCCTGGTCAGGTGACTGACCTGAGCGATATAGGCAACATAGTCATCCGGCAAGAGCAGGGCGTTCCAATTCGTATTAATGACGTTGCAACAGTCGGCGTGGGTAAAGAATTACGTTCAGGCGCCGCAACCCAAAATGGTCGCGAAGTCGTTATGAGCACGGTGTTTATGTTGATTGGTGAAAATAGCCGAACGGTTGCCAATGACGTTGCACTAAAACTGGAAAAAATTAAATCCAGTTTGCCGCCAGGGATTTCAGCAACAGCCGTTTATAATCGTACCGATCTGGTGGATAAAACCCTGGCCACGGTACAGAAAAATCTTATTGAAGGCGCGATATTAGTAATCGTGGTACTTTTCCTTTTACTCGGCAATATACGTGCGGCTATTTTGGCCGCCTCGGTCATTCCAATAGCTATGTTGATGACTGTCACAGGAATGGTTAAATCCGGTGTCAGTGCCAATCTTATGAGCCTCGGGGCACTGGATTTCGGTCTAATTATTGATGGTGCCGTTATTATTGTTGAAAACTGCTTAAGAAGGTTAAGTGAATCCAGTCGTAACGGCGTAATACCATTAAAAGAGCGTTTGTCCGTCGTATTTGATTCGACGCGTGAGGTGATCCGTCCTGCACTCTTTGGCGTATTTATCATCACCGCTGTGTACATCCCTATTTTTGCCTTATCAGGGGTTGAAGGAAAAATGTTTCATCCTATGGCAACCACGGTCATTATCGCGTTAGTTAGCGCGATGATTTTGTCGATTACATTTGTTCCTGCTGCGGTCGCCTTTTTGTTTAAAAAACCAGTGCAGGAAAAACGAAGTCGTATTATTAATGGTGCACGTTCGTTGTATAAACCCGTGTTGTTATTAAGTCTTCAATACAAAAAATCAGTGATTGTATTTACAGTGACCGTGATTGTTTTATCAGGCTTATTAATACCCCGGCTAGGATCAGAGTTTGTGCCAAATCTTGATGAAGGTGACGTTGCCATGCATGCCCTACGCATTCCTGGTACCTCGCTGGGACAGGCAGTACGGCTTCAGGAAAGCCTTGAAAAGAAAATTGCCAGTCTGCCTGAGGTTGAAAGGATCTTTGCAAAAATTGGTACCGCTGAAGTAGCAACTGATGCGGTTCCACCGAGCGTGGCTGATAACTTTATTATTTTAAAACCAAGAGAACAGTGGCCTGATCCCGATAAACCTAAAAATCAATTTGTAAACGAACTAGAAGCTTTAGTGACGCCCATACCAGGTAATCGCTATGAATTCTTGCAACCCATTCAAATGCGTTTTAATGAACTTATTGCTGGCGTGCGTACAGAATTAGCTGTGAAGGTATTTGGCGATGACTTTGAGCAACTTATAAAGCTGGGTGGAGAAATTGAAAAGGCGATTGGCAACGTATCAGGTGCGGCGGATGTTGCAGTCGAACAAACAACCGGATTGCCTGTTATGACCATACAACCCAAGCGTGAAATGATGTCGCGCATGGGCGTATCAATACAGCAGTTACAGGACATGCTATCGACCGCATTGGGTGGAACGGTTGCCGGCCACCTATATGAAGGTGATCGCCGTTCCGATATTGTTGTGAGACTACCAGAGCGACTGCGAACTGATACCGACTCCTTGTCTCAATTACCGGTTATGCTACCTGGTAGCGGTTACGTTCCGTTAGGAGAGCTTGCTGAATTATCACTTGCGACAGGTTATAACCAGGTTTATCGCGAAAATGGCAAGAGGAGGGTAGTTGTCGCTGCCAATGTACGTGGACGCGATTTGGGTTCGTTCGTCAGTGATGTACAACAAGCCATTAAGGAAAGCGTTGCTATCCCATCGGGTTACTGGATTGAATACGGTGGCACATATCAGAAACTACAATCAGCCTCACAACGGCTGTCTATTGTTGTGCCTTTAACATTACTGCTTGTGATGGCACTGTTGGTGATGGCACTTGGCTCACTCAAGGATGCTGCGATTATTTTTTCAGGTGTGCCAATGGCGTTAACGGGCGGCATTATTGCACTGCTGCTTCGAGATATTCCTTTCTCAATTTCTGCCGCGGTTGGATTTATCGCGCTATCAGGTATCGCCGTATTAAATGGTTTGGTGATGGTTGCCTTCATCCGCGATCTGCGCATGCATGGTAAACAACTTGAAGAAGCCATTATTGATGGCGCATTGACTCGATTACGACCTGTATTGATGACTGCTCTGGTGGCCGCTCTCGGTTTTATTCCGATGGCACTAAACACGGGTATTGGTTCAGAAGTGCAACGACCACTTGCGACCGTGGTCATTGGCGGCATTATTTCTTCAACATTATTGACCTTGGTAGTACTACCCGCTTTATACCGACTCGTTAACCGGGAGATCGAATTTAACCACTAATATGTGTTGTCGAATAATTTCGTTAAGAGAGGTTTATTCCAGCCAGGTATTGATAGCTTCAATATCAGGCAGGGCCAGTGAACCTGCTGCTTGCTTCAAAAGCAGGGTATTCAAAATATAATCATAACGAGAACGGGCATAGTCACGTTTGGCTCGAAACAGTTCACGCTGGCTTAACAGTACATCTACAATCGTACGCGTACCCACTTCAAATCCGGCTTGCGTCGCTTCGTAGGCTTTTGCACTTGAGATTACCGCCTGATTGAGTGCCTTAACGCGGCTTACTTCAGCCACCACACCCAGATAGGCGCTACGCGTTTGGCGCATGACACTACGACGTGTTTGTAGCAAGACCTGTTTTGCCGCATCAGCGCGATAGGCGGCCTCACGCGTGCGCGAGTTAACGGCTCCCCCGGCAAAAATAGGTACATTCAATTGCAGGGAAACCTGATCGGAATCTCGCTCACTGCCAAAGGCACTATTGGAATCAGAATGCGTTTTACTGGCAACAATATCTAATACTGGATAGTGCCCAGAGCGTTGACGGTTGATTTCCTCATTAGCGATGCTGCTTGCAAATTGCGCAGATTTTAATCCAAGATTTTGTTCAGTCGCTTTGCCTACCCATTGTTCAATATCAATCGGATCAGGACTTAACAGCGGGATCTCGGCGCGCAACAAAGCAGGGGCCTGTTCGTACTGACCCGTGATCTCTTGCAAGGCCTCACGGCTATTGGCAAGCAGGTTGTCAGCACTGATCTCTTGCGCGACCGTTAAATCATATTGCGCCTGCGCTTCGTGCACGTCGGTAATGGCAATCAGGCCCACTTCAAAACGTTGTTTGGCCTGTTCCAATTGGCGTGCTGTGGCTTCTTTTTCTGCCCGTGCGAAATCAAGATTATCCTGCGCTGCAAGCAGGGTAAAATAGGCGCTGGAGAGCCGAATCATTAAATCCTGTTTCGCCACACCGTAGTCGGCCTCGGCTTGACCGACGGTAGCATCGGCCTGGCGTAGCCCGACCCAGTGATCATGATGATAGACTGGTTGGATTAACGTTAGACTATAACCATCGCTGTGAAAATCTTCATCACGTGAAGGGTTAAAAGCAAAGTTACTTTTCGTTTCAGACGAAATCTTGTCAGCATTCGCCACGAGTGAAATATTCGGTAACAGCAGCGCAATGCTTTGGTCTTTGGTTTCCCCCTGAGCAAGGCGGGTGGCATCGGCCGCCTTGAGCTGGGGATCGTTATCCTGGGCTAACAGGTAGTTGTCGAGTAATCCGCCTGCAAAGGCACTGGTTGATAAAGAAAGTGCTAATAAACCAATACAACTCGGAAACGAAAAAGACATAATAAACTCTCATACTGTTTGATAATGCTCAATAAGAAACAATGAGCAGTTATAATAGCAACAATGGCTGTTTCATGTAATAAAATCTAACATTTCTTATGCAAATTGATACTTCGTCGCCTGGCGTGCGGTAGTGTTGTTATGTTATTGAGATATAACATTTTATCAGGCTTACACTTATCGACAAAAGGAGCCGAAAATGTCATGAATAAAGCTTTTTGTCGTAGATGTATATCAATTATTCGATAACAGAATAATTAATATGCATACTGGCATCATTATCAATGCATTTATAAGCGCTTATGCTTTAAGGGCAACAATTGGCTCACTTACTAGCAGGAGATATTTAGGTGTCAGATTTATTTAATGAAAAAGCAAAAGACTTCGATGCAAATGAAATGGTTATCAATCTTTCGTCAGCAATTGGTGAATCCATATTAAAATATGTTCCTTTAAATGAAGAAATGAATGTAATGGATTTCGGAGCAGGCACCGGGTTGATAAGCGGTCATATTGCACCTTTAGTGAATAAAATTGTCGCAATTGATATCTCAGAAGCAATGCTGGATAAGCTTGTTTCCAAACCAGAATTACATGGCAAGGTTGAAGCGGTTTGTCAGGACATAATGGACAAGCCTTTGGACTCACAGTTTGACTTGATTGTGAGCGCGATGGCTTTACATCACATAGAAGACACACAGAAACTCATGAGGATATTTTTCGAGCATATGAAGTCAGGCGCAAAGATCGCATTGGCGGATCTCGACAAGGAAGATGGGAGTTTTCATCCTGAAGGCACCGAAGGTGTCTTTCATTCTGGTTTTGAGCGTGATGAGATTAAAACAATACTAGAAGGTAGTGGTTTTAAAGACGTTCAATTTTATACAGCGCACACAATTCATGGGGTGGAAAAGGAATACCCAGTATTCCTGGTAGTTGCATCAAAATGATACTATTTGTTGCGCTTAGAGAAAGTATACGATTCCAGATAAAACTAGAAAATTAAAAAAACGAATCTTCAAGGGCGATATGTTGCACATCTTACAAAAAGCCAGATTCTGCCTACGCAGACCCTGCAACGGCATTTTATAAAATCAACGATATCACCTCAACAAATTCATTCCATAACAGAATAACTATTATGCACTGGCACATTATTACCAAACTATAAAGCATGTACTAGTATGCATGTCACTTAAGCAGTAAAGAGGAAATATGCATATGAATGCCAATACGAATAATACCCCGAATGATGATCGATGGCTGGATGCTAATAGTATTATGACCGGTCAGTTTCTAACCGTTACTATGGCAACCAGTGCCTACATACTGGATAGCTGGGAATTGCTCGCTTTTCAGTGTGGTGTCTTTCTACTGAGTGTCATCTCTGCTGGAAGACTGGATATATATACCTGGATTTATAAACGTTTACTAATACGCCTTGGTCTTTTAAAACCTGACATGCGAAACGACAATATTGAGGCCTATCGATTTGCTAACATGATTGGTATTGTCGTTTCGGGTTCAGCGGCATACCTTATTTATAGTGGCTATACCGCCATTGGTTGGGGCCTCGCATGGGCAATGATAAGTCTGGGTAGCCTGGCTTTCTTTGGTTGGTGTGCTGCGTGCTGGATGTACTACATGATTCAAAAGATGGGGATCAAGGGATTCTTTCGCCACTCCCAGATTGCTGACAATTTCCCAGGTGCAAAGGCACCACGCTCCTAAGCCTGGAGTATTTGATATGTACGATCGCCTACTTATCGTCATCACAGTTATCATTTTGGGGTTAACTGTCTACCAGCTGTTTCGACGCTTACAACTGCGACGCGCGCAGAGTGCGGTAACCATTCAACAAACGCTTAACTTACAAGACGGTTCACGTCATGTCGTCTATTTCTGGTCAGAGCATTGTCCTCAATGCACAAGCGCTCAAAAGCCGGCACTTGACCGATTATTGGAAAGGGTGGGTAAAGGGAGCGTCGAACTGATAACGCTACGCGTGGAAGACTGTGGTGATTTGGCAAAGTCCTGGGGTGTGCGAACACTACCCACAACCTACGTTCTCGACAGCGAGGGAAATATCACCCACATCAATAACGGGCTCGCATCTGATTCACGCCTAATGCAACAGTTAGAGCTTGTTTCAACTTAAGCTACGTTGCCGTTTTCCAGATTATATTTAGGTGGAATGCCGCATTAATCTAGTCGGAGGAGGCTTTTCAGTTGACCAGTATAGGTAATCATGAGAATCCTGCTGGCCTGTAACCCATTGATTATAAATTATTTACAGGTTCATTTTTTGTGTTTTAGCTAATTCAAATTTTAGGTAAAACTCAAAAACCTAAGCCTATTTAGGTAATGAACAAAAAAGATGGACAATTCACTCGGACACACAATATTACTCTATATCTGCTAAGTAAACATAGCCAGCTCCGACTAGTATTGCCTGTTTGTTGAGAGATATATTTATTTGCTATGGATAAATCATTTTTACCTAAACAATAAAGTAATGACACCAAGGTAAATCCAGCTATTATTGGTGAAATTGGGTGGATATATTCTGAATGACTGATCAGGATGTAATTTTAAACACTAATTGGCGTTCAGCGGCGGTTTCGCCGTATGAGTCCAATTGGTCAAAAATACATAAATTCTCGTATCTAAATCATATTGACGCAACAATCATTAAATCGAGCCTTTGTACTGAAGAATGGATATCAAAACCTCACCTATGGGGTCGAAAAGATGGTCAACTATTAGAAAAAGGCCATTTAAGCACGAATAAATTAGCATCAGTATTTCAAACTTCTGACTATTTGATAAATGAAGGTTGGATAGAGCCGTATTTCGTTACAGATCTATCAGGACAATATTCCTATCAAACTAAACTAAGGTATTGCCCGGAATGTATACAGAAAGGTTATCACTCTGCTTTATATCAAATGTTATGGTTAGTCGAATGTCCTATTCATAATACCCCTCTGCTTAGCAGCTGCCCTAACTGCGGAGACCCCATTGAAACATCGCTGCTAAATAAGAATCTCACTACACCATATGGCTGTCACTGTAAGCATGTCCTATGGCCAGATAGAGATTCACCTAGCTGGCAGCGAGCTTTATCACACGAACAATCAGAAATTTTAAATGATGTAGTGACATGGAATAATGAAGTCACCAAGCAAAAGGAATCCAAATATATATCATACGGATTCACTGCTAGCCCTTACAGAGATATA
>Ga0316207_10005168_pt1 | contig 10939 bp, 13 predicted proteins | sample 6weekpyrite_MG_FD_204943 | JGI IMG/M metagenome (GOLD analysis project Ga0316207, IMG submission 204943) | Microbial mat bacterial communities from mineral coupon in-situ incubated in ocean water Damariscotta River, Maine, United States -... | ecosystem: Environmental > Aquatic > Marine >...
CCGGAACCCGGTGCTGCACGTACAAAAGAAGTGATTGTTGCCCAGGAAATATTACAGACCATGGGGCTACGTGCGTTTGTACCACTGGTGACCGCCTGCCCAGGTTGCGGCAGAACATCAAGCACCTATTTTCAGGAACTGGCGGAACAAATTCAAAACTATCTACGGGAACAAATGCCCATCTGGGCTAGCCGGTATCAAGGCGTAGAAACCATGTCGGTTGCGGTAATGGGTTGTGTCGTTAATGGGCCAGGTGAAAGTAAGCATGCGAATATCGGTATTAGTTTACCCGGTACTGGTGAAACCCCGGTAGCACCGGTTTATGAAGATGGTGAAAAAACAGTTACTTTAAAAGGCGATAATATCGCCGGTGAGTTTACTGAATTATTAAATCAGTATATTGAACGAAGTTACCAGAAAATCTAGGGGTATATATTGTTAGGTCTGAACCGAATGGCATTTACTTAAGCTCTAACATTAAACAAAAAAAAGTTTCTGTCATCCCGGCAGTCTTTTGTGCCAGAATCCAGTGACTCTGCAGGCCTTAAAGTCACTGGATTCCCGCTAGAAGCATGCGGGAATGACGATATTTATTATCTTCATTTTTTTCTGTATTTTTTGATATTTTCTATAAAATCCTGCTTAAGTTAAGTGCCATACAGGTCTGAACCAGGTTATGAATAAATTAATCAGCTCATTTTTAATATTTATATTCATCTGTTTAACATCTTGTTCAGGGGATAAAACATCTCCTGAAGATGAAATTAGACAATACATTGAAAGCGGTAAACTCGCCGCCGAAAACCGAAATCATTCTGGGCTAGCAGATTTAATTGATAAACAATATCGTGACCACAAAGGCCTGGATAAAAAACAGCTTAAAAATATGGCCCAGGGTTATTTTTTTACCCATGAAAATATCCACTTACTGACAAAAATAGATAGCATATATTTTCAAAATGAGAACAGTGCATTTGTAGTATTACATGTAGCAATGGCAGGTAACAAAATTAAAGACTTAAATGCAATAACCCGTCTAAGAGCACGAGTTTACCGATTTGAACTGCAATTAATTAAAAATGATACGTGGTTATTACAGCAAGCAAAATGGAAATCAGCTGATATCGCAGACATGTTGTAATCAAACTACTTGCCACAGAGACGCGAAGAACACAGAGGAATATAATCGTAGGGTGGATCAAGCAACGCGGATCCACCAGGCTCCTTGATAAAGGTGGATCCGCGTTGCTTGATCCACCCTACACAACAATTGCGTTCACTTAGCCCTCTGCATCTAACAAGAACTTTTTTCCTTTTTATTTAACATTTTTACTTTGTATAGATAAGCGATTAATAAAATCGTCAATCATCGATTTAAATGTTTCTAACTGCTGCTTTACTTCAAGTCTTTCAGAATGACTTAACTTTTTATAGCCCCGCCCATAGGGCCAGCCATAACCCCAACGAAACGGTGTACGAAATTTCGGTGAACCACCTACCTGAACACCCGCCAACATTAATTTAGCAATTTTCGGCTCCCCTACTTTTGCTACGCATCGCTCAAGTTCTTCATCAGCTTTCTGCTTCTGTAATTCACTTCCACCTTTCCAGTATGCCAGATCATGCTGCATACAACAGTGTCCCCAAAGAGATTGTTGAGTGAAAGTTCCATCGGGAAATGAACTACAACCATCAGAAGTAAAGGGTTTGAGACTGGATGCCATAGCTATGTGCGACATCAACAATAAAAAAATTAAGTAATATATATTTATTCTCATTTTATACAAAACCCTGCTGACTTAGTGAAAAGAATTATATTAATAGAAACACCATTTCAATATTCAGCTAAATTAATCAACACATGGCTCATTATGTGGTTCACCAAAACATAACATAAATTCACTGTTTTCGGTGGCAATAATTTCTAACCTGGCCTGCTCTTCAATGAAAATAGCCTGATCAGCTTTTAGGGTATCCTGCTCAATTGTTAATTCACCACTCATCAAATATATTATTCCCCGCCTTCTATACCACTTACAGGTAAGTCACAATCATTTATCTGTTGATAGGAGGAAATATTTGCTTTAATTTTTTTAGCCAATTTATCCATAACTGAATACCATTACTATTTCGACCCCATCGCCTTCCGGCACCACTTTAACATCACGAATCATTTGTGTCATTGCTATCTCCGACATCCAGTCTCAGATAAATTTGTCACGATCATGTGCAAGATTAAAATTTAATTCAGGCCCTTTAGGCACCAGCTGTGTTGGATTTACACTGGTGTGACTATAGTAGTAATGCCTTTTTATATATTTAATGTCGACGGTTTCAGCAATACCTTCTAGTTGATAAAGCTCCCTAAGGTAATTAGATAGATTTGGATAATCTGCAATTCGTTTTAAATTACATTTAAAGTGCCCGACATAAACCGCATCAAATCTAATGAGTGTGGTGAATAAACGCCAGTCTGCTTCTGTTATTGTTTCACCTAAAAGATAACGCTGTTTTGCAAGGATATGTTCAACTTTCTCAAGCTCACCAAACAAACGGTCAAATGATCTTTCATAGGCCCGTTGTGAGGTTGCAAAACCGCAACGATACACTCCATTATTGATATTGTCATATATTGGCTGATTGATCTGATCAATTTCTTCACGTAAATGTGCCGGGTAATAATCAGTTTTTACATCAGTGAATTCATTAAACTCTGAATTTAACATACGAATAATTTCCGATGATTCATTATTCACAATCGTATTCAATTTTTTATCCCATAGCACCGGCACAGTAATTTGCCCGGTAAACTCTTTATCAGCTCGGGTATATATTTCATGCATAAATTTAAAACCATGCAATTTATCTACATATTCACCCTGTTCTGAAAAAGTCCAGCCCTCATCAAGCATATCGGCCTCAACAATGGACAGACCTATAATATTCTCCAGCTTTTTCAATTTTCTAAAAATTACAGTTCGGTGTGCCCATGGGCAGGCATTAGAAACATATAAATGATAACGATCTGCTTCCGCTTTAAATTCGCCGTTTCCATCAGCGCTTACCCAGTTACGGAAAGTTGATTCCATACGCTTGAACTCACCTTCATCTATTTCTTTTTCTAGCCAGTCATCAACCAGCTTACCTTTGATTAACATACCCATTTATGACTCCTTATTAAATTTAAAATTTATGCCAGCTCAGGTAAAAATCATCTGAGCTGGCATAGTTGTGAAATGCTCAGCTAGTATCAGCACGATTGAAATGACTTCTCTCCTTATTCAAGCCGCCACTCGCCTCGATACCGTGAAGGCTCAGTAACCGCTTTAACTATTAAATTTATTATCGACGCTCATTACACCTGCACCATGCACCGATAGCAATAATAAACCTCCGGCAATACTAATATTTTTCATAAACAAAATCATTTGCATCTGATCTGCCATATTTGAATGAAAAACTACTGCAGCTATCACGGTAAACCCCGTTAATGCATAGGCGGCCCACTTCACTTTGAAGCCAACAATTACCATTAGTCCACCCACAATTTCCAATGCAATAACTAACGGCAATAAACTTCCCGGCACCCCCATACTATCCATATAACCCGCTGTCCCAGCATAGCCTTCACCCAGCTTATTTAAACCCGCCATTAAAAATATATGCCCTAAGAACAAACGAGCTGCTAACTCTATAACGTTATTCATTATTTTTCTCCAAATGGTTAATTAATCAGTGAAACCTATTATGACCCTATTAATTAGATATAAAAGCGTATAATTTAGCCTTTAAATATCTATTAATTCGATATATAGTACTTACATGAATTCACCCAAAGTATCTCTGGATCAATGGCGAGCACTACAGGCGGTTATTGATTACGGCGGTTATGCCCAGGCTGCTGAACATCTACATCGTAGCCAGTCATCTGTCAGTTATGCTGTAAATCGCCTACAGGAATTACTGGGGGTTAAGCTGCTAAATATTGAAGGACGTAAAGCTATTTTAAGCGAAGCGGGTAAGGTTTTATTGCAAAGGTCACGTCAGCTTTTGGCAGATGCCAGCGCAATCGAACAACAGGCCCATTACCTTGAACAGGGCTGGGAAGCCGAAATTCGTCTGGTAACTGAAACCTCTTTTCCCACCCGATATTTGATGAATACATTACAACAATTTGAAAAACTGGGTAATAAAACACGTATACGCCTAGAAGAAGTTGTTTTATCAGGTACAGAAGAGGCTCTACTCAATGGGAGCACTGATCTGGTTATAGGCCCTTATGTACCCCAGGGTTTTTTAGGTGATGAACTCATCCAGGTTAATTTTATTGCGGTGGCTCATCCAAGTCACGCCCTTCACCAGATGAATCGGCCATTAACAACACATGACTTAAATCGAGAAACCCATGTTATGGTGAGCGATTCAGGCAGTAAAGGAATCAATGCGGGCTGGTTAAGTGACTCCAGACGCTGGGCAGTTAATAGCCTGGAGTCTGCACGAAAAATCATCAGTAGTGGCCTTGGCTTTGGATGGTTACCTGAAATTGAAATTGAACAACAGATTAATAACAATGAATTAAAAATACTGCCTTTAAATTCAGGTATAAGGAATACCGCCATGCTTTATCTTATCTATGCGGATATTAATCGAGTGGGGCCTGCCACAAAACAATTGGCTACGATACTAAAACAGGTAAGCATGGCATGATGATCAAAACTTAGTGTATCAAATTAACGCCATGTGGTTTTACATTAGTAAGAGGTCTGATATCAATAAATTTATAGTAATCGGGTATTTCTAGTCTGCTACTGGATATTTTTTCAGCCCAGATAGCCTCGTCTTCAAGATTAACCATAATAGATTGCTCAAGTGAAATTTCAAATGTAAAAATGTCCCAAATTTTATTGATAAGTTCAGGATCTGCATTAAGTCGTTTTGCAATAATACCTTTAGACTCTTGTGGGTTATTTTTAATATAGTTTTCAGCTTCCACCAGAGCCTGCAAAAACTGTTCTAAATGATCACTGTGTTGTTCAGCATATTTTTTCGGTGTAGTGAAGAAAAAATCTTTTCGAAAAGGTGTCGGACTAATCATTTTTAAACACTTTTTCCAGTGCAACCTGGTCTTTAATCATTTTCAGAATTAAAGATTTCCTTTCACTATCATCAGTTAACTCAAGCGTTTTTTTAAGGTTATTAGAAAGTACTGTTTTTTTATTAAGCCACTGTCGCTGTGTCCTGCGCTCACGATGTAAAAGATATTCATAGGTAGTTGAGTTAAGAGTCACATTCGTATTTTGTACAACACGTGCCGCCTGGTACATATGACTTTCTTTATCGGTATTGATAGTAGAAATGTAAACAATACTACTCTGTATCAGCGCCAGAAAGAGAGATGTTCCAGCCAATAGATACAACTTGTTTTTTATCTTCATGCCAATAGCTTATAATTCAATTTTAATTAACATCATAACAATAAATTTAGATTCATCCAGCATAAATATTGGCACCAGAATAGTAATTAATACGTTTAACTAAGCTTAGTCGATAATTCTACAAAATCTTTATATTTCATATATTTCCATAAAATCCTTAATTATCTACGACACCTTTGTTGTCTTTTGCATTATTGTGCTATAAATCACCTGAATTTATATTATTCCTGATATAGTGTAAAAACTAATACAGGTTTATTCCTCTATAATCATCAGCATTTATTATCAAATAGTGGAATGTGAAGGTGATAATTGATGATCTTGTATATTTAGCCAAGTGAGGAGAAACATGGGCAAGTTAACATCAGCTTTAATTTTACTAATACTATCAGCCTGCAGTAGCCATAAAACGCCAGCCCCCCCAGCCAACATATCTAAAAGTGACTCACCAACAGTGAAAAAACTTTACACTCACTACAATGAATGGCGTGGTGTGAAGTACCGTGAAGGTGGCATGTCCAGGAACGGCATAGACTGCTCTGCTTTTGTGCATCTTGCATATAAACAGAAACTGCATAAAAACATACCCCGCTCGACAGAATTAATGTCTGCAGCAGGCGAAGAAATTAACAGTAGTAGCCTCAGGCCCGGTGATGTAGTATTTTTCAAAACCGGCTGGAAAGTAAGGCATGTTGGGATTTATGTGGGTAAAGGTGAATTTATTCATGCTTCAAGTAGTCGTGGAGTAACAAAATCCAGACTAAACTCCCCCTACTGGAAAGATGCTTACTGGATGTCACGGCGTTACTAATACATAAATTATAACTCCCCCATAAATACACTAATGGTCACACTTCAATCCAATTGAATAGATTTATGCTGAAAGTACAAAGGAAAATATGAGTCCAGTTAAAATTCAATGCCCTGTAAAAGGAACCTGGATGTTTATGAACCCGCCAGGTCATCACCCGGATGCTAAAGATTTTGTTGCCGTAGATAATAGCGGGAAACCTTACCAGTTATTTAGGCTTCTTCCCCATCTATTTTTTAGATTAAATGTAAAAAACACCTATGCTTTTTCACAACCAGTTTTTGCACCTTTTAGTGGTGTAATTGTAAAAATCGAAAATAAGCAACCGGACAGACAATCATTAAATTTAATCAGTGACTGTATTACAGGCCTACTGATAGCACCACGAAAACATAAGAATGACCCAGAATATTTTTTAGGTAATCACTTAATTATTAAGTCAGATGATGGTATTTACGCCTTGTTTGCACACCTTAAAGAAAACAGCATTGTTCTCGAGGAGGCAATGCGAGTTAGAGCAGGTGAGAAAATTGCTGAAGTGGGCAACTCTGGGAATACGATACAATCACATCTTCACTTTCACTTAATGCATGATAATGATCCTTTCTCCTCAATACCGCTGCCTTTCGTGATTGATACCTTTGAATTAAAAAAACAGACGGGTTGGGAAAAAGAACATTTATCCTTGCCGGAGAATTTCATGGTATTTAGAACTTATGAAAATTCATTATAATTCATTGCCAATTTATCACCTTAACATTTCTCAAGCTAATAATCGGCAGGGGTTTACCCCCACCGAGTTTTTTTCAATAGCGTCAACTATCTTAACCTCATCAATACTTTGATTTAAATTTTTGAATTTGATTTTTAAATTTTGAGCGAATCAACTGCAAATTATATCCTTTAGAAGTGCCAGACTTTTCAAACTCAGGACTTGTAAACTCAACTTTATTTTTTATCGCTAAAGAAAAACTTTGCAACTCAGCATTAATTGAAATAGTTGCAGTAACTCCTTTTGATAAAATATTTAATGAGCCACTACCTGTAGCTTCTGTTTTCAAATCAAACCCACTATTTATGTCATACCATAAATATCCATCAGCCGTGAAAACATCCTCAACACCTGATTCTGATCTGGTTTCGGTAAATTTGGCCTTAATTTTAACTGCCTCAAAGGTACCTGCTGCTATAGTAATTGTTTCAACCAACAAGACATCTAGCACTTCTTCAATTATCTCATAACCAATTTCTTCTCCTGTTGAGGAATCAAATAAAGTATTGTTTACTGTAGAGCTTACATGGTCACCTATGCGAAATTCTTTCTTTTCTTCATCACCACTTTTTGTTGAATAATCTGCACTTGTGTAAATATCAAGAGAATCATTGACCAGCTCCTCACCCGTAAGCGTGTTATACACCAGTCTATCCAGTTCACCATCCGATACTTGTGTTTCCAGTAAATAAGGACCACTCACAGACTCTGAGTAGTTATACTCCGAAGGGATTTCAGCAACCTGAGAATAAGTAGATACATCTACATAACTATTTTTTGTTGATAAACCAGTACTAAATTCAAAATCAGTAGTAACAATATAGGCAAATTCATCACCTGGCTTTTCATCATACTCATCACCTACTTTTTCTCCATTACCACTTGTAAATAGCGGATCATTATCACCAGATGAGCCTCCACAACTGTGTAATAAAATAATAATTACTAATACTAAATATTTATTAAGCTTCTTCACCTTTTCTAACATCTCCATTAATACAATATAACTGAGTATTTAAATACCCCACCCTAAATTTCTATGCAATAATACTATCATCCTGTTGAAGCATAAAAATTTTTTATAACAGGCCTCTATTTCAACACATTAACATCAATAATGAAACAAAAAAACTAGATTAATCAATACCTTAACATACCAGGTTTACATTTATATTTTTTATAGTTCAAACTGATAGATACTATCGATTTTTACCCTATATCTAATTTTATCAATTTTTATCTATTCTCCTTTTGTCCATTTCACTTTAAGATGAAAGCTATAAACTATAATTAAAAGCAGGACTAAACTTTCTATCTTACTTACAACTATGTCGATAGATTTATCTGGTTCAATACCCTGCATGATTTTTTTGGGGCCAAACATATGAAAAATAAGAAATTATTATCACTCTTTTTTATCCTTGCAATAACGGGTATCTTTTTTGGCTATAACCAGTACACTCCGTCTAACCTTAAGCTCCCTTCAAAAATCATTGGCTTACCACATGACTACAACCCATTTGAGGTTATCGAACCCTACGCCGGACCTCACCCTTCAACCATTACACGACCTGCTGAAACATTCAGTTTTCCTATCAGGCTGGGGAAAACGGGTCCAGTAAAACCATTATTTGCAGGTCCTCTGGAATACCCTTTCCTGTGTCGTACTGAAGAAGCCGGGTTAGGACAACCATTAATTGATAATACCCTGGGTGAAGGCATTGAAATATTTAAACTAAATTCCAATGGAGAGAAAACAGCAGAGGTCACTGGTTATAGTAAAGATTGCTCCATTCCCAGTAAGGCTTTTTATATGTATGTAAAGGAAAGTGATGGCAAATTTTATCCCCTTGAATACGCTAACAATGACATTAAAAATATTACCGTTAATAATCAGATCATAGATTTTATTGTACGTGTGGAAGTTGGCACAATTAATCGTCACCCATATATCATTTATGCTTTAAAAGGCCCCCATGGAACACTTGAGAAGCCGGACCCTGGGAACTGGAACAGGCGACTCATTTACCAGTTTCGAGGTGGCGTGGGTATAGGTAAACGCCAGGGAAAGCTGAAGGTAAACAGTCTGCTTAATCGTCGTAAACAGGAGCTGGAAAAGGGTTATGCCGTAGTACATTCAACAGCAAACCAAACGTCTAACCACTATAATATCTGGTTATCTGAGGATACGGCATTACGTGTTAAGCGACAGTTTAAAGCGCTTTATGGTGCACCTGATTACACCATCGGTTTTGGTGCCTCAGGTGGCGCAATTCAACAATATCTACTCGCGCAGAATAATCCTGGCATCATAGATGCTGCACTCACTCTTTATTCCTACCCTGATATGCTGTCACAAACAACCTATGTTCTTGATTGTGAACTGCTTGAATATTTTTTTGACGTCACAGATTTCAACAATGAAAAATGGTCTAACTGGGAAAACAGACGATTAATTGAAGGCATGAATGCTAAAAATGATGAATTTAATAAATATACATTAGCTACAGCTGTATCCGATATTTTGAGTTTCAAAGTACCAAAATTCTCTATGGGCATGTCTGAATGTGTCAAGTCATGGCGTGGGCTTTCTCCGCTCATTATTAATCCGCGGTTTCCCGTTGTTCCAGACCGAATTAGTTTACAGGTTCAATCACAAACGCAATTTAATTACTGGGATAACTTAAAAACATTTTATGGCACCGAGGCAGACGGATATGCTCGAGTCACCTGGGATAATGTTGGCGTACAATATGGACTTGAAGCACTTAAAAAAAATCAGATTAGCATCGAAACATTTCTAAAACTCAATGCGAGTATTGGTAGCTGGAAAGAAACACGTGATATGCAAACTGAAAATTACTGGTTCTTTACCGATAATATACTTCCATCTGGTTTCTCCGCCTGGAGCCATCAAAATACCACCAGTCAACTCTATTCACACAAACTTCCAGCCCCTCGAAAAAAGGGAGATGTAAAAGCTATCCAGGCCGCTTATTATTCAGGGCAAATTTTTCTTGGAAAAATAAATATACCGGTACTGGATCTTCGTCACTATCTGGATAGCCAGTTAGATATGCATCACAGCTTTGCTTCATTTTCAGCAAGAAGTAGAATGATTAGCGCACAAGGGCATGCGGATAACCAGGTAATCTGGATGACTCATAAACCACATACGCCAATTCCAGAGGCACTTGAATTACTTGACCAGTGGCTATACAACATTGATAAATCCCCTCATCGATCATTAGCTGAAAACAAACCTGTCAATGCCAGGGACAAATGCTTTAATGCGCAAGGTAAAATAATTGCTGAGGGAGATACGGTCTGGGATGGTGAATGGAATAACAGGGAAACAGGCCAATGTATGGAACTTTACCCCTCATTTCAAACATCACGTATGATAGCGGGAGACAGCATTGCCGGTGACATTTTTAAATGCGAGTTACAATCAGTTGAAACGGCAATTAATGCTGGAATTTATGACCCAATAAATATGAAAATACACCAGAGCAGGCTAGAGAAAATTTTTCCAGATGGAGTATGTGATTACAGCAAACCTGATAGCGGCAGGCCGTTAAATTTAACATCTAAAAAACCGTAAGCATGAATTCTGCATTACTATTAATTAAACCGGCTTAGAATAAAGCGTATAAAGTGTAGACTCCTCTCGCTGTATACGTGTACCTAAAACCTCACCGATGACATCAAATTCTTTGGCAAACCCTTCCTGCAGGCCTTCGTCGGTTACGATGGACTCATACTTGACCAGAAATTTTAGAACAATACTGGCAATTGCATCCATTTCTTTACGAAACCCAGCGATTACACCAGAATTTGAAGGATCATTTTTTAACAGGTGAGATAAATAAATATATAAATTAATATTTTCTTTTAACAAATGGTCTTCTAATTCATTTC
>Ga0316207_10005169_pt1 | contig 10939 bp, 11 predicted proteins | sample 6weekpyrite_MG_FD_204943 | JGI IMG/M metagenome (GOLD analysis project Ga0316207, IMG submission 204943) | Microbial mat bacterial communities from mineral coupon in-situ incubated in ocean water Damariscotta River, Maine, United States -... | ecosystem: Environmental > Aquatic > Marine >...
GAAAATTGATGCCTGGCAGTATTAGAGCAGAACTAGAAGAGACTTTGGTTGATGACTGGAACATTTTACACCGCTACTCTGTCACCGAGAGTTTATCAACCACTCAATCCACTGAACAAAAACGCGAGGTAGTGGTCCGTCCGGATTCTGCCGTTACTCTGCCCTATAGACTGGAAAAAGGCACCATTTTTCTAGTTTCGCAGTTTCGGCTGCCAGTCTATCTGGAAACGAAACAGGTTTCATTTCTGGAAGCACCATCTGGAAGAATTGACGTCGGCGAAACCCCGGAGGAGGCGGCTGCCAGGGAGACACTAGAGGAAACCGGATTTGTTACACCTAATCTGAAAAAAGTAGCATCTTCATTTCTTAATCCCGCTCTTTCCAGTGAACAAACTCATTTCTTTTTGGCAAAACTTCCACCGGATGCCTGTCCTTCACTGGAGCCCGATACATCCGACATGTTGGGTCCGTATCAAGTTCTGGAAGTGGACTTCAAGGAGGCTATTTCGATGACACGAGATGGCAGGATCGCTGATGCGAAAACCATAATTCTACTGTCAGCGTTATCTGAACACGAAGCCGGTATAAATCACGCTTAGAACGAAAAGAAAGGTACTAAATCATGTCTAGTTTGGTAATGCCCAAGAGCGAGGAAATTTACTTTCAGTCCAATGATGTCGTCGTATTTAATCAGCTTGCCAGAAAATTTCCTATGGACTGGGTTTCTCAAAAGGAATTCTATAATTGGCTAGAAATTGCGAAACAGGAAATAGCTGAAAGCATCCCCGGCGCCAAGATAGTTGAGAAAGAAACGGCACGCGACAATCCGCCCCTGAATACCGCGATATATTATGATACACCGGACCGTCAGATCCTCCCCACTGGAGCCCTCCTCAGGACTTCATGCAACAAGATAACCCATGCTTTTTGTGCCTTTAAAATGGCTGAAGACGAACAAAGCGTAAGAAAAGATCATCGCTATGTTTTCGAAGGTATACAAAAAGAAACGATACAACGCAGCCCTGACTCTGATGCGTCAGTAAATATTGTCCAAGGCCTATTGCGTCGAACAGACATCGAACATCCTGGCTTTTTCCTTCAACAAGCCTACGGCGTTGATCCATCGCAATTGATACCCAGCATAAGACTGGACAGCTTGCGGTATGGATTTTTCGTTTGGCTTGACCGCAAGGATGCGCTGAGATGCAGCATCGATCGCTATGATGTGGTTGACCTTTGGAAACCTGAAGAACAGCGCGTAACGCTCCCTGTTGCAGAAGTCGAACTGGCGATTTATCCACGAATTTCCGAAGAGGTTGCGGCAGACGGGCGTGTGATCCAACTCATCCAGTATCTGTCCGATAGCTTGATCAACACTTTCGGTACGCATGTAACAACCGACATCAAATATCAACGTTCTGCACAAAAGCTAGACATAGCTTACTGATTTGGACCTGAACTCGACATGCTATTATTATTGAGACACGGGCAAGCCGAATGGCAAATAAAGCGAAACCATGATATGGACAGCCAGCTTACGCCGCTTGGGCACAAGCAAATCCAGTCGCTCGTACAGTTTTGGCATAACGGAGATTGCAGACAAACTCCTTGTGATGAACCAATTGGTCGCATGTTTGGAAGCCCGATGCTTCGAGCTCAGCAATCTGCCCAGTACCTAGAAAAAGGCTTTAGTCTAACAAGTGAAAAATGCAATGGATTGTCTGAAGCGCAATTTTATGTAGGTGACAACCTCACAAAGAAGCCTGAACCATTTGCGCCCAATAATGTAGAAGACGCTTCGGAAAAATATCTGAACTTTAGGAAAGATGTTGAAGAGACGCTACGTGCCCTTAGTTCCGCATGTCAGAATAACAACCTGTTGGCCGTAACCCACGGCGGATTCATTAAGACTGCTCTTCGCATCCTATTTGGTAATGACGCGATCGATTTTAGCATCGCCAATGCATCCTTAACGAGGATTGAATGGCGCAAGAACCGCTGGCATCTGCACGATCTTGGCTGGGATGGTCATCTGCAGCCTGAAGAGAGGTCGCTATGAAACGGCTTTTGTCATGACTGTTTCCTCAACAGCAATGTGGCGCTCAATGGACAGAATGCCAGATTTGCTTCGTGCAAATCCCAAATTTTTCCGAGTATGGCTCTCGGAGATTGTCAGCGGTTTTGGTGATTGGTTCAATTTGGTCGCCACAGCGACCCTAATCAGCATACTAACTGGCTCCAGCAACGCATTGGGTGTGCTTTTTGTACTACGCTTGCTTAGCCCTTTTCTGATCGCACCCTTTGGCGGTGTGTTGGCCGATCGCTACAGCCAAATACTGATAATGCTCCTTTCCGATATCTCACGAGGATTGGTGGTCCTGTGTTTCCTGTTGGTTCGTGAACCTGGCGATGTTTGGTTGCTGTATTTGTTAACTTTCCTGCAACTTGGGCTTAGCGGACTTTTTGTGCCCGCAAGGGCCGCAATCCTGCCTGATATTGTAGAGCCGCAACATCTGGGCGCAGCCAACGCCCTCAGCTCAACGACTTATGCAATAATGCAAGTTGTGGGTGCAGCAGCTGCAGGTTTCCTAGCGGGCAGTATAGGTCTGTACGAGACTTTCGTGGTTGATGCCTTTACCTATTTTATTTCCGCTCTCTTTATTCTGCGCATCACCAGCAACAAAACCCAGCTGCAGGAAAGTGTTTCTTCTTCTGTTTCATTTTTTAGGATGTATTTTGATGGGCTGACCTATCTAGCCAAAAATGTTGAAACATTCATGTTGAGCATACAAAAAGGAATGAATTCCTTTTTTGTAACTGGTGCGCTGAACGTGATAACAATGATTTTGGCGCTGAGGTATTTCCCGATCGGTCTGAACGGAAGCTACACTGCCGGACTACTGTTCTGCATGACAGGAATTGGTACCGCAATTGGGCCTGTCATAGCTCGCAGATTTATTAGTGATAACCCTGCAGCACTGAGAAAAGGACTTCTATACTCATATCTACTCAGTGCTGTGGGCTTGCTATGTATTGCACCATTGTCCAGTCTTTTAGCGGTTTCTATCGGTATGCTAATTCGCGGAATGGGAGGCGGCATGATGTTTGTTCTTTCCACCCATTTGTTACATATCAGATTACCAAAAAACCTACGGGGCCGAATATTCTCCAACGAATACGCCATTCGTACCTTGCTTGGTGCAATCGGTACGGCAATCTTCAGCTTCTTCGTCGACAGTGTTGTTGGCTTTGCCGTTATGATTTGGATAAGCGTCCTTGCGGCACTAATCCCTGCCATAGTTTGGGGTTGGTGGCTGATCTATTCCCGCTCAAGTATAGAAACTTAGGAGCGTTCCCCATGGCTACTATTCCAGATAAACCGTTCCAAAACGCAAACGCCGCAACTTTGTCCCCATACGGGTCTCAGCTTCTACTTGAAGATGCGGAAACAGCCCCTACTCTTGACGGATTGGAAGTCCGAGCACTTTGCAGCATGAGTGGCGGAAGTATGGCACATTTTGTCCTGCCAATGGCCAGGGTTTCACTGCCTTGCAAGCACGGCAACTTCAGCGAAATCTGGTTTGTGCTGACCGGCACAGGAAAACTGTGGCGTTCATATGAATCCTCATCTGCCATCACCACGCTAAAGCCGGGCATGTCATTTAGTTTGACTCCTCATACTACATTTCAAATTCAGGCAGATGACCAAGAAGACCTGGCCGCAATAGCAGTTACTATTCCTGCCTTCGACCCTGAACTCGTAACAGTTGGCAAGGGCATTTGGCCTGCTGGTGGTGGTGATAACCCGTGACCCGTACCCAACAGGAAATCGAACTCAAATTGGCGCTGCCCTCTTCAGGTCGGCCTCTGGCCGATGTGCTTGATTTCTTACACCTAGAAGACGAATCCAAGAAACATTTGAAATCGATTTATTTTGATGCTCCTGATTGGCGGTTGCGCAAGGCAGCAATTGGTCTTCGCGTGCGATCTGCCGGCTCGAAGATGATACAAACCGTGAAGACTGGGCGCCGAGACCAACTGGGTATATTTATTCGCGAAGAATACGAAAAAACCATTTCTAGCGAAAAGCCGACGGAAACCAGCGTCGCGGAAACGCCGGTGGCGTCCTACTTCAAGCCCGGCACTCTAAACGACTTGTTGGAGCCTATCTTTGAAGTTCAATATGAACGGACCATTTCCAATTGGGTGACTGACACCAAAGATGCCGTGGAGATAGCTATTGATGTCGGCGATGTCACCACAAAAGGCCTAGCCAGTCCAATTTATGAGCTTGAACTTGAGCTCAAATCGGGCGCACCTAAGGCTCTATTTGAGCTAGCGAATAGAATTGCCGAGAAAATACCCGTATGGCCAGCACACGAAAGTAAAGCGGACAAAGGCTTCCGGCTCGCTGGTGAATTGCTCGATTCTCAATCAGAGCCAGACCCACTTCGACCGGTTCACAAAGAGGCATTCGTTTCAAACCTTCTCGGAAAACATTCAAATGCTAGCGAAGCACTTGATTTCCTCCACAAAAATGGGGCGGGGCAGCGCATAATCCCTGAATGGTTTACTGAAGAAAGCAGGTTGAAGAAAATCGGCGTTCCACAAACCGAGAAGGAAATGAGTCAATGGGCGATACTCTTATTAGAAATGCAATTTAAAGACGAATCTATCCGGTAGAGAATATAATTCTGAAATATACAGGGGGCAATTTTGATAACCAACGATTTAGCCAGAGCAACGACAAAACAGTCGCCCTTGACGGAACCTGATTTGTCAGTTGGTTTCAAAGGGGGCCAGCTTGAGGATTGGCTTAATGAAGGTGGTGAAATTGAAGATGACAATCTTCTGATTCACGGGGATAATCTAGTTGCGCTTGATATGCTCTACGAGAAATTCAGGGAACGGGTTAAATGTATATTTATTGATCCGCCATACAACACTGGCCTAGGGTTCTCACAGTATAAAGATGATGTAGACCATGCTGGCTGGCTAAAATTCATGGAGCCAAGGCTTTCAGCCATGTGGGAATTGCTCGCGCCGGAGGGCGCTATTTGGATAGCAATTGATGATCATGAAGGCCATTACCTAAAAGTTCTTTGTGACCGCCTGTTTGGTCGCAGCTCATTTATTTCCTCAATAATTTGGCAAAAGCGAGCGGTACCAAAAATTACGGCAACTAACGTGTCCTCGTCTCACGACTATATCTTGCTGTACGCAAAAGACCCTTCCTTGCTCAATCTCAACTTCCCGAGCAAAACAAAGGAGATTGAGCATTTCCGCAATACCTACCCTTCATCACCTCTATCTGATTGGGCGCATTGGGAGTCCGCCGAAAAAACACCGATTAGATCCCTTTGGCTCTCCAGTGAGGTTGGTGATAACGAAGAAGCCAAATCTGAAAGTCGCGAGATATTTCCTGGAGATCCTTTTGCGACCCCCAAGCCTGAACGGCTCCTTGCTCGTATCATCGAATATACGACAGCTACCGGCGACATAGTGCTGGATGCTTTCGCTGGTTCCGGAACCACAGCTGCCGTGGCGCAAAAGCTCAACCGCCACTGGATTTCAATAGAGGCGGGCGAACACGCAATCACCCATGCTCGTTTTCGTATTACACAATTGCTGGAGGGCACAGATGCAAGCGCGCCAACGTTAGATTTAAATCAGATGAGCCAAAAAGCATTTAAGACACTTACTGTTGACGCTCCCACCAAAAACAATGAGGCCCAAAAACAATGAGCCCTTCACGTCAGGTTGGTTGACCATGCAAACATTGATCATTACATCGACCATTTTCATATTTGCCATCGTTCAGTCGGTGTTTGGTGTAGGTATTCTTGTGTTTGGAACCCCCACCCTGATGTTAGCTGGAATGTCATTCCCTGAAGCCCTTAGCTGGCTCTTGCCAGCGTCTATTAGCGTATCAATCTGTCAGGTCATTTCCGGCAGGTACTTACTACCCAACATCTTTGCGGCCAATCGTGTTTACTTTTGTTTGGGGCCCCTTGTCCTCACGCTGGTATTTGTTCTGGTCTCAGGATATGAGGCGAGGATCGAATGGATGCTGGGGATCACCATGCTTGGCATAGCATTATTGCGTCAAAGCGAAAGATTGCGAGCCTGGCTTTCAAGATTCATTAAACAGTACGAGCGCTGGTATTTAGCACTGATGGGTATTGTTCATGGTGCCACAAATATGGGTGGATCATTGCTCTCTATATATACTGCCTTTAAGTCAGAAAATAAATATAATGTGCGCACAGTGACAGCCCTCTACTATCTGTCTTTTGGTCTTTTACAGCTCGCAATTCTTTCCGTCCTGCGCCCCGAAATATTTGGCATTAACAACTTCCTGGGGCCGTTGATTGCTCTAATTGGTTATTTTGTGATGGGTCGTGTCATTTTTTTGAAAGTAACCCACAAGACTTATGATGTGGCTCTCACAAGCTTAGTAGCATTATACGGACTGGCAATACTGACAAAAGCCAACTTTTAATTACTAGACAATACAAACTGAACAATGCTGAAGGGGACTGATGATGATCGGCACAGACAATGAGGGAGGAAAGCTGGGGTCTCTATTTATCTATATGGCATATGGAGAGAAAGTTATTGAACCCGGCTCGTCAAAATTTTTTCGACGAAAAAACCTTTTGCATCGAACGCTTGTCTCCAGAGCAAAGCAAGACGGAATCGCTACAGCCATAACAGGCTGCTCCGCCTTTGGTTTCATCGAGCAAGGTGCAATTGTAGCTGGTGCGTATGAATTGGCTCCCCCAACCCAACCAATGTGGGTCGAGCTCCGCGACAACCAGGCCAAGTTAAAGGGGTTTTGTAACAAACATGCTGATTTAATCGAGGGTCACACCATGTTATTTCGGCCCTGTGAACGATGGACACTCAACTAACGGGTCAATAAACCGAACCAGATTCAAGGAACGAGAAAGCCGTTCTGAGGGGTGCAACCGGTTTTGGCCTGCCCACAAACATCGGCTTTATGCGCAACGCTTTTTATCAGCTTTTCTCTAACTTAACGTCAACAAACTACCCCGCCTTTTAAAGCGCAAGTAGCCTATAGCAATAAAGTTCAGAGCATGCGACAGGGTGTAACCCCAATTTAAGCCTTAGCTTTTTTCTTCGCTGCAACAGGGGCAACCTCGACTTCTGAAGGCTCGTCGAGGTCCGCGAATGTTTCTTTTGTGGCCTCGCTGGTATTTTTCGTCCAATGCGAAATATAATCCCATATATGTCTGTCCGAAACCGATTTGCTGTAAGAGTTTGCAGCCACAACAACCACACCCACAGGACCGAGAAATACCCGTGCACCTACTCCAACTACGGCATGGGCGGCCCCATTTTTTAATTGGCCATCCATCAAAAGGCTTGCGCCAGGCAACAGAGCCTCACCAGCTAGTTTCAATCCGTTTGATATCGTCGTCATTGGATTGGACATATTTTAATCCTCCAGCTATTTAAATTGCTATTAATAGTAGCAATTAATTACAAAAATACAAGCATTTGCTATAAGAAGAAAGAAATCGCATATACAAACAATCTCTTATAAATTGTAATTATGTCCTCAAAAGGATATATGTTATTGAGATTATGATGCTAGCCATATCCATCTGTCGACAACTTATGATGCTCGACTTATGTACATCTGGGGAAGTTACATGTTGCCATTCATTATTGCCGCGCCTCTTGTAGTGGGCGGTCTCGTGGGAGGCGGGTTCATTCTCTGCAAATCCTTGCCCGAAAAAAGTCGTCGCAGCTTCATCAAGCGAACAACAAAAACAATTTTGCGGGGAGCCCAGGCTGCCGGGGAACAGTTTCCGTCTATGAAAGAAGACATAGAAGACGCAATCGCCGAGAGTAGATACGAAGATTCACACTCTCAAGTGCCAGTGGAGAATGTGGACACCGATAATGCCCCAGGGGTTTTCTAATTGGCTGATCATCGCTTTCTACGTTCTGACCTCGAGCGCTGCTCTGCGATCCCAGGCCGCGTACGGTGGCAGATCAATAACTATGAACCGAATGAAGATTTTTTTCTTGAACTAAAGAGAATTCTCGAGACGGAAAGTGGCATCAGGGATGTCACCACAAATTTTAAAACACGCAGAATACTTGTTCTTTACGACACCGGGCTGGATATCGGCTGGCTAGAGACTGTGATTCTTGAATCTCAAGGTCCAAGATGCGAAGTCCTGATACCGGAAACTGAGGGGCCTGAAAATATTCCTTGGCAAAACCTGGCGGCGAGCTTCCTTCACAGTCCGCAAGCCCGTCAAGGAACGCTACTATCATTCGGTGCTGCTTTGCTGTCAGCGATACGGATATACGCTCTAGGCAGCGCGCTAAACGGCATTTTGCGGACTGCAACGGTTTCGCCTCTGGCCCTGTTGGCACCTGCAGTTTTGACTAATCTAGCTGTAGTGATCGTTGGCACGACATTACATATTAAGCTTAAAAAGGCAGGCCGACACAAATTTAAGCAATATGGTCTGGAACAGGAAAAGCAAATAAGACTGGCCATTTCCAACCGCCTGCTGCACGCTGACTTGTCTGCACTGGAAAGCCAGTCTAAAACTGATTTGGCAAATTCCATAAGGACAAACCTTGGGCAAATTGAACGGGGTTTTGACGGTGCAAGTGAACTCATTGATATTTCAGCCAACACCGCAGTATTGATCACACTTTTTCTGTCACTTGCCCCCAAAACAGTCTGGCTACCGGTATTGGCAATTGCGGCCATGGGGTCGGTTGTACACAAAAGTTATAAGGATACGCTTCGGCAGTATGACAAAGCGGATCGAAGCCGCAACGAATCTGACAGGGTCCTAACCGAGATGACTGAAGGACTTGCGACCGTCAAAAGCTACGGTCTGGAAGAACACTTTCTGACACGCGTTGCCGCAGCGGCAGGTGAAAGAGAGATAGTAGTAAGCAAATCTGCAAACCGGACAATCAGTTATCCGCTCGAAATGGAATTGATAACCCTGCTTGGCGATTCTGCTGTAACCGTTATGACCGGATTGACCTTGGCAGCCGGAGCCATAACACCGGGTACACATCTCATTTTGATGCTGGTTGCAGGCCACTTATTCTTCCCTTTCTCTAACATTGGACAACCGCTAGACAGCATCAACCGTGGAATAGGCTCCCACCGTATTCTCAAGGACATTTGTTCTTTGCCGTTGGAAAAACAGAGCAGCGAGTTCGCTTTGTCAGAGGTTGCCGGCCCTCTTGATATCGAATTCCGTGATGTAAACTTCACCTACCCAGGGGGTCGCGGGCCAACGCTGACCAATATCAACCTGCAAATTAGGGAAGGAAAAATTGTTGGCGTTGTAGGTGAATCTGGATCAGGCAAGAGTACCTTGGTTCGACTGCTTCAGCGGTTTTACACTCCAGCCCAAGGAAATATCACCATCGCCGGAAACGATATTCAGGAGATGGACCATATTATTCTGAGGTCGTTATTCGCTTGCGTTGATCAGCGTTCCTATCTGTTCGAGGGCAGCATACAATACAATATAGGCCTTGGCTCGGAAAAAGCTGGCCTACTCGACATAGAAAACGCAGCCAAATCTGCAAGCATCCATAGCTTTGTAGACGCTTTGCCAGACAAATATAACACCCAAATAGGGGTTAACGGGAGTAAACTGTCAGATGGGCAGCGGCAGCGGATATTGCTTGCGCGCAGTTTCTTGCGTGGTGCTCCGGTATTGGTTCTGGATGAAGGAACAGCAAACTTGGATATGGCAACAGAGCAGGAAATTCTGTCAAACATCAAGGCACATATGTTGGGACATACAGTCATAGTTGTCGCGCACCATCTACCAGCGATCCAAGACGCGGATACGATAGTAGTAATGAAAGCCGGAAAAATCGTTGAAATCGGTGATCACAATAGTTTGGTTGCCAAAAACGGTGCTTATCTGGCCCTTCTCAATAGCAAAGACTGGAACGCGGCTTAATTAGATATGAAGAAACGGTTTTGTTGAAGCGTTCCGTCAGTTGAATCTAGTCAAACTCATACTAATCTGACCTTAAAAATCCGAAAACCAACTGCCATCGAAAAAGGGCGCAAATCATTACTTTTAGTTGTAGAGGCTAGGTTGTTTAAAGTATAAGTAGAAGTTATTCATCTAAATGGCGACCGTTGCGAGGCCGGGGCGAGAGATTTCTATGGTGGCGAAAAATACAAAAAGCAGGTTCGAGGGATGGTCTTATAAAGCCTACGATTTTCAGAAAAAGTATGACGTTATACACCATTTAAATAAATACGGATTCGTAATTGTTGAAGGAGACTGGGAGTATACGGATCACGATTTTTTTAAACTGGCTAAGCTGTATAATCTGGGAGAAAGTTATAAGTCAGAGTTCAACATGGCTGAACACCGAGAGGGAGTATCAAAATCGGGTATCAATCAAATTGGCGGATTGGCGACAGGTGATCATATAGTTTTTAACAGCAATTCTGAAATTCCACTCCATACTGACGGCAGCTATCTCCCCATAGGAAGCATTCAAACCACGGTCCTGCTTTGCAAGCAACCAGCGTTGGTGGGAGGTGAGACAATTTTATTTGATAGCAAGACAGCTTTCCTGAAGCTCAAACAGGACCATTCCGACCTCGCGGAACTGCTCACTCACCAGGATATTTTCAGGCGACGGTCGACAACTACAAAGTCAGGAAAACTTTACGAATATATCGGCCCAGCATTCCATATGGATCGCATATCGGGGGTGCAGACCTGCTTCACTTTGGACGTTACTGCCGACTGGGACCATAGCTACAATATTTCCCCGAAAGCGAAGGATGCTGTGGGCTACCTAATGGACCTGGCTACAAATACTAGTAAATTTTATCTGGAGTTTTCTTTGCAAAAAGGCCATGCGATTATTTTCAGAAACGATCAGCTTTCTC
>Ga0316207_10005170_pt1 | contig 10939 bp, 11 predicted proteins | sample 6weekpyrite_MG_FD_204943 | JGI IMG/M metagenome (GOLD analysis project Ga0316207, IMG submission 204943) | Microbial mat bacterial communities from mineral coupon in-situ incubated in ocean water Damariscotta River, Maine, United States -... | ecosystem: Environmental > Aquatic > Marine >...
GACTCGGGGGGAGAAGGTAGTAAATTCATCACAGACAACTACTACAACACAAACTTTTTCTTCTTTGAATAAGTATCATAAACACAATATTAATCAGCCTACTACTGTTAGTGATATTACTGGGTGGATTCTTGATGGGAATTTGCCTGCAATATCATTGTCCCATTCACAAGCAATAGTTACAAGCAGCAAGGTTTATATGTTAGGGGGACTCAATAACGGAGTTTATTCAAGTTCAATATACAGCGTACCAATAGATTCTAATGGAACAATTGGAACTTGGTCAACGGAAGCTAATAGTTTACCAGGGGAACTTGCTTTCTCTCAAGCAGTTGTAATAAAAAACAGAGTTTATATGATTGGTGGATATAATGGCTCAGTATATATAGATAAAGTTTACTCTGCACCAATTGATATAAACGGATCTATTGGAATATGGTCAACTGAAACTAATAGTTTACCAGTAACGCTTGCACAATCTCAATCTATATTAACAGATAATAAGATTTATATGCTTGGTGGATTCAATGGTTCTTCTGATACAAGCACAGTATATAGCGCACACATTGATGTAAATGGAACTATTGGAACATGGTCAACTGAAGTTACCAATTTACCAAGTCCACTTAGCCATTCACAATCTATTGTAATAAATAATAAAATTTATATGCTTGGGGGGTTTAATGGTTTGTCTTATACAAGCAAAGTCTATAGCGCATACATTGATGTAAATGGAGCTATTGGAACATGGTCAACTGAATTTAACAGTTTACCAGGACCTTTTTCGCACTCTCAAGCAGTATTAACAAAAAATAGAGTTTATCTATTGGGTGGATACAATAGTGCTTATTCAAACATAGTTTATAGCGCACCAATTGATACTAATGGATCTATTGATACATGGGCAATTGGTACAAGTTTATCTGGGACACTTGGAGTATCTCAGGCAGTTGTAACAAAAAGTAAAGTTTATCTATTAGGTGGACGTGATGCTTCAGGCTACATAAATAAAATCTATTCAGCACCATTTGCTGACGGATGGGAAGTAACAGAAAATAGCTACTAAAATATTTCACTTATACTAAGAGACAGTATAAAAACTGTCTCTTCTTCAAAATTTAAAAAACTACATAAAAGAAAATTTAGCATTATTTTGATATTATTATCAACTTTTTCAACAAAGGTTGATATTCATGATAGACGTAGTAGAAATTCAAAAAATTCTTCCACATAGGTTTCCGTTTCTTTTAATTGATCGTGTCACTAAAATAGAAAAAAGTGTGCAGATTGAAGGTTATAAGAATGTAACTATAGGCGAACATATTTTTCAAGGTCACTTTCCAGACCATCCAATCTATCCAGGTGTAATGATAATAGAAGGTATGGCACAAGCTGGTGGTATTTTAGCATTTGAGAGTATGAGTGAAGATGAGAAGTCAAATTCTCAGAATAAAGTTGTATACTTCATGAGCATAGACAAAGCAAAGTTTCGCTCTCCTGTAACTCCAGGTGACAAGTTAGAGTACCAACTAAGTGTAATCAAACACAAAGGTGCTATCTGGGTACTAGATGGTAAAGCTTATGTTGATGGAAAGTTAGTAGCACAAGCAGAACTTAAAGCAATGATTGTGGATAAATAAAAAATGCCAAGCAATATATCAGATCGTGCAATCATAGAAGATGGTGCACAAATTGGTGAAAATGTAGAGATTGGTGCAAATGTTTTTATCTCTAGTGAGTCAAAAATTGGAGATGGCACAAAAATAGCTATTGGTGCTTGTATTTATGGTAAAACTACAATTGGTAAAAATAATAATATTTTCTCTTATGCAGTTTTAGGTTCTATCCCACAAGATTTGAAGTTTGATGGTGAAGATGTTGAATTAATAATTGGTGATAACAATACGATTAGAGAGTTTACACTTTTTAATCCAGGAACTGAGGGTGGTGGAAGTAAAACTGTTATAGGCAATGGAAATCTTTTTATGGGCTACACACATGTTGCTCATGACTGTATTATTGGTAATAATGGAATTTTTGCAAATGCTGCTACTTTAGCAGGACATGTTATAATTGGCGATAATGCAGTAGTTGGTGGGATGACACCAGTTCATCAATTTGTAACAATTGGAGATTTCGCAATGGTAGCGGGTGCGTCAGCACTCTCTCAAGATGTCCCTCCATTTTGTATGGTAGAGGGTAATCGTGCACTGCTTCGCGGATTAAACCTTACAGGACTTAGACGAAGCATGGAAAGAAGTGATATTGATGCTTTAAAAAGTGCTTATAGAGAACTTTTTGAGAGTGGTAAGGCGTTAAAAGAGACGGCTCAAGATATTATTAATATAACTGAGAATAAATATGTTAAACAATTGGCACAATTTGTGCTTAATACTAAGCGAGGAATCGCTTATGAAAGGAAAGACAAATGATACAACGTAATTGTAGTTTCTGTAAAGTTGAAGAGAGTGAAGCGAATCCATTAATTGCAGGAGAGAATGTTTACATATGTAAAAATTGTGTTATATCTGCATATAAAATCCTTTTTGGCGATATAGAAGAACAACCTAACCCTTTAGCTAATAGTGAAGAGATAGAGTTAATGTCTCCAAGAGAGTTATATAACTTTTTAAATGACTATGTTATTGGTCAAGACAATGCAAAAAAAGTTTTAAGTGTTGCTGTTTACAACCATTACAAACGCATATTTAAAAAAGTAGATGATGATGATACAGAGCTTTCAAAATCAAATGTATTACTGATTGGACCAACAGGAAGTGGGAAAACACTTCTAGCACAATCTATTGCAAGAGTTCTTCATGTACCTATTGCAATTGCAGATGCTACAAGTCTTACTGAGGCTGGTTATGTTGGTGAAGATGTTGAAAATATTTTAACAAGACTTTTACAATCTGCTGATGGCGATGTTGAAAAAGCTCAAAACGGTATTGTCTTTATTGATGAGATAGACAAAATTTCTCGTCTTAGTGAAAATAGATCAATTACTCGTGATGTTTCAGGTGAGGGCGTGCAGCAATCTCTTTTAAAAATCATTGAGGGTGCTCAGGTAAACATTCCACCAAAGGGTGGACGTAAACATCCAAATCAGGAGTTTACTCAGATTGACACAAGTAATATTCTATTTATTTGTGGTGGTGCATTTGATGGGATGAAAGAGATTTTACAACGTAAACTTGGACAGAATATCATGGGCTTTAACCAAGAGCTTAAAGGCAAAAAAGAGCGTGAAGATGATTTACCATCAGTTGAACCAGATGATTTGGTTCATTTTGGAATGATTCCTGAACTTGTTGGACGTTTACCTGTTATATCTGCTCTAAATGAAATATCAAAAGATGATATGAAACATATCTTGACTGAGCCTAAAAACTCACTTGTAAAACAGTATAAAAAACTTTTTGCGATTGATGGTGTAAATCTTACATTTGAAGATGAAGCGCTTGATGCAATTGCACAAAAGTCATTAGATAGAAAAACTGGTGCACGTGGGTTAAGAGCTATTTTAGAAGAGAGTATGGTAGATATTATGTTTGAATTACCTGAACATGATGGGTATGATGTTGTAATAACAAAAGAGGTAATAGAAGATGGAATTACACCAGTATATGTAAAAAAACCAGCTAGACAAAATAAGAAAAAAAGTGCATAGGGAGTAGTATGTTATTTAACAGATTTATCGGGCTTTTCTCAAATGATTTAGCCATTGACTTAGGAACAGCAAATACCTTGGTTCTCGCAAAAGGTAAAGGCATAATCATTAATGAACCATCAGTTGTTGCTGTAAAGACCGATAAATTTGGTCAATCACATATCTTAGCAGTAGGTAAAGAAGCTAAAGAGATGGTTGGTAAAACTCCAGGAAATATTCGTGCTATTCGTCCGATGAAAGATGGTGTTATTGCTGACTTTGATATGACAGAAAAAATGATTAGAAAATTCATTGAAAAAGCGCATGGTCGTACATCAATGATTAGTCCTAGAATAATTATCTGTGTTCCTTATGGTCTAACTCAAGTTGAGCGTAAAGCTGTGCGTGAGTCAGCTATTAGTGCTGGTGCGCGTGAAGTATTTTTAATTGAAGAGCCAATGGCAGCTGCAATTGGAGCTGGGCTTGATGTACGTGAACCTCAGGGTAACTTAGTAGTTGATATTGGTGGTGGAACAACTGAGATTGGTGTTGTATCTTTAGGTGGTCTTGTAATTAGTAAATCAATTAGAGTAGCTGGTGATAAGATTGATCAATCAATTTCTGATTATGTAAAGAAAAAATACAACCTATTAATTGGTGAGCGAGTTGCTGAAGATATTAAAATTAAAATCGGTACAGCAATGCCAATGGAAGAGGAACTTATCATGACAGTAAATGGTCGTGATCAAGTTGAGGGTCTTCTTAGTTCAATTGAACTTACAAGTGAAGATGCAAGAGATGCTATGCGTGAGCCACTTAAAGAGGTTGGTGAAGCACTTCGTGATGTGTTAGAGAAAATGCCACCTGATTTAGCTGGCGACATTGTAGAACATGGGATTATCTTAACAGGTGGTGGAGCATTAATTCGCCGTTTAGACCAATATCTAGCAGATATGGTTAGAATCCCTGTTTATGTTGCAGATGATCCACTTTCAGCTGTTGCTATGGGAACAGGTAAAGCTCTTGAAGAGATTGACCTACTACAACAGCTTTCGGAAAATGAATAGAGATTTTGTAGCTGTTTTTATTATAACCTCCGCTCTTTTAGTGGGGATTACTAAATATAACAATTTCGTAAGAGGTCAATTTGTTGACTTCTTAGGCTCAATTAAAAGTTCGTACTGGGCAATTTACGACAATATAGATACTACCATAAGCCAACACTTTCATCAAAAAGAGCAGATTAAAAAACTTTCAAACTCACTTTTACAATTTAAAGATGATAGATTACTTTTAGAATCAATAGCAGCTGAATTAAATCACATTATGGATGAATATGATACATCCCTAGTAAAAAAACAAGACGTTGCATTAGCTAGGTCACTTTCATATGTTCAATTTGGAGACCTTAATAAAGTATGGCTAGAGATGAAAGATTATAATAGCTCTAAAGTTCATGGAATGTTAGCAGGTGGATTTGCCGCTGGAATAGTTGTTGAACGATATGGAAGAGCTATGGGTCTACTAAATGGTGATATTAAATGCTCATATGCTGTTAATGTTGGTAAAGTGCAAGCACCAGGGATTGTTAGAGGAAAAGGAAACTCTCAGACAATGGTAGCAGAATTTATACCTACTTGGATGCAGATACGCCCAGGTGATGAAGTGACTACTAGTGGTCTTGATAATCTATTTTTTGAGGGTATTAAAGTTGGTGTAGTGCAGTCTGTTGAAAAAATGCAGGGTTATCAAAATGCAATTATATTGCCATATGCAGATACTCTTCATGCACACTTTTTTAGCGTACTAAAATAAAAATAATTTAAATATTAAAGTAGAAATAACTATATGAGAATAGGTTTTATTGGTGATATTGTAGGAAGACCAGGTAGGCAAATGTTAAAGAGTTATCTATCAAACTTAAGAGAAGAGTTTGGTATTGATTATTTAGTTGCAAACTATGAAAATGCCAGTCATGGTTTTGGACTTACTAAAAAAAATGCGAATGAGCTTTACAGCAGTGGTGCAGATTTACTTACTGGTGGTAATCATACATTTGATAAAAAAGATGTACATGAACTTTTTGCAGCTCATGCGATTATCCGTCCTATTAACTACCCACCTGAAGTTAGTGGCAAGGGAGTTTTTATAGCAGATGTTTGTGGTGAAAAACTAGCTGTTATAAATGTTATGGGACAGTTTTCAATGCCACATTCAGACAATCCATTTCGTCTATTAAAAAGTTCTGTTCAAGAGTTAAGAGAACAAAATATTAAAAATATTTTGATTGACATGCACGCAGAGGCTACAAGTGAAAAACGTGCTACCTTAATGATGTTGCAAAATGAAGTTAGTGCAATTTTTGGTACACACACTCATGTTGGAACTGATGACTTAGTTATTCAAAATGGTTGTGCTTATGTTAGCGATGTTGGGTTAACTGGTTGTAGAGACAATGTAATTGGCATGGAAGATAACGCGCCGATAGCAAGAATGCTCACAGGTCTAGGAAAACATTATAATGTCCCTGATAAATGTAAAAAGATACTGCAGATGATTGTTGTTGATATAGAAGATGGCAACTCAAAAGAGGCTTTTAAAATACGACTTTTTGATGATGGAAGGCGTTTTATACAAGAAGCTTACTTTGAAGATTAGCAATAGCTACGATCTTTATAAAAAACTAAAAGAACTTAATTTAATCGAAGATAGAGATGTACGCTGGTGGCCAAATAGCGGAACCTTTGAAGTAGTTGTAGGGGCAATACTTACACAAAACAGTCAATGGACTAGGGTTGAACTCTCTTTAAATAATTTAAGAAAATTTAACTTACTCAATTTAGAATCTTTAACTGATTTAGATGTTATCACTGAAGCTATTAAGCCAAGTGGCATGTACCACCAAAAAGCAGAACGACTAAAACTTTTAAGTGAAAATATAAAAGAGACATTTGGTGATTTTGAAAATTTTTGCGAAGAAGTGAGTCGTGAGTGGCTCTTAGAACAAAAAGGTATCGGAAAAGAGACAGCTGATGCAATTCTATGTTACGCGTGCAAGAGAGATGTAATGGTAAGTGATTCATACAGTGCAAAACTTTTAAACCATCTTGGCTTGGAATTTGATTCTTATGATGATGTGCAAAGTTTTTTAATTAATGGAATTAGTGATTTTTACCATGAAGAAAAAGAGCTAAGTATTCTGTACGCTCAGTTTCACGGAATGATTGTAGAGTTTTGTAAGCGCCACTGTAAACAAAAGAGAATTAACTTAGAACTTTTTTAAATCAAATATAGAGTAAAAAGTAAGTTAATATAGGTTTTATGATTATTTTCACCATAAATATTTCATACTGTTTTAAGCTAGACTACTCTATCATTCAATATTATAATTTATTATTTCATATTTATTTAAACAAGGAAAATAAGAATGGCAACAATATTAATCGTTGATGATTCAAGTTTAATCAGAAACGTAGCATCTGAAGCTGTTACTGAAGCTGGGCATATAGCAATTACAGCTAATAATGGACAAGAGGGTTTAGACAGAACAAATATAGGTGATATTGATTTGGTTTTTAGCGATGTAAACATGCCTGTAATGGGTGGTTTGGAGATGGTAGGTAATATTAAAAAGAATGAGCAATTTAAGTTTTTACCTATTGTTATGCTTACAACAGAGAGTAGTCCTGAACTAAAGGAGAAAGGTAAAGAATTAGGAGCAAAAGCTTGGCTAGTTAAGCCTTTTAATAAAGAAAAATTTACAAAAGTTGTCCAAAAGTTACTAGGTTAACTTTATGAAAACTCTTGAATATGAAAGATTAACCATATATGAGGTTGAGGCTCTATCAAAAGAGCTAGATTCTTACCTTAGTAATGCAGAGTTCACACTTGATTTAGATTTAAAAAATGTCACAAAATTAGACCTTTGCGCTATCCAGTTACTACTTAGTACAGAAAAAACTTGTTCGCAAAATAGCATTAAATTTAATCTGCATGGCCTAAATGATACGAACAAAGAAGCTTTACAACTGTGTGGATGTGCATCTTTACTGGGAGTATCAGATGAGTAAAGAGTTAGAACTTTTTAATGAAGATGTAAGTGAACAGTTAATGTTTATGGAAAACTCCTTAGTAAATATGCAAGAGAATGGCGTTAATGAAGATGACATTGGTGCTCTTTTTCGTTCAATGCATACTATAAAAGGGACAGCTGGAATGTTTGGCTTTAGTGATGTCGTTGGATTTGCTCACATTGCTGAAAACCTTCTAAGTGAAGTAAGAGAAAACAAAGTTGAGCTTACAGAGGAGATGATGGAGACGTTTCTCCTCTGTAAAGATCATACTGAAGTGCTAATAAATTTAGCCATTAACAATGAAACTATTAATGAAGAGACGGCTGAAGTTAATGAAGCACTATTAGCATCACTAATTTCATTTATGCCCTCAAGTAAACAAGAAGAGCTTAAGTCTTCAACTGAAGCTAACAGAGATAAAAGTTTAGAAGAAAATGTAACTAGTAGTGAGATTAGTTGGCACATTAGCGTAAAACTAAATCAGGACTTTTTTAATACAGGTATGGACTTTTTAAATATGTTAGGTTTTTTAAAGAACCTTGGAACTATCACAAAAATAGTGCCAATTACTTCTGAAATACCTCTAATTGATAAAATAGTCCCCATACAATCTTATCTTCAATTTGAGATACAACTACTAGGTGAGACAACTTATGAAGATATAGAAGAGGTATTTGAATTTGTACTAGATGATATTGAACTTTCAATATTTAAAACAGATGATGATACCGCACTTAAAAACTTAACCCAAAATAGTACTGCCTTAAAAGAGTTATTAATTAATGAAGGTTTCTTCCCAAAAGAGCGTTTCAATGAAAAAGAACCCGTAGAAGAGCAGCCTAAAGAGAATAAGTCATCTGAAAAAGTAAAACAATCTACAAAGGTGGTCTCTAAAAATAGTAAAAACTTCTCTCTTAGAGTTGATTCTAGTAAAGTTGATAGCTTAATTAATCAAATAAGCGAGATGGTTATTGCTAATGCAAAAATTTCGCAACGTGCAGATCAGCTAGATGATACATTTCTAAGTGAATCAGCCACAATTTTAAGTGACATGCTAGAAGAGGTAAGATCTAGTGTTATGAATATCCGTATGGTTCAAGTTGGTGATACATTCTCTAAATTTAAACGTATTGTTCATGACTCCACAAAGAAACTAGGAAAAGAGATAGATTTTAATATAATTGGTGAAGATACAGAGCTAGACAAAATGGTTGTTGAAAAGATTTCAGATCCTCTAATGCATATGCTTAGAAATTCAGTAGATCATGGTGTAGAGATGCCACAAGAGCGTATTGCTAAAAATAAACCAGAAAAAGGAAATATTACACTTAAGACATACCCTGATGCTGGAACTATTGTTATTAAGATTACAGATGATGGAAAAGGTTTAGATAAGAGTGCCATCGTAACAAAAGCTATTACAAATGGTCTTATAGATGAAAATCACAACTTATCAGATAAGGAAATTTTCAATTTAATCTTTGAGGCTGGTCTATCGACCGCAAAAGAGATTTCAGATATTTCAGGTCGTGGTGTTGGAATGGATGTAGTTCGCAGGAACATTGAAGATTTAAGAGGAACAATAGAAATTGATAGCAAAATAGATGAAGGTAGCACATTTACTATAAGGCTTCCACTAACTTTAGCAATTATTGATGGCTTTTTGATTCAATCAGGAAAAACAAAATATATTGTCCCCTTAGAGATGATACAAGAGTGTATAGAGTTAGATGTAAAACATAAAGCCGCAATGCATGGAAATCAATTCATTAACCTACGTGACTCAATTTTGCCACTATTAGATGTTAGAGATTACTTCAAAGAAGATATAAGTGAGACTGTCAGAGAAAATGTTGTTGTTGTTAAATATGGCGATTACAAAATGGGAATGCTTGTTGATGAACTTTATGGTGAATTTCAAACGGTTATTAAACCTATAGGAGAAGTTTTTAAAAATGTCCCAGGCATTAGCGGTGGTACTATTTTAGGTAGTGGAGAAATTGCACTTATTTTTGATATTCCTAAGCTAGTTGAATTTAAAATTAAAAAAGTGAGTTAATTATGCAAAATAATGAATTAGAAATGGGGGAATATGACTTAATTGTTAGTATGACAGATTCTAAAGGATATATTACTTACTGTAATGACACTTTTGTCAAGATGGCTGAGTATGAGTATTCTGAAATTGTTGGTCAACCTCACAATATGATAAGACATCCAGATATGCCAAAAGCAGTATTCAAACTACTATGGGACAGAGTACAAAGTAAAAAGCCACTATTTGCGTTTGTGAAAAACAGATCAAAACTTGGAAATTATTACTGGGTAAAAGCATTTGTATATCCAGTTGTAGAGAATGGACAATTAAAAAACATTGTCTCTTATAGAAAAAGAATTACACCTTTTGTAAAGCAGGAGATTATAAAGATTTATGATGATTTATTAAGGTATGAAACATCACATAGCGTAGATGAATCGTTAAAATATTTAATAGGAAACTTAGAGAGTAAAGGTTTAACATACGATCAGATGATAGATAAGTTATCACTAGAACAATCAATATAAAATTAAATATAAGGATGGGAAATTATGGGTTCACCAATTAAAAAAATAGAAGCGGCACTAAAAGCATTAGCAGAAGGTAATTTTGATGATGAATTACAGATCAAAGGTAAAGAGAATAAAGGTATAGTCAGAGAATTTAATAATTTAAGGGCCAAGCTATCTTCAATGACTAACGATGTTAATGTCATAAAAGAGTCTGTGGAACGAGGTGGTTTAGATACTCGTATTAACCCAGCATCTTATCAAAATTCATTTCAAACAATTGCAAATGGTTTTAACAACAGTATTGATATTGTCATTGGTTCCATAAGAGACATTGGAAATACAATTGACAACTATAGTGATGGTAATTTTGATACTCAGGTAAGCAATAATTATAGTGGTGACTTTGATAAGTTAAAAAATTCAACCAACTCTTTAGGTAAAAATTTAAAAGATTTAATTTCTGATATGAACGAAATGAGTCATCAACATGACTTAGGTGATATTGATGTCATTATGCCTCTTGATAAATATAGTGGTGAATTTAAATCTATGGCTAAGGGCGTTAATGACATGGTTAATGGTCATATCGCTGTTAAAAAGCTTGCTATGGGTGTTGTTAAGGAGTTTGGTAATGGTAACTTTGATGCTCCACTTGAAACTCTTCCTG
>Ga0316207_10005171_pt1 | contig 10938 bp, 11 predicted proteins | sample 6weekpyrite_MG_FD_204943 | JGI IMG/M metagenome (GOLD analysis project Ga0316207, IMG submission 204943) | Microbial mat bacterial communities from mineral coupon in-situ incubated in ocean water Damariscotta River, Maine, United States -... | ecosystem: Environmental > Aquatic > Marine >...
TTTCAAATTCAATCTGCATCGTCAGGCCGCCGTAGACTGCGTAGGCTGATTTTTTCAGAAACTCGGGCTTGTTAAATTCGCGAATAATAATTGGGTTGTCATCGCCGGTCGTATCCTGAAGCGCTTTCGATGATTTTTCAGCTATTGCATCAGCATCAACATCAACGCCTTTTTTGAATTCTTTTTCCATAATACCAAGAAGCTGACGGCGATTAATGCCCGGTATGGCAGAGGATTTTTCTTTGCCTTGCGTTGGTGCCAATAAAATCGTCCAGCGAGAGAAGTTAATTGGCGTGCCCTCGCGCAAGGCCTCAAGCTCGTCGCACAAAGCTGTCGCACCAATGAGTTCATTCACACCTGCATGGGTTTTTGACTGCCATTCCAGCCAGTTTTTATCAAAGGTGAATTTGGGATCTATCACACAGAAGCCATCTGCCGGTGTGATTTTTAGCGACGAGTTGCCTATTGGAAACTCCGCCTCGGCTGCCGCTGCGCTTTCTAGCCCGGATAGCAACATCAGGCTGAAGCAGCCCGAGCGAATGAATTTTGCTATTTCTTTCATCATATTCCCCCAATCAAAAGTCACTGTGCAAACTAGGCAACGGCGCGTCGTGTTGCAAGCATGTTGTCGGATATACCTATAGTTCGTTAAGCAGATGTACAGCTTTTACGTGGTAGCTTGCGCTCGTGCTTTGATCCTGGCCGGGATCGGGCTATGTTTGGTTTAAGGGAGAGGTTTCATGCTTAAGCGCGCGCTATATTTGATTGCCGTTTGGTTTATTGTCACGTCCGGCGCGTTTGCGGCGGATATGCCCACGGCCAAACCGGAAGACGCAGGCTTTTCTGCTGAAAAACTGGTGGCGCTTACAGCGCATTTCCAAACTTATGTGGATGACGGCAAGCTCGCTGGGCTCACCACTCTTATCGCGCGGCGCGGCAAAGTAGTGCACTTTGAAACATACGGCGATCAGGATAAAGCTGCAGGCATTGAAACAGCCGACGATACGCTTTTTCGTATTTTTTCCATGACAAAACCCATTACGGGCACCGCGATGATGATGCTGTGGGAAGAGGGTAAATTTAAGCTGGATGATCCAGTCTCGAAATATTTGCCGAGCTTTCGGCATCAGGAAGTGTTTGCGGGTGCCGGGGAAGGCGACCTTATTAAAACCCTGCCAGCGGAGCGCGAGGCCACGATCCGTGACTTGATGCGCCACACGGCGGGGCTTACCTATGGTTTTTTTGGTGATACGCCCATCGACCGGTCGTACCGGGCGTCGGCGATGTTTGACCCAAAGAATGACCTGAAGGCCATGGTGGCAGAGCTAGGCAAGCAGCCGCTTTTGTATCAACCGGGCGATGCCTGGGTTTATTCGCTGGCAACCGATGTGCAGGGCAGGTTGATTGAGGTTTTGTCAGGCCAATCGCTCGATAAATTTTTCGGGTCGCGTATATTTACGCCGCTGGGCATGAAAGACACTAGCTTTCAGGTGCGCGCCGATCAACTGGACCGCTTCGCGGAAGTTTACGGTATCGACAAGGAAAAGGGTCTCACTGCTTACCGTGGCGATTTCTACCGCGATTTCACGAAGGAGCCTCCTTTCTTGTCTGGTGGCGGCGGGTTGGTTTCAACCACGGCTGATTATTGGCGTTTTGCTCAGATGATCGCCAACGGCGGCGCGCTGGACGGTGTGCGGCTTTTGAAGCCTGAAACTGTTGCCATGATGCGCCGTGACCAGTTGCCTAATGGCTTGCAAGGCATGGGTGGTGGCAAGTTGGGGCTTGGTTTTGGCCTGAACTTCGCTGTGGTGCAGGACATAGAGAAAAACGGCGGGCACGGCAGTGTCGGCGAATATTTTTGGGGAGGCATGGCCAATACGTTGTTCTGGATTGACCCCAAAGAAGACATTGTTGTGCTTTTGATGACCAATATATTGCCGTCCGGTATTTTCCCGCTCCGGAACGACATGCGTAAATATGTTTATGAAGCGCTGGTTGATTAGTAGTGGAAAAGCGGAACCTTAATTGCCGCTTCTTATTTGCGAAGGTCGAAAGTAAATAGGTAAGTAAAGTCATGGATTTCGGCAGGTTCGCCATTGATTATTTGCGGTTGAAACCTGAACTCTCCAGCCGCGGTGAGCGCAGCCCTATCGAAAACGCCTTTCGGCACGGACTCGATCACACGAAGAGAATTTAGATCCACAGTTCCGTTGCGCCTAATTGTAAACGCGACCGCAGCGTGTCCCTCTATGCCCCTGATGTTAGCCCGTCGCGGATATTGTGGTGTTGGATTTGTGATTGGCTGAAGGCCACCGCTCTGTTTCAGAAAATACTGCAGACGGCTAAGTAGCGACGTCTCGTCGATTTCAATAGGCACTATGGTTGGATCGCATCTTTTTGGGAAGCGATTGGCCTGCAGTGAATTTTTCGTTGGCGCTTGGTTTAGCCATACTAGGTGGGCACATATATTGTTCATCTGACTAGGCCACTTTTCCAAAGATGCTGCAAGACTGGTGAACGCTTTATCTTTGCGACCAAGTTTGAGGCTGACCAACACCGAAAAATCATACCACGGCTTTTTTTCGAAGATTACCTTTTCGTTTCTTGCTTCCGCGAGAGCCGCATCGATAAAATGCTTGCTTTGCTTAAAGTCGGAAAGAGCATAATTCAACTTCGACAAAAATAGTAAATCGCCAACTGTCAATTTGCGATTTGGGAGGAGTTCCTGCGACCTAGCATTGAGCGCAATGGCTACTTTATACTGGCCCAAATCATAACGACTGGCCGCTAGTCCTTTCAAGACCATGAATTCAAACTCGACCGGTAATTCGTTGCGATAAACGAGGATCTGCTTATAGATATCTATTCTTTTTGCTGGATTGAATTTAATGTGTGGCAGCCACAAGCGATGCCGCAAAAAACTAGCTCTTTCCATGCCGTTAAACGTCTTGTTAGCGAGCGCTTTTGCGATGCGCTTTTCTATTGCTTCATAGTCTTGGCGCTGTTGGGCCTTGCCGATTTTTGCCAAAAGCCTAAACGCTTTTCTACCTATCTTAGGTGCCTGCCGTTCGCTATCGACCTGCACTGCTGCTGCCTCTTTCGAGGGGGCTGCCTGCACCGTTGTGAGTGCTCCGGACAAAATGATCAAAAAAATACCTAAATGCCGTTGCCAGCGATGACGTGAAGATACTTGCAAAGTCCGAAACCCCCAATGATACAGAGTGCCTTTAAATGCCACCTCTGAAAGTTCGTAGCTAAATTAGGACAATGACAGGTATTATTCAAGCCTTGGCGCCGATTATGGGAGCCGCCACCGCTGGTCTTAGCGGTGGCGGCTCAGCCGTGCTCCCCACAGCACACTAGGGCAAGAGTTTACCTTGTAAAAACCGCCACCCGGCCACGGGGAATGCCGTTTTTCAGGGCGCCGTCATACAGACGTATGACCGTCTTTATGTGCGCGCCTTCTTCAACCGACATCACCACTGGTGCCTTGGGGTCCTCAGCAGATTTTTGCTTGATGATTGCCTCCGCCGCCCATATATCCACATGGCGGCCCGCATGAAACAACCGGTTGTGGGCATCTATCTGGAAGCCGATTGCGTTACCTTCTGTGGGTGGTAGTCCTTTGGGATGCGGGTGATTGACCTGCAGCCCTTGTTCATGGATGAAACTTGCTGTGATAATGAAGAAAATCAGCATGATGAATACGATATCCAGCATTGGCGTTAGGTCCACGTCTGCCTTTTCGCCTTGTTTGGTACGTTGGTAGGTCATGGCGGTTATCCTTCCTCCATATTGAAGCCCATGCGGAAACGTACGCCGGTGGAGCGCCTTGGCTGGCCATCAAGAATGGTGGGCTTATATTTGAATCGCTGAATTGTTTTCAGCGCGGTTTTGTTGAAGCAGCCTGAAGGGTCAGCCGCTGCCACCGCAGCATTTTCAACCGTGCCGAGCTCTGTTACGTCAAAATCAAGTACAACCCAGCCACTGATGCCGCGCTCTTGACACCGGCGCGGGTAGGGGGGCGCTACGCGAACAACAGGAATACGCTCGCCGTCCATTTGCGCCAAGTCCAGGGTATCCAGTGTTCGCGGATCATGCGTGGGCCGAACATCAGGGATGCCAAAGGGGTCACGGATGATTTCGGTGTCGTCTATCTTTTCGATATCGACCTGATCTGGTAGGTCCACAGGGTCATCAGGTCGGACCAGGCGGTCGACCTTCTCAGCGGTGGGCTCTTCAATTCTCTGAACAGGGTCTATCCAATAGCGGGTGGGCGTTTCATCCAATTGCACGTCCCCACCTGCAACAAGACTTTGCATCATATAGAAAAGTGAAAAAGTGGTAGCGACCGCACCGCCCATTGCAGGCACAAGATTAATGGGTTTCATATCGACCTCCATTTAATGTTACAACATAACAATAATATAATCTTTCGATTATGTAAAGTTATATTATAACTATATAAAGATGTAAGAAACCAAGCTAAGTTCAGAGCCGTGTCAATATGAGTGTGACAGCGTTTTTTTAAGCGTTAGACGATGATTGAAGGCAGTCGGCTTGCATGCTTTTTCTACATTTCAAACATCGCTCAAAGCGTGGGGGTTTTGTTTTAGGTCAGCCAAAATATCAAATATGGCTCATGAATATGGTGCATAAAAAAACGGCGCCCAAAGGACGCCGTTTTTCAAATTTCATAGCTTGAAGGATTTAGCCCAGAAGCATTTTTTCTCTGGCTTCTTCTGCCTTCAAATAATCGCGCCACTGGCGAACCGTCCTCTTTTGCTTGCCTTTTTTGGCAACCTTGGCTGCTGAGTTGAAAGCCGCATGGGCTTCTTTATAACGCTTCAATTCGATTAACGCCTGAACGCGTAGCATCATGGTAGAAAAGCGTTTGTCAGCAGTTTTACTGCGCTTGTCATCTTCGTATGCATCAAGCGCCGCATCAAAAGCGGTGACCGCACCTTTGAGGTCGTCCTCAGCCATCTGAACCTGGCCAACCTGGAACCAAAGGTCTGCTTCTTTCTTAATAGCGGCGGCGGCCTTCAAAGGCTCAATAGCCAAGCCAAAATCACCAGCCTGCATATAGCATTGACCAAGCGTGCGAAGATTATCAGCCGTTTTTTCTATACGTTCCTCGCGGAAGCCCTTGTCTAAAATCCAGGCACATTTAATCGGTGCGTCCCTGCTTACTTGGATCTGAGCAACATTCACCAGCTGGGCTTCATTATCGTCTAGAAAGCCCTGTTTGTAGGCTGCTTCCAACAAGGAATAGAAGCTGTTTTCGTCACCAAGTTCCTGATAAACGCCCGCCAGCTGAATCCAGTAGCGCGGCTTGGGCCAGTTTATAATCAAGGTTTCTAGCGTATCTCGCACTTTGGTGAATTGGTTCAATTCCCAATGTGCAGAAAGCTTCAGCCCGTACCAGTTTTCCTTCACTTCCACTGTATCCAGTGTTTCGGCAAGGGTGATGGTGCGGTCGATATAATCGATGGTTTGCGGAAACTCGCTGCGTACATAATATAGCTGAGAGATGAAGGTTAGTTGCGAAACGCCAACAAATTCGCCGGCGCGTGGCTCCCATTGTTTTACAAACTGAAGCGCCTTATCGAAGTCATCGATGCTATAATAAAGCTGTGCAAGGCTATAGATAATGTTCAATTCAAGCGCGACAGGGATGCTATCTTTGTAGCGTAGGATCTGCTCATAAGCCCGAATGGTACCGCGAGTATCATCTTCGTCATAGGCGATCATCGCTCTGAGTTGCCACACAACGGCTTTTTCATAGTCGTTGATTTTTTTCTTTTCCAACGCTGCAACAAGGATTTCCTTCGCACCTGCGTTGTCTTTCAGATCCATCGCCTCTTGGGCTTTTTGCACCTGTTTGTGTATGGCAATGCTCATAGCAGGAACCTTGCGGGTTTCCTGCGGTTTTTTCGCTTGTTGCTGCTGGGCCATGGCGGCCGTGCTGGCAAAAGACAGTGAAGCAGGGAGCGGTGCTGCCGCTATTGCGGTCGCTGCTACACATGCCAAAGGCAAGGATTTAAGAGTATTGATAAGTTTCATAATGTTCTCCTGCCCCCTCTAGTCTTCAAGGTCGAACGAAAATTTATAGCGTACACCGGTAACGGCTTGCGGTTTTCCGTTCACCACTTTTGGCTTATATTTAAACTTGGTTGCAGCCTTTGTCGCCGCCCGTTCAAAATAGCCTTTTGGTTCTGCCTCAATAATTACGATGCTGGATGCAGGCACTGTTCCGTCTTCGGAAACTGTCAGCTCCACAATCACATATCCTTCAATGCCGCGTTCGTTGGCCCGGCGAGGATATTGTGGTTGCACTCTCACGAGAGGCAGGTAGTCACCGTCACTACTAGGTCCCAAATCAATTGAGCCCAAATTCACGCCTGCGCCTGTGTTGGCTCGCCCAATAGAGAGGTTAAGTTTGTTAGGTCCAGCCATATCAACTTGTGGTGTGTCAATTTCTGGTGGTGGCGCTTCGACTTCTGGCGGCTTCTCAACCTGCCGTTCCAGTCGCTGTGGTGGCTGGTCTTCAATATCCTGGACAACATCAACAAAGCGCACGGTTGGCCCTTCGTCAATTTGAACTTCACCGCCGGCGACAAGATAGTTCATTGTCAGGAAAAGCCCAAACGTAACGCCGCTGGCGGCGGCCATGGATGTGGCTATTCGAGCAATCATTTTTCCAACTCCGTAGAAATAGCGATTTTTTCAACACCGGCGTCTCTGACGGCATCATAAACTTTCATGACAAGCACTGCGTCGGCCTCTTCGTCACCCTGGATTGCAATGGTGCCCTTAGGGTTTTCAGCATACAGCTTTTCTACTTCTGTACGCAGAGCATCAATTTCCACCGGATTTCGGTTCAGCCAGATTTCTCCGTCCGAGCTAACAGCGATAAGCACACTTACTTGAGGCTGTTTTCTGGCTGTTTCAGCACCGGGCTTTGTTACAGTAAAGCCGGATTCTTTTACAAATACCGCAGTTACGATGAAGAAAATCAACATGATGAACACGATGTCGAGCATCGGTGTCATGTTAATCTCTGTATCATCGTCCTGTTGTGCGTGGTTACGCATGGTTTTCTCCAATTCGACCCAATGTTATATTATTGAGTACTTCGCCCTAATTGGCGGGGCTTGACCCCGCCAGCGATTATTACTTGCGCGGTGTCAGGACAATCTGATTATCAGGCACACCTACTGCTGTCGCTGCATCAATGATGCGAATCGTCAGCCCGTGGTGAGCTCCTTCTTCAGCCTGAACAACCACCGGCGCCTTAGGGCGCTCTACGCTTTCTTTCTTGATGATTGATTCAACCGACGAAATATCAACACGAACAAAGTCATGTGTAATACGGTTGTTTCCATCAATAATGAAAGCAATGGCACGCTTTTCATCCTCCGGTGGAGGCGGATCATTCTGGGTATTGTTATCCTCCGGCTTGTTAATCTCAAGGCCGGTTTCTCTAACAAAAGAGGCGGTAACAATGAAGAAGATCAACATGATAAACACGATGTCGAGCATCGGCGTCATGTTTACTTCTGCTTCGTCCTCTCCCTTTGCGAATTTACGCATGGGTTACTCTCCAAATCAGATCTAATGATCTCATTAATGATCTGTGGTCAGGCTGTCTTCAAGACGATCTGACTCACGTTTTGCACGCCGTTCAATATAAGTGCTCAGGAAAATCCCAGACAGCGCCGCTACCATACCTGCCATTGTCGGGATGGTGGCTTTCGAAACACCCGCCGCCATGGCGCGTGCGTTCGAACTGCCCTGAGAGCCCATAACATCAAACACTTCGATCATACCGGTAACCGTCCCCATCAGGCCGATTAGCGGACAAATAGCAACAAGCGTTTTGATCAGATTCACACCCTGAAACAGGTTGTGATGGATCTCTGAAACCATGGCAGCGCGTATTTTATGCGCATACCAGGATTTCCGCTCTGCCCTTGCCTCCCAGGCATCGATCACCCGGTTTCTCTGCTTTCTATATTCAAGCGAGAAAAACCAGATGCGTTCGATAATAAGCACCCACATTATGAACGTTACCGCAAGGATCCCGAACAGGACGCTGCCGCCCCGTTCCATGAATGCTTGGATCGCGTCGAATGCTTCACTAAGCGCTAGCACTTGCATGCTCTTTCTCTGCGTGCACCGCAATGATGCCTGCAGACTGCTCTTCAAGAACGTGGATCACGCCTTTAGAGGAACCTGACACAAAGCTGTGCAAGAACAGAGTTGGAATAGCAACTACCAGACCCTCAACCGTGGTCATTAGGGCCGCTGAAATACCGCCAGCCATCTTACTTGGGTCACCTGTACCAAACAGTGTAATCGCCTGGAATGTAGCAATCATGCCTGTCACTGTACCGAGCAGACCCAACAATGGGGCAACAGCGGAAATCAGCTTAATAATGGTAAGGAAACGTTCAAGCGCGGGGGTTTCTTTCAAGATAGCTTCATCAAGCTTCAGCTCAAGTGTTTCAACGTCTACTGAACGATTATTTTCATATACGGAAAGCACACGTCCAAGAGGGTTGTTCACATTCGCACTTTCGGAGCGAATCTGTTTCTTCACTTTGCCGCTCACACCCAGCAGATATAGCCACTGGAATATAGCAAGAAGAACACCAACAACACCAAGACTTAGAGTGATGTAACCAATTGGACCACCCTGTTCTAGGCGTTCTCGCACATCTGGTTTTTCAACTTCCAATGAAAGTAGCTGACCACGCGTTGGGTCAATACCAAGGGCAACAATGCCGCTGGTGGCTGTTTCAAAGTCTCCGATTGTATCGGTGAAACGACTGGAAGGCTGACGAATAAGTTCGTGAACAGTGCCGTCTGGCTTTAGCTCATAAAAGTTGCCGCCGCTAACCAGTGCAAAGTCACCAATCCGCGTTAGCGAAACAGTTTCTGCATTACCTGCTTTGGTGCGGACAGTGTGATCAAAGGTTACGACCTCACTTGAGCCGATCATTTCAAGCATCATTTGAGCAGGCCACGCACGAATATCATCAAGCGTTGGCAATTCAGATGACTCTGTTGATTTTTTGATCAGGCTATCAATCTCAACCATGCGGCCTTCGTTATCGATAGAGATGTGCGAATCAGAGATGACTGATTTCGCGTCACCAGCTGATTGCTGAAGCACGCCAAACAATTCGCTTAGCTGACCAAGACGTTCGCGCCGGATTTCAACTTGACGGGTGATTTCCGCTTCATTGTTACGGCGTGTTTCTTCAAGGCGACTACTTTCGCGCTCAAGACGCTTTTGTGTTTGGCGCTCTTGCTGAAGAAGCTTGTCTTGCTGGTCACGGCGCTGACGGAATTCCGCTTCGCGCTGCTTGTGTTGTTCTGATTCAGAGGCACGGCCCTGACGAACTTTGTTCAACAGGTCAGCCATGCTGTCCTGAGCCGTTGCAGAGGCTGAAAAGCCAAGTGCAATCAAGGCGGCAGAGGTTATAATTTTCTTCACGTTACTTCCCCTTTGGAGCCGCTATAGGCAGAACTAGAAGATCTGACTGTGTACGTTTCTGAGCCTGGCGAATAAGTTGTTTCACAGGCCCTGTGAATTCAGCGTCCAATGTTTCCCAATCACCGGCAGCAGCATTCCATGCTTTTGTCTCGCTTGTGTCTTTGGTCTGATAATAAAAACCAATACGACCAAGCCGCACGAAATTCACTGCACGTCCATCAGGCAAAGAAGCCTCATATGCCCACAGTGAACGGCCATACTGTACTTCAGCCTTGTAGGCTTCAAGCACAACGCGGAACCGCTCAGGGTCACTTACGTTCGGGCTATCCATTGTAGCGCGAAGATCTTCGATACGCTTCTTGCGCTCTTCCATTAGGAAAGGCACATCAGCATCAATAAATTCTTCGAGATCCGTGATCATGTTGAGCATCAACGGCGTAATTTGCCGCTTGATCTCGTCGATCTGACCAATGGCAGTTTTGATCTTGGCGATCTCTTCTTCCTGTTTGGTGATCACACGCCGCTGCTGAGCATTATAAGCGCGAAGACCAGCGTTGGTCTTTAGTACACCTTTAAACTCGGCAACAAGTTTGTCTGTTGCATCAACAACGCCATCAATAGTTTGTTGAGACGTCTTTGCGATTAAATTCGCTGCATTTACTTCTTCTACGATCGACTTCACATCAGCATTTTGTGCTGACGCGGCGGACGCTCCCAGAAAGATTGAAGCTATTGCAACTGTAGAGACAGCTATCCGTTTCACTTTAGCTTTATCCATTTTCTGCCCACATGGGTTTTAACAAAGCCGCGGGTTTGCCGTTTGTGGGTTTCATATCCAGTGAAACCCGGGCGCGCCCGTAGCGGATTAAACCTTGCAAAGACTGAAGCGAGTGGCCCCAAATCCTTACCCCTTAAACAATTGAGAGCAAGCCGACACTAATGCCTATACCCTGACAGCTAGACTGTCAGGTTGTAGCAAGTGCTGCATACAAAGGCTTCCCCGTACCTCTCCCAATTGCGCTGACCACAAAGCAAATAATATTCGCTCCCCCTCGTCATCCTCTAGCGGCTCTAAAAACCGGTGGGACAATCTGTTGTTTTCGCTACCCTCAATTGCTTTCACAAAATCAAGTTTGCATGAGACGGGTGGTCTGCTCGGCGCCTATCATCCAAGAATCTTCTACGATTCCAAGCAAAAATTTCACTTTTGTTGTTTCAGACGCCATTAAAGACAATTTTTCCCTTCAAAAAAGTGCCAAAATCAACACAAACAATTTATGTAATAATGTAACATATTTGGAGGGCTGTCAACTTATTTTCGCTAGATGTATGGGAGGCTTTTTGAAACTATAAGAGCTCACCAAGAACGCTCGGGGTGCCCTCAAACTATGGTTTAGCGGCTGTGTGTGTTTTGATTTTTTATGGTTGCTGCT
>Ga0316207_10005172_pt1 | contig 10937 bp, 5 predicted proteins | sample 6weekpyrite_MG_FD_204943 | JGI IMG/M metagenome (GOLD analysis project Ga0316207, IMG submission 204943) | Microbial mat bacterial communities from mineral coupon in-situ incubated in ocean water Damariscotta River, Maine, United States -... | ecosystem: Environmental > Aquatic > Marine >...
AATGAAAGTACTTCAGTTTGCATTTGATGGGAATACTAGTAACCCGCATTTACCACATAATCATGAATTAGATGATGTTGTTTATACTGGAACACATGACAATGAAACAACTCTGGGTTGGGCAACGAATGAAAATAATTATAACAGTGATTACTTAAAAGAATATTCTGCATACGATTCAGATAATAAAGAACAACATGTATGGTCATTAATTAGGATGGCGATGTCATCTGTTTCTTTTTTATGTATTTTGCCGTTTCAAGATATCCTTATGCTTGATTCGTCAGCAAGAATGAATATTCCGGGTACTGTAGTAAATAACTGGAACTGGAGGTTTGATTGGGAACAATTAAACCCGGAAAGAATTGAAAAGATAAAAAAATTTATGACGATATATCAGAGGTAGTGTAATGTCGAATAAGAAAACGCTGTGTACAACTGAATTTGTAAAGATGAATAAATTAGCGACTGATAGTGAATCTTTAGCCGTGGATTTTGAGCGTTATTTAACTCATCATTTAGGAAGGTTTGTTGGTTGCGTACCTTACTATTTATATGAAGCCTTTTCCCTCACAGTGCGTGATCATATTATGTATGACTGGCGTAACACCTGGAAGAAATATGAAGAAAAGGGTGTTAGAAAAGCGTATTACATGTCACTTGAGTTTTTAATTGGACGTTCTTTGGGTAACCATCTTCTGAATCTTGATATTAAAAGTGAATCAAAAGAAGCAATGGCTAAGTTTGCTTTAGAATTAGAAGATATTATTTCTGAGGAGCATGATGCAGGTCTCGGTAATGGTGGTTTAGGGCGTCTGGCCGCGTGCTTTATGGATAGTTGTGCAACATTATCACTCCCTGTCATTGGTTATGGTATACGGTATGAATATGGCATGTTTCGCCAAATGATTGACAATGGCTATCAAGTAGAAGAACCCGATCACTGGTTAAGAGATGATAACCCATGGGAAATAGAACGTCCTGAATTTACGCAAGTGATTAAATTTGGTGGACGTGTTGAAAGGGTCAGCAACCATAATCGTAAGCCACATACTGTATGGCTGGATACTTCCGATGTTTTAGCTATACCTTATGACGTACCTATATCAGGCTATCAAAATAACACTGTCAATACTCTTCGTTTATGGAGTGCAAGTGCAACGAATATTTTTAACCTGGATGAGTTTAATGCGGGAAGCTATTCTGAAGCGGTTGAAGCAAAGAATAATGCAGAGCACATTAGTATGGTGCTCTATCCAAATGATGCGAGTGAAAATGGTAAAGAATTACGTTTAAAACAACAATACTTTCTTGCCTCAGCAAGTCTGCAAGACGTAGTTAGAATGTGGTCAATAAATGAAGATAATAACTTCGAACAGTTTGCAAAACAAAATGTTTTTCAAATGAATGACACACATCCAACTATTGCTGTAGCCGAGTTAATGAGAATTCTCATAGATGATCATTATATGGATTGGGAGAAGGCATGGGAAATCACAACGCAGACAATGGCATATACAAATCACACCTTGTTACCTGAAGCACTAGAAAAATGGCCTGTATCTCTCTTTGAAAATTTATTACCCCGTTTACTACAAATAATTTATGAAATTAATGCACAATTTCTTAAGCAAGTTTCAAGAAAGTGGCCGGGTGATACTGAAAAACAAATTAGTATGTCAATTATTGAAGAGGGGCCAGTAAAATTTGTACGCATGGCTTATCTTGCCATTGTAGGAAGTTTTTCGGTTAATGGTGTTGCTGCATTACATTCGGAATTATTAGCAGAAGGTTTATTTAAAAACTTTTATGAGTTATGGCCGGAAAAATTTAATAATAAAACAAATGGTGTGACACCACGTCGATGGGTTGCTTATTCAAACCCATTAATGACGGATTTAATTTCTGATAAAATAGGACATGAATGGATACGAAATTTAGAGGGAATCAAAAAAATTGAGAAATATGCAAGTGATAAGGAGTTTTCAAAAAAATGGTTTGAAGTAAAGCTTGAAAACAAGAAAAAACTTGCTGATTTAGTAAGGGCGCAGTGCGAAGTTAACTTTGATATTCATTCGTTGTTTGATGTGCAAGTTAAAAGAATACATGAATATAAAAGACAGATGTTAAATATTTTACATGTTGTGCATCTTTATAATCGTATTAAGCGTAATGATATCGAAAACTGGACCAACCGCTGCGTTCTTATAGGTGGTAAAGCTGCTCCAGGTTACCGTCTCGCGAAATCAATTATTAAACTGACGAATAATATTGCAAATGTTATTAATAATGACTCCGATGTAGGTGATAAATTGAGATTAGCCTTTATTCCTAATTATGGGGTTTCTAAAATGCAAATAATTTGCCCTGCAACTGATCTGTCAGAACAAATTTCAACGGCTGGAAAAGAAGCTTCTGGCACCGGGAATATGAAGTTTATGATGAATGGTGCCGTGACAATTGGTACCTATGACGGCGCGAATATTGAAATATTAGAAGCTGTTGGTGAAGAAAACTTCTTTTTATTTGGTTTAAAGGCAGATGAAGTTGAAATGCAAAAACAGCATTACCAACCAGAAAAGATTATTGAAAACGATGAAGATTTAAAACAAGTTATGCATTTATTGAAATGTGGTCATTTTAACTCATTTGAATATGGTATATTTGATGAGATTATTGAGTCGTTACTTAATCCAAATGATCCATGGTTAACGTTGGCAGATTTTAGAAGTTACGTTAATGCGCAAGAAAAAGTGTCTCAAACATATAGAGATAAAAATCTATGGCTAAAGATGAGTATAATGAATACAGCATGTAGTGGCTTTTTTTCTACAGATAGAACAATGCAAGAATACAATAATGACATCTGGAAATTATGAGTTGTTATTATTTAATACATAATTGAAATTATTGTATAGTTTATTCTATTAACTTAAGAATATGTTTTGTGATAATTTAAAGAGGAATAACAAACTTAACATTTGATTTTAAAAATGGAATCTGAAAAAAGAAATTTTTATATAGTACTTATTAGTGTTCATGGTTTAATTCGTGGACAGGATCTTGAATTAGGGCGGGATGCAGACACGGGGGGGCAAACAAAATATGTTGTTGAGCTTGCTCGTGCCCTCGGTAATCATCCTGATGTAGCAAAAGTAGATCTCCTGACACGCAGGATAGTTGATAAAAATGTCAGTCAAGATTATTCACATTATGTTGAACTTCTGAGTGAAAATGTAGAAATTATTAGAATAGATTGTGCTGATCAGCTCTATTTGCCAAAAGAACAATTGTGGGATCATCTTGATATATTTTCGGACAATGTACTGAATTATATTAACGGCAATGAATTAACCCCCCATGTGATTCACACACATTATGCTGATGCTGGTTATGTAGGTACACGACTAGCGCATCAATTAAGTATACCATTAATACATACTGGGCATTCATTAGGGAGAAGTAAACGTAAACGTCTTCTTGCTAGTGGAGTAAAAAAAGCTGATATTGAAGATCGCTATAATATGTCATTACGTATTAATGCTGAAGAAACAACACTGGGTATTGCTGACAGAGTAATTACAAGTACAAATCAGGAGATTGAAGAACAATATGGTTTGTACGATTATTATCAACCACAGCAAATGCGTGTTGTTCCTCCTGGAACGGACTTATCACAGTTTTTTCCACCAAGCGGAAATGAACGTCAAACTAGTATTGCAAAGGAAATAAATAAGTTTCTTTCTGAACCAGCTAAGCCGATGATCCTTGCTCTTTCAAGGCCTGACCAAAGAAAAAATATTGTTACGTTAATCGAAGCATATGGGGAATCAGAAGAATTACAGGATCTTGCTAACCTGGTAATTATTGCTGGAAATCGTGATGATATACGTGATATGGATAGCGGTGCTGAAGAAGTACTTACTGAAATACTAGTCACTATCGATTTATATAATTTATATGGAAAAGTTTCGTATCCAAAGCATCATTTAGCGACAGATGTATCCGTTATTTATCGTCTGGCGGCTCTGTCTGGCGGTATATTCGTTAACCCCGCATTAACAGAACCGTTTGGCTTAACACTCATTGAAGCTGCAGCTTGTAGTTTACCAATTATTGCAACTGAAGATGGTGGTCCTATTGATATTATTAATAATTGTAAAAATGGTTATTTGATTGATCCTCTGGACCCAAAAATGATTGCGGATACACTATTGAAGGTTGTTAAAGATAAAAAGAAATGGAAAATGATGTCAGTAAATGGCATGGCAGGAGTGAAGAAGTTCTATACATGGCATAGTCATGCTGAAAATTACTTAAAAGTTATCAAGCCTATTGTAGATAAAACAGAGTCCGTTATTCGAATGGATCTGCAACGTCGCTCACGTCTTTATCGAAACAGAGCGGTGTTTTCAGATTTAGATCAAAGTTTGCTTGGAGATCCTTCAGTTTTACCTGAGTTTACAAAAACTCTAAAAGATAATGCTCGTTGTAGTAGTTTTGGTATCGCAACAGGACGCAGATTGGATTCAGCTTTAAAACTTATAAAACAACATAAATTACCTATACCAGACACGCTGGTGACAAGTCTTGGAACAGAAATATATTATGGTCAATATTTTATACGTGATACTGCATGGGATGATCATATTGATTATTTGTGGCGTCCAAATAAAGTAAGAGCAATTTTACAGGACATTCCAGGACTACGAATACAAGCTAAAATTGAACAAAGTCGTTATAAGGTTAGTTATTATTATGATTCTAATATCGCTCCAGATATTAATGAAATAAATCAATTTTTATTGCAGCATGAGCAAACTGTTAATGTTGTATTTTCGTTTGGTCAGTTTCTCGATATTGTACCCGTCAGGGCCTCAAAAGGTCTTGCATTACGTTGGTATGCTGAACAATGGGATATACCTCTGGAACATATACTGGTTGCAGGTGGTTCGGGAGCAGATGAAGATATGATTCGTGGTAATACACTCGCTGTGCTCGTTGCGAACAGACATAATGAAGAATTATCAAGTTTGATTGATCTTGATCGGGTTTACTACACTAAAAAACCTTATGCGGCAGGGCTATTAGATGCAATAGAATATTATGATTTTTTTAAAACTTGTAAAGTTCCTCAAGAATGAAAAAGTTATTATTATGTACAGATCTTGACAGGACTTTAATACCTAACGGAACACAACGTGAATCAAAATCTGCACGTAAATTATTTAATAAATTCACGTCTTTGGATGAAGTAACTTTAGTTTATGTTACTGGGCGGGATAAATTACTTGTGCAACAAGCAATTAAAAATTACAAGTTACCAGTACCTGATTATGTTGTGGCGGATGTGGGATCTACTATTTTTCAGCTGTTAAATAAAAAATGGATTCATTTAAGTAAATGGGATTCTGAAATAAATGAAGACTGGAATGGTAATAGCAATAGCGATTTACAAAATAAATTGCGCCATTTTAAAGATATTCGTATCCAGGAATACAGTAAGCAAAACAAATATAAACTAAGTTATTATGTTCCTTTGTACGTAGATCATGTGAGATTGTTAAATGAAATCAACTTATGCCTGAAAAAAACAGGCGTTAAGGTAAACCTTGTCTGGAGTATTGATACAGCTGCTGGTATTGGCTTGTTAGATATATTGCCAGTAAGCGCAAATAAAAAGCATGCAATTGAATTTATAATGAATGAAAAAAATTTTAACCTAAGACAGACGATTTTTGCTGGTGACAGCGGTAATGATATCTCGGTTATGCAAAGCCCAATTAATTCTATACTGGTAGCGAATGCAGAACAGAGTGTTAAGAATATGGCGCTTGAACATGCCGAAATGAATGGTGAAACTAATAGTTTATACCTGGCCAAAGGTGGTTTTTTTGGACTAAATGGAAATTACAGTGCCGGTATCCTGGAAGGAATAGTACATTTTATGCCGGGTTTTAAAAACTTCATGCTGTTAAAAGACAACGGAGTAGGCTGTGAATAATTTATCTTTTCCTGTTATTTTTGGTGAGGTTTTATATGATTGTTTTCCTGATGGGGAGAGTGTACTTGGTGGTGCTCCGTTTAATGTTGCATGGCATTGTCAGGCATTTGGATTGCAACCATTACTGATTTCCAGAATAGGTGACGATACTTCTGGAAATAAAGTTATTAAAGCTATGCGTGATTGGGGTATGAAAACGGAAGGTATACAAATTGATCCTAAGCGTGCAACAGGCAGGGTTGATGTTAGTTTTAAAGATAATGAACCATCCTATGATATTTTAGAAGATTGTGCATGGGATTTTATAAGTAGTCAGGATCTGCCGGAGCTAAACAAAGATAGTATTCTTTATCATGGTTCACTCGCTTTAAGAAAGTCAGTGTCAGCACAATGTCTCAATTTCATAAAAAAAACAATCACACCGTTAACTTTTATTGATATAAATCTTCGTTCGCCTTGGTGGGAAATTTCAAGTTTATATGGTTTTATGCAGAGTTCAAAATGGCTAAAAATCAATGAAGATGAACTTAATATTATCGTACCTGAGCATGATAATATAAAAAATAAAGCTCAATACTTGAAAGAAAGTTTAAACCTTGATTTCATTGTAGTGACGCAGGGAGCTTCAGGAGCTTTCGCTTTAACAGAGGATAATATTTTTCAAATTTCACCCGAAAATACAGTTACTATTGTTGATACCGTTGGAGCAGGAGATGCTTTCACTAGCGTACTATTATTAGGGTTACATAAGTCATGGGGAATTGAAACAACAATTTATCGAGCTCAACAATTTGCCAGTCAGGTTGTTGGCTTGCGAGGTGCGATAAGCCAAAATATAGCGTTTTATCAACACTTTATAAAAGAGTGGGATTTGTAATAGTTTGATCGTTTAGTTATTTTTTAAACCAATTAAGTGGTAATTTAATATTATGTATGAACAAGTCTCACATTCATTGCTTAATGAAATTCTCATTAAATTAAACCCTGAAATTAAACAACAAGAACTAAGGCATTTTTACACCCGGTTGGGTGCAAATTTTTATGCAATATATACGTTATTTCATATTTTATATGGAGAACGAAATGATTTTGAAGAGCAGGCATTACGTTTGGTCGAAACGATGGCTGGACAATACATTGATCGATCAGAATTTTTAAAAAATAAAGATATTGAACGCGAAAAAGATCACAACTGGTTTTTACATCAAAAATGGGTAGGAATGGCGCTTTATACGGATGGTTTCGCCGATAATCTTAAAGGATTAAATGAGAAGTTAAGTTACTTTCAAGAACTTGGTATTAATATGATTCATATAATGCCAATTTTACAATGCCCTGATGGAAAAAGTGATGGTGGATATGCCGTTAGTGATTTTCGTAAAGTCGATTCACGTATTGGTTCTAATGAAGATTTGCATGAATTAAGCGAATCACTTCAAAAGCGCGACATATTACTAACCTTAGATGTCGTTGTTAACCATACATCAGACGAACATGAATGGGCGCAACGTGCCTGTAAGGGTGATAAGAAATACCAGGATTACTATTATTTATTTGATAGTAGAGAAGTACCGGATATGTTTGAAGAAAGCATGCCTGAAATTTTTCCAGAAACTTCACCGGGTAACTTTACCTGGAATGAAGGAATGCAAAAATGGGTAATGACAGTATTTAATGATTATCAATGGGATCTTAATTATAGTAATCCTGCTGTACTTATAGAAATGCTGGATATTATTCTTTATTGGTCTAATCAGGGTGCAGATATAATACGTCTTGATGCAGTAGCTTTTTTATGGAAAAAAATTGGCAGTACCTGTCAAAACGAACGTGAAGCGCATTTAATTTTACAGTTATTAAAAGACTGTATCCAGGTAACTACACCGGGCGTACTTTTTATAGCTGAAGCAATTGTAGCACCAGTTGAAATCACAAAATATTTTGGTGAAGATGCTATTAATGCAAAAGAATGTGAAATTGCATATAACGCAACATTAATGGCTCTGTTGTGGGATGCTGTCGCGACAAAGAATTCTAAATTATTGTACCAGGGTATTAGGAGTCTTCCTGACAAACTTGAACGAGCAACCTGGTTAAATTATATCCGTTGTCATGATGATATTGGTTTAGGCTTTGATGATGCAGATATTCGTGCCGTTGGCTACGATCCGGCTGATCATCGTAAATTCCTACTTCATTATTATACAGGTGATTTTAGTGATTCTGATGCTAGAGGTTTTCCATTCGGGCAAAACTTAAAAACAGGTGATGCAAGAATTTCCGGTTCTCTGGCTTCTCTTGTTGGATTAGAAGCGGCACTTGAGTCAGGGGATCCACAACGTATAGATAACGCAGTTCAACATATTATTTTATTACATAGTATTATTTTATCATTTGGTGGAATCCCGTTACTTTATTATGGTGATGAACTTGGACAGTTAAATGATTGTAGTTTTCTTGATGATGAACATAAGGCTCATGATACACGATGGACACATAGGCCAAACTTTGACTGGAATAAGGCCGAACTCAGACATAAACCTGGCACGATAGAACAAAAATTATTTAATGCATCAAAATTAATGATTTCGGTACGTAAAGAGATTCCTGCTTTTGCAGATTTTAATAATCGGGAACTTATACAGGTAGAAAACTCACACTTATTTGTATTTTCACGTTTCAACTTATTACAAGTATCAGGTGGAGTGCTAGTTGTCGTTAATTTTGACGCTCGCCCCCAATACCTTGATCTTGAGGACCCCAATATTAAATCAGTTTTATCATATGGTCATATTAAAGACCTTGTTTCAGGTGATACTCCAAGTATATTTAATCGGCAACTTGTCATACCACCTTATCATTTTTACTGGTTAACAGATCAGCAGCGTATCAGTTAATGAGTAAGCCAATGATTCCGGTTTGTTAAAAGTTGAACTGAAACTATATCTGCCACAATCTAGAGGAGTTTACGTTTACAATGGTTTTATAGCGATGTCTTGGGTATTTTCAATAAAATCAGCTAATGCGATTAAATTATCAATATCATGCGCGCAGGATTGAGTTTATATTTTCCAATTTATACCTGTAGTGTTATACCTTTATCATTGGAATGTTCTGCTGAATAGGCATTTTGCATCAACCGGAATAATGTAGCTAAAATCATTCCAGAGAACCTGTTTTTTGACATTAAATATTCATATTTATGCTCTAAAATAGAGCATAATAAATTTTATGATTTAATAGTGTGCATAAAAAAATATAAATATGCTATTTCTGCCGTCTATTAGTACAGCTTTTCATACATATTATGTTGGAATGGATTTTGCTGAGATATATTTATTATTTACTGGTAAAACTACAAAAGGGATGAATATAAAATGTCTCACCTGACAAAGTCAAAGTCTTGGATGGCACTTGCAGAACATTTTAATCAAATAAAAGACATACACATGCGTGATATGTTTGAAAGTGATAATGATCGGTTTGAAAAATACTCACTTGAGTTAAATGATATTCTTTACGATTTTTCAAAAAATCGTATAAATGATGAAACTGTCGATCTGCTTTTTCAGCTGGCTAAAGATGTTGAGGTTCCTAAATGGATTGAGAAAATATTTGATGGTGAAAAAATCAATCACACTGAACATCGAGCAGTTTTACATACCGCATTAAGAGATAATGGGAATGAACCCATTATTTTAGATGGCGTCGATGTTCGTCGAGAAATAAAAGAGGAACGAGAAAAAGTAAAAAATCTGGCAGAAAAAATTCGAACACGACTGTGGCGTGGTGCTACGAATCAAGCTATTACTGATGTGGTGAATATTGGCATTGGTGGTTCTCATCTTGGTCCGTTAATGGTGACAGAGGCATTAAAATCACATTCATTACATGATATTAACATCCATTTTGTATCTAATATTGATGAAAATCATATTAATGACACTCTTGAATATTTAAATCCTGAGACAACTTTCTTCATTATCGCGTCAAAAACGTTTACTACGCAAGACACTATGGTTAATGCCGAAACTGCACGCCAGTGGTATATTAATAAACTTGGAAATGAAGAATATATTAACCGTCATTTTTCAGCAGTAACGTCAAACGTTGAATTAGCAAAAAAATTTGGTATTGAAGAAGAAAATACTTTTAAAATGTGGGACTGGGTAGGGGGCCGTTATTCACTCTGGTCTGCAATAGGTCTTTCAATCGTTATTGCCATCGGCTCAGAACAATTTGATGAACTTCTTGAAGGAGCCTATGAGGTTGATCAACACTTTCGCAACGCACCACTTGAAGAAAATATTCCGGTTATGATGGCATTACTAGGAATATGGTATAACAACTTTTTTGATGCACAATCAATGGCTGTTTTACCTTATGATCAACATCTTCATCGGTTTCCAGCCTATTTACAACAAGCAGATATGGAAAGTAACGGTAAATATGTTGATCGAAAAGGAAATGATGTTGACTATACAACGGGTCCAGTAATTTTTGGTGAGATTGGTATAGCTGGTCAACACGCTTTCTTTCAATTATTACACCAGGGTACAAAACTGGTACCCGCAGATATTCTTGCTCCTGTATATAGCTTTCGCTGCATTGCACGACATCATCGGGCACTTATGTCGAACGTGTTTGCTCAAACAGAAGCTTTGATGAAAGGTAAAACAAAAGAACAAGCATATTCTGAATTAAAGTCGAATGGACTTGACGAAGAAAAAATACAACAATTATTACCCTATAAAACTTTCCCAGGTAATAGACCAACTAGCACCTTATTATTCGACACTTTAGATCCTAAAACATTAGGTTCAATTATTGCGTTATATGAACATAAAATATTTGTGCAGGGAATCATTTGGAATATCAACTCATTTGATCAATGGGGTGTAGAGCTGGGGAAACAATTAGCTACAAGTATATT
>Ga0316207_10005173_pt1 | contig 10935 bp, 10 predicted proteins | sample 6weekpyrite_MG_FD_204943 | JGI IMG/M metagenome (GOLD analysis project Ga0316207, IMG submission 204943) | Microbial mat bacterial communities from mineral coupon in-situ incubated in ocean water Damariscotta River, Maine, United States -... | ecosystem: Environmental > Aquatic > Marine >...
CAATGCTGTGTAGACAATCTGGTTAGCAGCAACACACTACAAATTAAAGACTTCATCAACCAGCATACCGATGTCATTCTCAAACCACTGGATGGCATGGGCGGCGCTTCAATTTTTCGAGTACGTTCGAATGATCCCAACCTTAACGTCATCATCGAAACCCTGACTGAGTACGGCCAACAACTCACTATGGCACAAAAGTTTATCCCTGAAATCAAAAAAGGGGACAAACGTATCTTGCTCATTGATGGCGAACCCGTGCCTTACGCACTGGCCAGAATACCGAGCGAAGGTGAAACGCGTGGCAATCTTGCAGCTGGCGGCACAGCACAAGGCCAGCCACTCTCTGACCGGGATCGCTGGATCTGCGAACAGGTCGGCCCCGCATTAAAAGCCAGAGGCCTGTTGTTTGTCGGTATTGATGTTATTGGCGACTACCTGACCGAAATCAATGTCACCAGCCCGACCTGTATTAGAGAACTGGATTCGCAATTCAATCTGGATATTGCAGGGGACTTAATGAACGTTATTGAGAAAAAACTCGCACAATGAAATTACTCCCCTTACTATTTTTAAGCTGTGCTTTCCTGACCGCCTGCGATTCTTCTGAACCTCAAAAAGCTGTCAGAGATCGATTCGAACATTCAATTCTCGCCTTTGGCACGGTGATTAATATCAGCATTGCCGACAGCAATAAACAAACCGCAGAACTGGCTTTTAATACGCTCACTGATGACTTTACCTATTGGCATCGCGCCTGGAATCCCTGGACTCAAGGCCCGCTAAAAAGAGTCAATTCGTTACTGCCGACAACAGCGGCCTTTAACTCACCACTGCACTTAATCCCGTTGATTAAACAAAGCCAGCAGTATTACGAACAATCAGAAGGCTTGTTTAACCCGGCAATCGGTCACCTGATTAACTTATGGCGCTTTCATGAACATGAAAAAGAAGGCAAACAGCCACCTGCCAAGACCGGGATTCAAACACTGGTTAAGCAAAATCCCAGCGTCACTGATATCAAAGTAGACAACATCAGATTACAAAGCAGCAATGAAGCCGTACAGCTTAACTTTGGCGCCTTTGCCAAAGGTTACGCTATTGACCGTAGCATGCAAACACTACAGCAACTCGGTATTCAAAATGCCGTGATCAATGCCGGTGGCGATTTGAAAGCCATCGGTCAGCACAGTGATCGTGCCTGGAGAATTGGCATCCGACACCCGAGAAATAAAAACAGTGTGATCGCAACGATTGAGACCAAAGATCAGGAAAGTGTATTCACTTCAGGCGATTACGAGCGTTATTTTTTCTATAAAAACCAACGCTATAACCATATTCTTGATCCGCGCACCGGCTACCCTGCCGCACTGTCTCAATCGGTCACTGTTATTCACAATAACGCGGGACTGGCTGATGCGGCAGCAACAGCACTATTTATTGCAGGACCTGAAGACTGGCACCGTATCGCAAAAAAAATGGGCATTAAATACGTTATGCTAGTGGCTGCTAATGGCGATATCCACATGAACCCGGCCATGCAAAAACGGTTACAATTAAATACTCAAAACAATAACAAAACGCCGCTAATAATCAGCGCAGAACTATGACCAACATCGAGATCAATAAAATTTAACAATGGCTGCCATCACTCCTCCAACCACCGTTGGTTCCAGCGACCGACTTAGCATGACCATTTTATTAGTGGCTATCTTTCATGCCATTGTAATTTTAGGCATCACCTTTACCAACACTGAAGACGAAAGCGAAACCGCACCGACACTCGATGTCATTCTGGTTCAAAAACAAAACAGCAAAGCACCGCTGGAAGCCGACTACCTTGCTCAGCATTCTCAGGATGGCGGCGGCAATACGGACGAAAAACTACGCCCTACTGATATGTTTTCAGCACCGACGCTGTCAGAAAGTCCCGGTATCGCACCTGAACAGAGCATTGCCTCGATTAATAAACAACAACAGATCAATCAGAAAAAACTACTAACTCAAGAGAAATCCGATTACTCGGTCGAGACCCAAAAAAAATCCAGCAAGGAAGAACAACCAACACCTCAGTCAGAACAAACCCCTGACTATCAGGCTGAAATCGCCAGACTGGCCGCAGAACTGGACAAGACCACACAGGAGTTTGCCAACAAACCACGGGAGAAATTCATCAACTCTCGCACTCGTGAACACGTGGCTGCCAGCTATATGCGCAAATGGATAGACAAGGTTGAACGCGTTGGCAATTTAAATTACCCGGATGCTGCCATTCGTAACAAACTCAGTGGCACCTTAATCGTTGATGTGGTGATCAATAACAAAGGCGAGCTAATCAAATACACGTTAAAACGCTCGTCTGGCCATAAAGTTCTCGATGATGCCGCTCGTGCAATCGTTACGCTGGCCGCCCCATTTGATGAATTTTCAGACGCTCTGAAAAAAGACACCGATATTTTACACATCACTCGAAGCTGGGTATTTGAAAGCAAAAACCAGCTCAGCAGCCATTAATCACAATTAAATTTCTTTCAAACCTAATTATTTACCATTTACTTCGGTAAAACTCAGATTTCCGTATATGCTTAGTGATATGGAATCAAAAAACTCAGCTCCCCAATACCTGTCTAATCATTTTCTGATTGCAATGCCGCAACTCGATGATGATAACTTCACGCATTCTGTTACTTATATTTGCGAACACAATCAGGAAGGTGCAATGGGCGTTACCATCAACCGGCCTTCCGATATTCTGTTACAGGACATACTCGAACAGATTCATATTGATGCACTAACCGCCGATATCGGCCATAAAACAATTTATCAGGGCGGACCAGTGCAGACTGATCGCGGTTTTATCCTGCACAACAAAACCGAGCAGCACTGGGAAGCAAGCCTTGATATCACTGACAAACTGCAATTAACCAGCTCAAAAGACATCCTCCAGGCCATCGCAAAAGACGAAGGCCCGGATAACAGTCTGATCACGCTTGGTTATGCTGGCTGGGGTAGCGGGCAACTTGAACAGGAGATCGCTGATAATTTCTGGTTAAGCTGCCCGGCAAGCACCGACATTATTTTTAACACACCTATTGATAAACGATGGGAATCTGCGGCATCATTACTGGGAATTGACCTACAATTACTCAGCAACGATGCGGGACATGCCTGACAACACCTCTACCAGCAATAGCAAAAAACCCATTGAAACCGTACTCGGTTTTGACTTTGGTGCCAAACGTATTGGCATTGCCAGCGGCCAGACCCTAACCGGTACTGCCAACCCATTGCAAACCCTGACCAACGTCAATAACAAACCCGACTGGGACAGCATCGAAAAACTCATCACTGAGTGGAAACCCCAGGCACTGATTGTTGGCCTGCCCTATCTGCTCGATGGCAAAGAAACTGAAATGACGATACGGGCTGATAAATTCTCCCGACGCCTACATGGCCGTTTTGGTTTACCTGTCTTCACCGTCACAGAAACCCTGTCCTCTTTTGAAGCCGAAGAACAGCTCAAACAAAGCAAAAAAATAGGCAAGCAAAATAAACACGAAATTGATAAACTAGCAGCAGCGTTAATTATTGAAACCTGGCTACACGATCAAAAATAAAATGACAAAAATAACCAGCCCAGACATTCTCATCCAGCAACTCAGTGACAAACTTCCACCCTTTTTGGCGAATAAGCAAATAACTAACCCTGTTATGGTTGGTATTCATACCGGTGGCGTCTGGGTCGCTGAACAATTGCACCGGAATCTGAAAATTGAAGAACCACTGGCAACCCTCAATATCAGTTTTTATCGTGACGATTTCTCACGCATCGGTGTACACCCACAAGTGACACCCTCCACATTACCCAGTGAAATTGAAGACCGTCATATCATACTGGTTGATGATGTATTGCAAACAGGCCGCACTATCCGCGCTGCAATGAATGAACTATTTGATTACGGACGACCAGCTTCTATCACACTGGTTTGCCTCGTTGAACGTGACGGCCATGAATTACCAATTCGGGCAGACATCGTTGGTCAACAACTTGATCTGCAGAATAAAGAACAAATTAAACTTACCGGACCAGAACCACTGGCTTTTGAAATAAAACAAGTAGACGTTCTGTAAATAAGGCTCAAAGACAAACATGGTAAATAAAAACGCCCGCGCCACTAACCCGTTACTGGGTCAGGATCACTGGAACATCCAACTGGATGAAAATGGCCGTTTAAAACATTTTCTCACGGTCGAAGGACTGGGCAGCGAAATACTGACCGAGATTCTCGACACCGCGGAAAACTTTACCAGCGTAAATAACCGGGTCGTTAAAAAAGTCCCATTGCTACGTGGCAAAACAATCACCAATCTGTTTTTTGAAGCCAGCACGCGTACACGTACAACCTTTGAACTTGCCGCAAAACGATTATCAGCCGATGTTTTAAATATCAACATTAGCACCTCGGCCACCAGTAAAGGCGAGTCCCTGCTCGATACACTTTACAACCTGCAGGCCATGCAAACCGACATGTTTGTCATTCGTCATCAGGATTCAGGCGCGGCACATTTTGCAGCACGTCATGTTGCACCCTATATCAGTGTTTTGAATGCTGGTGATGGTCGCCACGCGCACCCAACTCAAGCCATGCTGGATATGCTGACCATACGCCAGAACAAAGGCCATGACTTCAGCGGCTTAAGAGTCGCCATCGTCGGTGACATTTTGCATTCACGCGTTGCCCGCTCGCAAATACATGCGTTAAATACCCTCAATACCGGTGTAATCAACGTTGTTGCACCACGCACTTTGCTGCCTGCTGATATCGAAAAACTCGGTGTTAAAGTTCATTACAACTTACAGCAAGGCATACAGGATGCCGATGTGGTCATTATGCTGCGCCTGCAAAAAGAGCGTATGCAGGGTGCCATGCTACCGAGTGAGCTGGAATATTATCAACAATACGGTCTGACCAGCGACACTTTAAAACTGGCAAAACCGGATGCTATCGTCATGCACCCCGGCCCCATAAACCGCGGTGTTGAAATTGAATCGAGCGTTGCTGATGGCTCGCAATCCGTTATTTTAGATCAGGTCAGTAACGGCATTGCCGTACGCATGGCCGTGATGTCAATGACCTTAGGTACCAGCGCACAACAGACAGGAGAAGAAAAATGAACCTGTCCAAACCACTTATCATCAAACAAGGCCGAGTTATTGATCCGGCTAACAAGCTCGATGCGGTAAAAGATATTTATATCAAAGACGGCGTTGTTGCCGCGATTGAAGATCAAATTAATCACGCCGATGCTGACGTCATCGATGCCAATGACATGATTGTGATGCCCGGCATTATCGATCTGTGTGCACGCCCGCGTGAACCGGGGCTGGAACACAAAGCCACGATCGCATCAGAAACTATCGCTGCCTCAAAAGCGGGTATTACCACATTGTGCTGCCCACCGGACACCGACCCCGTGATTGATGAGACGGCGGTTGTTGACCTGATCAATCAGGGCGTTAAAGATGCTGCCCACAGCCACATTGTTTGTCTCGGCGCATTAACATCACAGCTTAAAGGCGAACACTTAAGTGAAATGGCTGCCCTCAAACAAGCCGGCTGTATTGGTGTTTCTAATGCCAGCGCCCCTATCGCCAATACACTGGTATTACGTCGTGCTTTAGAATACGCATCATCACACGACCTTACCGTTTTCATTCAGCCCAATGACCCGCATTTAACGAATGATGGTTGTGCGCATGAAGGCGCTGTTGCCACACGCTTAGGCTTACCGGGGATACCGGATGCCGCTGAAAGTACGGTGATAGCTCGCGACCTTGAATTAATTGCTGAAATTGGTGCACGCGCCCATTTCGGACGACTGTCTTCAGCTCGTAGCGTACAGCTGATTGAACAGGCACAAAAACAGGGATTAGAAGTGACTGCTGATGTCGCTATCCATCAACTGTTCTTATCCGAAATGGATCTGAGCACTTATAACAGCCACTGCCATGTACAACCACCGTTTCGTGAATTACGTGACCGTGATGTACTGCGCCGTGCTGTTGCTGCCGGTACTATTCAGGCTATCTGTTCTGATCACCAGCCGCATGAAGATGATGCAAAACTCCACCCGTTCCCGGCAACCGAACCGGGTATTTCAGGACTGGAAACACTGCTGCCGTTAACATTGAAACTGGTATCTGAGAATATCTTAAACTGGCCTCAAGCCGTCGCCGCATTAACCTGCGAACCGGCAGCGATTCTAGGAATCGATAAAGGGCAGTTATCGGTTGGTGCCTGTGCCGATCTCACGATTATCGACCCGGCTAAAGACTGGACACTGGAAGCTGAGACTATGCACAGCAAGGGCAAAAACACCCCGTTCTTAGGCTGGCACTTTGAAAGTCAGGTGCGAAGCACCATTATCAATGGCCGTTTAATGAAATAAGTGCCGGCGACGTCGCATTAATAGCGGCATACCGATTGATAGATAGACCCAAAATGATAGCGCACCACCACCTGATGATTCTGCCTCTGCTTCAGGGGCTGGCTCTTCTGGTCCTCTGACTAAATTGCATGTTTGTAAATGCACAGGGGTTGTATAACTACTCACATCAAGCTCAAAATTATCCAACCAGCCCTGATCCAGTCCCCAGGTTTCTAAATAATCTTTTTTATAACGCCACTCAATAACATGGCTACCCTGACCGCTTAAGGTAATTGATTTTTTATCCCAATCCACATTGCCAGATAATGCATCAACCTTGGTGTTATCAATCCATAACTCAAGAAAGTCGAATGTATCTTCAGAACACACTTTCCAGTCAAAAAATACATCACGACTACCACTAGCATCTACTTCCACATAGGCAAATAAACTGCTGGACTGAGTATTAACGACTTCTCCCGACTGAAAAGCAAAACCGTTATTCGTTACAGATTCCTCAGTCCAGTTACTGGCACCTGATAATGCCCAATCAATGACCGATGCACCATTCACATTACTAAATATCTGACGTTGCAACACCCTTGCATCCAGTGCTACAGAAAAACTGGGCAACAAAGCGGCATCCGTTAGAATCGTTAACTGCCCCGCCTTAACACCGAGACTGCTACCGGCTAAAAACTCAACACTAATATCACAAGATGAATCTACTCCAACAGCTGATGCACAATTATTCCCAATGACATTAAAGACTGTATTATCAACACTGCTACTAAAATTCAGCACCGAAGAGGAATAGTTATCGATAGTGACAACCTTAGTCTTGCTTAGACCGCTAACCCAACTACCATATTCAAGCTTTTCTGTTATCGCATAGCCATCCAGCATGGGTTTCAACCATTCTGTATAATTATTCACCCGAGTGTATACCCCATAGCTATTTGCCTGTGCACAACCCAACCCCCAACTGACTACTCCCGCCTGATACCAGATACCACCACTCTGAAAAACCAGAGGGCCACCACTATCGCCCTGACAACTATCAATACCACCTTCTGGTTCACCGGCACACATCATATTATTGGTAACCTGACCGGCAAGATTACTGCTATTACAAACAGTATTTGAAACATAAGGAAGCGCAACATCTCTCAGAACTATGGGATAAGACTGGTAATCTAAAGGTGATGAAATTGCCTCAACCCCGCCCCAGCCAATTGCAAAGACATCTTCTAGTCCATCATCTACACGAGTTTCCAGCTGTGCCTGAACCGATGCATCAATCAAAATAAGCGGTTGAATAGTCGTAACAGGTGCAGAGAGCCTTAACAAAGCAATATCATTATCCGAAGTATTTGGGTCGTAAGAAGGATGTACATATATCGCAGAAATACTACGACTCTCACCAGTCGAGGTCGCCAGATCATAAGCACCCACATACGCACTGATGGCCGCTGGCGATATCACATTGTCCAGCGAATCATGCAGACAATGCGCAGCGGTCAGCACCCAGTCCGGGCTTACCAGCGTAGCGCCACATTTTGCATCAAGCGCAGAGGGATAAGGAGCAAACGATAACGCCACCATCCATTCCCATTCACCCGGATCAGATTGATCACCACCAACAATTCTGGGCTGGATTGTCGATTGCGCGGAGGCGGATTGAGACACCATTATGCTGAAAGCAATGATAACCAGCTTTAGAATTAGCCTCTTTGTACTACCCATTGAATCCATTTCCTGCGCTCTATTGCGCCTCAAAAAACCTGATACCCGCTTAAACATACCATATTTTATACTTTGAAAAATCTGAGACAGTTCTCTTTCTTACCAATTCGGCGCTTATCCAGACCTATGGTCAGATGACTATCTGATATTTTTAAGCATTTTCAGAGGATTTTTGAAGGCGACAATTACCGACAAAAGATCATTGTTTGTGTCCGGAACTTTAAAAAGTGAATTATTTTTCTATTATTTTTTTATTAAATATCAGCAACTTAGATAAAAACCTAGGGAAAACCCTGATAAAAATACCACGGCATCCCTATTCATTTTAGTAGCTAAAAGTTATCTAATACGCCCCAAGCAACATTGCTCAAACACTGATGCTTATGTCTTCAAAGACAACTAACCTTGTTATTGAAGTCATTGTTATATGTAAATATCCTCTTGAGAGGCCATTAGTTTACTAATGGCCTTTTTTTTACTCAAAACAAGCCAAATCAACCTTCTAAGAATTAACGCCCTCTTTACAACCGTCTATTACTACTTTGTTTCGACCATTTTCTTTAGCGCTTAATAACGCAATATCCGCACGCTTAACCAGATCTCGCCCTTGCTCAATAGCTGCCAGCCCCATATCACCACCACACATACTGGCAACACCGATAGAGAGGGTAATCGACAGCGTTTTGCCTTCTGCCAGATTAAACTGGTGTGATGCAAGCTTGTCTTTTATGCGTTCAGCAACGAGAAAGGCATCCTGTATAGGCGTTTGTGGCAGCAACACCACAAACTCCTCTCCCCCATATCGCGCCATCATATCGCCACCACGCAGATATTCATTAATGATTGCCGCCACTTCCTGTAGCACCAGATCGCCTACCTGATGCCCAAGATCGTCATTAACTTTCTTAAAGTGATCAACATCAAGGAACATGCAACTCAACTCATAGCCATAACGCACAGAAGAAGAGACAAACTCTACCAGCCGCTGCTCGAAAAAACGCCGGTTATAAACCGACGTTAACGGGTCTGTCATCCCGACCCGCTCAAGCCGGGTGGTATTTAATGCATTTTCAAAACAGATCGAAACAATAGCCGCCAGTCTTTGTAGAAAATCGGTACTGCTTGAGACCTGAAAACGGTCACTCTCTCGGCTACCCAGGTTTAAACTACCGATCAGTTTACCTTTGCGAATTAAAGGTATTAACGCCACCGACTTAAGCGCCGCAGCAGCTTCCACAAACAGTGGCTCATGAATTTCTTCATAACGGGTCAAAATGGGTGATAAGTCTTTATCAAACCACTTTTCCAACTCTTGTGTATCCGCATATAGTTTTAGTTCTGGCAGCTGATCAAGCTGCAAACCGGTTTCATCCAGAAAACGTAATAATTCATATTCAGGATCAAGCAAAACCAGGGAAACACGATCAAGATCAAAAGCGTTACGATAGTTATAGATAATGATTTGCAACAAATCACGGAGGGAATGCGTGCCAATCAGCAATAATTCCATTTCTGAGAAGCGCAGCATTTTTTCTTCATTTTGTCTGGCATTCTGAACCAGACTCTTCAACTGACACTTCAGTTGAATTTTTTCAGCGCGTAATTTTTCAAGTTCTGTTTTCATCATTATCCATTGATTTCTCCAGAGCATGCATCAGTGCCTGAAAGCAATAACAAATACCGTTTTTCAAAATCCCACATGAAAATCAATGTCAGCTCACCCGGCCATCTGCTTATTTATTTGCTATCCTTGCCATCACTTTCTTCCTCAAACTCATCCGTGTCATCGTCATCAAAATCGTCTGACTCTTCTTCCGCTTCCAGGCGCTCAAGTTCGGCATCCATTTCATCCTCACTCATTTCACTGTACTCTTCTTCCTCCTTCTCTTCACGGCGTTTTAATACCATGCGAGAAATAACCAGGCCAGCTTCAAATAACAATAACATAGGAAGCGCTAAAATGGTCTGAGAAATAATATCCGGAGGTGTCAGAAACATACCAATGACAAATGCACCAACAACAATATACGGGCGTTTTTCTGCCAGCGCCTCTGGCGTGGTTGCACCAATCATGATCAATAAGAAAACGGCTATCGGCACTTCAAATGCTATACCAAAAGCAAAAAATATGGCCAGAATAAAATCCAGATACTGACCGATATCGGTCATCATAACCACGCCTTCCGGCGAGATCGCGATTAAAAAGCCAAATAGTAGAGGGAATAAAACGAAGTAGGCAAACGCAACGCCACAATAAAATAAAATAATACTGGAAATTAATAACGGTGCTGCCAGTGATTTTTCATTTTTATATAAACCCGGTGCAACAAATGCCCAGATCTCATACAAAAGATACGGAACAGCAAGAAACACCGACACCATCAACACCAGTTTAAAGGGCACTAAAAATGGTGCAGCGACGCCAGTAGCAATCATTGACGTGCCTTCCGGCATCAACGAAATTAACGGCTGTGCAACAAATGTAAATATTTCTTCTGAAAAACCAAATAAAGCGAGAAAAAGTAGTAATACCACCAGCACCATACGCATCATTCGATCACGCAACTCTAGCAGGTGGGACATGAAGCCCTTTCCGGGTTCCTGAGTATCATCAGGAGAAATACTGTTATCCGTCATTTTTTGGGGTTTTATCTGTCTCAGAGGCTACAACATTATCAGTTTCTGGCTTTTCAGCTTCTGACTCTTCTGTGGCCGAATTTTGGATAGCTCTCGCTTCACGTCGTTCCTGCTGAACTTTTG
>Ga0316207_10005174_pt1 | contig 10933 bp, 14 predicted proteins | sample 6weekpyrite_MG_FD_204943 | JGI IMG/M metagenome (GOLD analysis project Ga0316207, IMG submission 204943) | Microbial mat bacterial communities from mineral coupon in-situ incubated in ocean water Damariscotta River, Maine, United States -... | ecosystem: Environmental > Aquatic > Marine >...
ATTCTGGGTGTTGAATATCCATTGCTTTGGGGCTTGGTGGCATTTCTATTTAACTTCGTGCCCAATATTGGTTCTATTATTGCCGCGGTTCCGGCAATGCTGCTGGCCTTGATCCAACTGGGGCCGGTTTATGCGCTGCTGGCGGGGCTTGGCTATCTGGCGTCTAATATGGTGATGGGGAATGTGATTGAACCACGCTATATGGGGAGAGGTCTGGGTTTGTCGACGCTGGTGGTGTTTTTGTCTTTGGTATTCTGGGGCTGGGTACTGGGGCCAGTCGGTATGCTGTTATCGGTGCCGCTGACGATGCTACTGAAAATTGCGTTTGAAAGCAGTGAAGAAACACAATGGCTGGCTATTCTGATGGGGCCGGATCAACCTCCCCCGCCCACTCTTAAGCCTTGAATCTAAAAATCATCGCCGAAGAAAGGATCTTCTTCGCTAACCGGTTCGCTGGTTTGCAGTTTTTTTAGTAATGCTTCCCGAGCCTTGCTCTGTTCAATGGTTTCATCAATCTGTTCGCTGTACAGCTCTAGCCAGGTTCTGGAACCTGGTACCATATGTGCTAAATCATAAACACCTGAACGCAGTGCAGATAGAAACTTTTGATTATCTTTTTCCAGCCCAAGCAATGCCGATTGAATGACCGCATTGCTACTGTTATTTACCTTGCCTTCAATTTCTGAAAGGTTGATAGAAAATGTCGAGAGTTGTGATTTTTGATCCTCAACCTGCTGTCTTAAATCTGAAAGTTCTTGTGGTGCTGTATTGGTTGTTTGCGTTGGTTTATCGGAGCCTTTAGCTAGAATGAGAGTAAACGCGGTAATGGTTATCGTGGTCACAATAATCATTAGTAAAGCGATGATGAGTAATAGTATTTTATTGGTGCTAGCTTGCTTTTCAAGCCGGGTAATGCGCTGTTCTTCGGTCAGTTCTTCTTGCTCTTCCTGCTCTTCTTTTTCGTCTTTTGCCATACTCTAAATCTCCGGGAAAGATGTTTATGCGTGATACCGCCACGTCATGTATTCTTTCAGTGTAGTACAAAAACAAGAATAATTAGGAAGATAAGAGTGATACCTACAGCATCACGTTAATTTATGAGGCGTGCGCTCTTAAAGCCTCAAATGCGCGTGAGTTTGATGTATTTGGCCATCAGTGTTTCGTGATCTTCAACACGCTCAGGATCCTCAGGAATACAGTCAACCGGGCAAACTTGCTGACATTGCGGTTCATCATAGTGCCCAACACATTCAGTGCATTTATCAGGATCTATAATGTAGATTTCTTCGCCTGCTGAGATGGCTTCGTTCGGGCATTCGGGTTCACAAACATCACAGTTGATGCAGTCATCTGTAATCAATAATGCCATCAGGCTTACCTCTTTAAATTACGGCGTGATTGATGGGGGTACGGCTTTTATTCAGCCGACTCGCGAAAACGTGCGCTTAGAGCTTCAAGCACAATCGGGCTGACAAATTCTGTCACGTCGCCACCCAGGGTAGCAATTTCGCGAATCAGGGTGGATGAAATATAGGACAGGTGGTTATCGGGCGTCAGAAAAAGGCTTTCGGCTTGTGGCACCAGACGACGGTTCATATCCGCCAGTTGAAACTCATACTCAAAATCTGAAACGGCACGTAAGCCACGCAGAATCACATTTGCATCATGCTCAATTACAAATTCTGCGAGCAGCTTTTCGAAGCCGATGACTTCAACGTTATCAAGATGAGATAGAACTTCCTGGGTCAGTGATACGCGCTTTTCCAGTGCAAATAGCGGTTTTTTCTTGGGACTGGCCGCGACGGCAATAATGATTTTGTCGAATAATTTTGCTGCGCGCTCAACCAGATTGGTATGACCGTTGGTGATCGGGTCAAAGGTACCTGGGTAGACAACCGTATTCATAAGGTTTCAGATTCAAGTCGATTTAAACGGGGCTGAATATTAACCAAATTGTTTGAACAGCACAAATTCGATATGTATTTCGCTTGCGGATTGCATTCAGTTTACTTGGCGCATGGTGAAACCTTTGTACCGAAACTAAGGTGTCACTCAAACCCGGCAAAAAATAGAGAGGGGTATATTTTTTGATCGTTTTTTATACCTGGTTGATTTGTATCAAATCAATGCATTAAGAGTGATCGTACGATGAATCGTACAAAAATAATACAAGGGGCCTCAACGATGAAAGCAAAACATCATTTACTCGTTTCTTTAATACTGCTGGCTATCAGCAGCACGTCGTTTGCGTTAGACAAAAAGTCGATCTGTGTCTGGGATCCAGTGGGCGCTCAAGGCCCGGTAATGACCTTCTATTCAGACTTAAAGCCCAAGGCAATTGCCTGGGGGATTGATATAGAGTTTAAGGCCTATACGGACGAAAAAGTGGCTGCAAACGATTTCAAGGCAGGCATCTGTGATGCTGCCCATGTCAGCGCAATTCTATCTCGTGACTTTGTACCTTTTGCAGGGACATTAGATGCTATTGGCGGCCTCATCTCGGATGATGGTCTGAATAAAGTGCTGGCAACACTTGCCAACCCAAAAGCCGGGAAGCTGATGACCAGCGGCCAGTATGAAATTGTGGCCTCCTTCCCGGTCGGCTCAATGTTTGTTTTTGTGAATGACAAAAGCATTGATACCGTTGCTGAGTTCAGCGGCAAAAAAATCTCGGTATTAAATGGTGACCCACAAGCTTTAACGCTCGCCAATTTGGCCGGCGCATCACCGGTTGCAACGTCGTTGGCAACTTTTTCGGGTCAGTTTAATAATGGCAATATCGATATACTGCTGATGCCAGCTCTGGCCTATAACACGTTTGAGCTCTATAACGGACTGGGCGATAACGGCGGAATTCTTGATTACCGGCTTTTTTACGGCATGCTGCAAACCGTTATCAACACGGCGAAATTTACACCCGACTTTGGTAATAAAATGCGTGACTACATGGTTTCCCGTTTGGCTGAGATCCATAAAATGGTCAAAGATGCTGAGAATGAAATTCCCTCAAAATACTGGATCAAAACTGGCGATAAAGAGCGATCAGAGTTGGACAAATTTAGTCAGAAAATTCGTCTCACCTTAAAAGAAAAGGCGATATTTGATCCCAAAGCACTACGGCTTCTTTGGAAAATTCGATGTAGTGAAGATCCCAGTAGAGCCGAGTGCGGAACGCCTGAGTAATTAGTGCACCCTTTTAAGGCAGGGCAAGCGAATGAAAGCCACTTGCCCTCTTTTTTATCTCAAGAAAATCGAGAATATTAGTTTATGAATCGGCCCTCCGTAAGGCGGATAGGCAAACTTGGTACTGTTGAAACTGTTTTTCTTAAAGACGGCTTTGGCATGTGAGAACGTCAAAAAACCTTCTTTGCCATGATAGCTGCCCATGCCCGACTCGCCTACACCGCCAAAATGCAAGTCTTCTTGCGCAAAGTGAGACAGGGTGTCATTAATACATGCTCCGCCCGCTCGAACCTGATCTAGCACATGCTGTTGCTCTTCTTTGTCGAGGCCAAAATAGTACAGGGCCAGCGGTGAAGGTCGGTCATTAATAAAGTCGAGCGCATCTTCGCAAGAGTGAGTGGCAATGACAGGCAAAATCGGGCCAAATATTTCATCTTGCATCAACAGCATGTCATTTGTGGCATTCAATACCAGATGGATCGCCATCTTGCGCGTCCCGGTGCTCATATCTTCATCGGCATGATTACACTCAATGATTGTAGCGCCTTTTTTGCGAGCATCGTCCAGATAGCCTTGTAGTCGTAGATATTGGCGCTCACTAATGATGCTGGTGAAGTCATCGTTATGTTTAAGGGTTGGATACATTTGCGCAAAATAATTCTGAAAACGATCCACGAAAGTCTCGATACGATGCTCTGGACACAGCACATAATCCGGCGCGATACAGGTTTGACCTGCGTTAAAAGCCTTGCCAAAGGCGATAGACTGAGCTGCATCATCCATATTGACATGTTCTGAAATAATGGTCGGTGATTTGCCGCCCAGCTCTAGTGTCACCGGTGTCAGATTGGCTGATGCGGCGCGCATAACAAAGCGGCCAACTGAGGTTGAACCGGTGAATAGCAGGTGGTTCCAGGGAATACCTGAAAACTCTATCGCGACGTCAGCGTCCCCAGTAATCACGGTCACCAGGTCCTGTGGGAAAATGTTACTGATAATATCTTCGATCAAGGCCGAGGTCTGTGGCGTATATTCAGATACCTTAATCATCGCCCGGTTGCCTGCCGCCAGTGCGGCAACGAGAGGACCCATTGAAAGCGATAGTGGGTAATTCCAGGGTGAAATAATACCAATGACACCGAGTGGCTGATATTGAACAAAGCCTGTGGCAGGACGAAACAGAGAGGAGATTTTTTTCTTGTTGTGTTCCATCCAAGACTTCAAATGTTTAACGTTATAGTCAATGGTATGGATGGAGGTCATAATCTCAGCCATCTTGGTCTCATCGACGGAGCGGTTAGAAAAGTCCTCGGAGATGGTTTCAATCAATGCCTGTTGATTATCCATGATCGCCGTTCGGAGTTTTTTCAGATTGGCGATTCGCTCTTCAACTGAAGGCATGGGATTTCTTCTGAACGCAGCTGTTTGCTGCTTGAAGATCTGGTTCATATGTTGAATTTGTTGATTACTTTCGGTGATTTGAACAACTTCAGCTACCATTTTTCTATCCTCCAGGCGAATAAGCGCCTTGTACTGATCGTCATTTGCTTTAAGTGCCGCACTTAAAGTGTCATTTTTCTCGCATGCGCCGGAAATAAAGCTGGGCGCAGCAGTGATGTTGACTTTTTAGAGTATATACTCTAAAAAGTCAACAAAATGCATGCAAAAAATGACCGGCGGTCACAGAAAATTTATTTCGAGCCGTATTCTTCTTACACTTACAGGGTCGGCAGGCGGCCTCTTATTGGAAAACACGATTGAATGAAAACCAAAGACAAAATTATTCTGGCGAGTCTCGATCTGTTTAACGAGCAAGGTGAGCGGAATGTATCAACAAATCATATTGCTGCACACCTGGGGATGTCGCCAGGTAACCTGTATTATCACTTTCGCAATAAGAGCGACATTATTTACGAGATTTTTAAAAATTATGAGTTAATGGTAGACACCTATATTAAACTGCCAAGCAATCGGGCGATTCATGTGCATGATTTGATTGCCTACCTGGACGCAGTTTTTAATGGGCTTTGGGCGTACCGTTTTCTGCATCGTGATCTGGAGCACTTGCTCGCCAGCGATGACAAACTATGTGCCGACTATCGACAGTTTACCTTGCGTTGCCTGGAGTCGATCAAAAACATCATTTTCGCGATGGAAGAGAGCGACATCTACAAGCCGATGGAAGAAGCTCAGCGTGAGTCCAAGGCATTGAATACCTGGTTGATCGTCACAAACTGGATGACTTTTCTGAAAACAGTTCATGACGCTGATGATCAAACCGCGACAAAGCGCGAAACGATTAAGCATGGTGTTTATCAGATACTGGATTATGTGATGCCTTATCTGAATACTGATAAGGTAAAGCTGGTAGCCGAGCTTCAGGCCAGCTATCGCTTCGACGGAATTATGCCTAAACCGCAAGTTGCTTCTGAATCAACTTAGTGAGCGTATCCCTGCAGTCTTGAACGCCCGATTTTTTAGTGCTGGAAAACAGGATGATATCCTGCAGGGTTGCGTGTTCGGCCAACTTCCGCTTAACGTCTAAATACACCTGTTTGGCGGCACCATATTTTAATTTATCTGCTTTGGTTAGCAGAATAATCGTGGGTAGCTCACTCTGATCTGACCAATCAAGCAACATTTGATCGAATTCGGTCAGTGGTTTACGGATATCCATCATCAGCACCAGTCCTCCAAGGCTGTCACGATTTCTTAGGTAGTCATCGAGGTGCTTTCCCCAGTCGCTTTTCAAGTCCAGAGAGACCTTGGCGTAGCCATATCCCGGCAGGTCAACCAGACGAACGTTTGGATGATTCAGCGAAAAGAAGTTAATTAACTGCGTGCGGCCAGGTGTTTTACTGGTTCTGGCAAGCTTTTTATTGTTGGTTATGGTGTTGATTGCAGAAGACTTTCCGGCATTGGAGCGCCCAGCGAATGCGATTTCGACACCGCATTCCGGGGGGCAGTTGGAGAGTTTTGACGCACTTTGCAAGAAACGGGCGCTGTTAAACGAAAGCGAGAAACGATCCGAATTGGAAGTCATGTTAAAAGTAAATACCTCAGGGCTGTTAATCAGGCACGCAAAGAGTGTGGTAAGGGTTTTATCAAGAGGCCCTTAGTGTATAATAGCCAGCCGATTTTTACCTGATCTTTCTGTCAATGAGCAGAAGACGGTACAGGGAGATTTCAGAGGCCCTATATTCAGAATGAGACAGAGATGAAAGTGAGCGCATTCAACATGAAAAAAGTTTTTACAAGTGTACTGGTCGCCGCAAGTTTGGTGAGTTCTTTGAGTGCGATGGCAGAAAGTGCGGGTGATGCTGAGGCGGGTAAAGCAAAGTCGGCTATTTGCGCTGGCTGCCATGGCGTGGATGGTAATAGTGTGATGGCAATTTTCCCAAAGCTGGCGGGCCTGGGGACGAAATACTTAGTCAAGCAGATGCAAGACATAAAAAGCGGTGCGCGTAATGTGGTTGAAATGACGGGGCTTCTCGCGGCCTCGTCTGATCAGGATATCAATGATCTTGCGGCTTACTATCAGTCTCAGAAAGTGACGATTGGTCAGGCAAAGAAAGAGCTGATTGAGCAGGGTGAAGCTTTATATCGCGTCGGTAATCCAGCGACCAATGTGGCGGCATGCACTGCCTGTCATGGCCCTGCCGGACTCGGTGTCGATCTGGCCTCTTTTCCTGCACTGGCAGGCCAGCAAGCCGACTATCTTGCGGCCCAACTGAAGAAGTTTCGCAGCGGTGAGCGCACTAATGACGGAGACACGCGGATGATGCGTTCTGTTGCCGCCCGATTAACAGATAAAGAGATTGAGTCTGTCTCCAGTTATCTTTCGGGCTTGCGCCCCTGAGATCTACAAGACGTGTTTATGGTCATAGCCCTCCAAGTGAGGGCTTTTTTGTCTCCGTTGAAAAAACAAGCCTAACCAAATAGTCATGTAAGATTGCTTGAGGCACAAAATCGACATAGCTATGATGGTTGTTTCGACTTCGAATCATCAGTAAGGGGAATTGTATGCGTCGAATAAGTTTAATCATGGTGCCGTTGTTATTCGTTTTGTGTTTTGGATCATCGGTCCAAGCCGCAGAGATGTGGGAAAAAGGGCGTCATTACAAGGAATTAGAGATTCCGGTAAAAACCCGGGATGCCTCTAAAATAGAGGTCGTCGAAGTGTTTTGGTACGGCTGCCCGCATTGTTATGAATTCAATAATAATCACTTGCCAAAATGGGAAGAAAACTTGCCAAAAGACGTTGATTTCTGGATGGTGCCTGCAACCTTTCCCGGCTGGGTAGAGCATGCCAAAGCTTTTTATGCCGCTGAATTTCTAGGCGTACTTAAACAGTTGCATCAGCCTCTATTTGACGCGATTCAAAAAAGCCCAAGAAAGTATAAAGATGTTGAAGATCTTAAAGATGTTTTTATTGCGAACGGAGTAAAGAGCGAAGACTTTGATAAAGTGTTTGAGGCAAGTGGCTTCAGAAAGATATCGAAAGTTGATGAGGCCGTAAAAAAAGTCAGGGAGCGCATTAAGAGCTATCGTATTTCCGGTGTGCCTGCTTTAATCGTGAACGGTAAGTACAAAATTGGCGTCAGAGATGCGGGTAATTTTGTCAATATGCTCAAGATCGCTAACTTCCTGATTGCCAAAGAACGGGCAAGCATGAAATAAACAATGTGTTCTATAATATTGGCGTAATGAACGAAGTGACGTGAGAGTCCAGGGCTGAGGGTGGTCTATGTACGAGCGATTGAAGTACCGTATAAACCAGATTCTCGCGCCGCTTGAGTCAATTCCCCGAGAGGTGAATCCGGTTGATGTAGATAGTGCGCCTTATCTCGATACCGCGGAAACGATTCGCCTGCTAACGTTTAATATTCAAGTGGGTATTTCGACTTCTTCTTACCGGCATTACCTGACGCGAAGTTGGCAGCATGTTCTGCCACACAAAAACCGCAATGAAAACCTCGATAAAATAGCAGCTTTGCTCAAGGACTATGATGTCGTCGCTTTACAGGAAGCGGATGGCGGCAGTCTGCGAAGTGGCTTTATCAACCAGGTAGCGTACTTGGCGAAGTCGAGTGGTTTTCCATACTGGTATCAGCAGCTGAATCGTAATTTTGGCCCTATTGCCAAACATAGCAATGGCTTGCTAAGTCGTTTTCGACCGATTCAGGTGGACGAGTACGGCTTGCCTGGTTTGATCCCGGGGCGTGGAGTGATTGTGGCGCAATACGGTAAGATAGAAGATCCAATTGTCTTGGTGATCATGCATCTATCATTGAGCGAGAAAGCACAAACACAGCAGTTGCGTTTTATTCGAGATCTAATCGATAAATATCGGCACGTTATTTTGATGGGTGACATGAATACGCATGCCGAGCAAATATTGCACTATTCGCCACTTAAGAGTGCAGGTTTGGTGGCTTTGCCTGGTGTTTCGCATACCTTTCCAAGCTGGCGCCCGGAAAAAGCCCTGGATCATATCCTGGTGAGTCGTTCGCTGGTCGTTAAAAAGGCGGGTGTAGTGACGTTTCCGGTATCCGATCATTTACCGATTGCGCTTGATGTCCAGTTACCGGATTCTTATCACGACTAATGAACCTCTTGCAAAAAGGCTCTAATACGAGCGAAAAAGCAGGGAGCAAATAAAAACCCGGCAAGGCCGGGTTTTGACTGGAAGCACGATTTTTCGACAGAGTCAAAAACGCTTACTTGATTTTAGCTTCTTTGTACATGACGTGCTTGCGAACAACAGGATCGTACTTTTTAATTTCCATTTTTTCAGGCATGTTACGCTTGTTTTTGTCAGTGGTATAGAAATGACCTGTACCCGCGCTTGACACCAATCGAATTTTTTCACGCATTGTTTATTCCCCTAAACTTTTTCGCCGCGGGCACGAAGCTCGCTCAGGACAGTATCAATGCCCTTTTTATCGACAATACGCATACCTTTTGTAGAAATGCGCAACTTAACAAAACGTTTCTCGCTTTCCACCCAAAAACGGTGAGATTGCAAATTAGGCAAAAAACGGCGTCTGGTACGGTTTTTCGCGTGTGAAACATTATTTCCTGTTACCGGACGCTTGCCCGTAACCTGACATACTCTAGACATTGTAACCTTGCCTCCAACTTCTAGTTGCTTTGTTTTAGCACCTTAGAATAAATTCAAATCGCTGGACTCGGTGAGTCCCCTATTAAAGAGCCCGCCTTTATACCAGAAAGCCTGTTTGATCGCAAAGAATATTAGTGGGCTTGTGACGTCACTGTTGTTAAATTGTTAAAATAGCCCTCCCCATGCGCATCAATTCAGAAGCCCTTGCTCTGCAAAGCTCATCACCTGATTATGCGCCACGATCATATGGTCCAGCACCCGCACATCGATTAATTCGAGCGCCGACTTGAGGCGCTGGGTGAGCTGTATATCCGCATCACTTGCGGTGTTTGAACCCGAAGGGTGGTTGTGGCAAAAGATAAGTGCTGCCGCGTCTTTTTCGATGACTTTTCTGACCACTTCTCGCGGGTAGACGGACGCTGAATCCAAGGTGCCGTAGAATAGCTCCTCAAAGCTGAGGATTTTGTGTTGGGTGTCGAGATACAAGCAAGCAAATACTTCCGTCTTACGATTGCCAAGTGCATTGATCAGAAACTGTTTGCAGGCGTGAGAGCTCGAAATAACATCGCTTTCACGCATTTCGTCGTGAAAGTAGCGTTTGCTCATTTCCAGAGAGGCTGTCAGCTGTACATATTTTGCCGGGCCCATGCCCGGGAACTGGCAAAACTCCGAGATGCTCGAGCCGAGCAGTGATTTCAAGCTGCCGTAATGGTTGATGAGTCCGCGAGCAAGATCCAGCGCCGTTTTGCCTCGGGTGCCGACGCGTAAAAATATCGCCAGCAACTCCGCATCGCTGAGAGCCTGTGCGCCTTGTTTTAGTAGCTTTTCTCTGGGCCGTTCGTCTTCGGGCCAGTCACGAATTGTCATACTAAGTCCTTTTAGTCTGTCATCTGTGGGCGGGTGATAATCCTAGAAACCGCAGTTGGGCGCGGATTTTAGGATAATAGCATTACGTTTAAGCAGACGCTGTGTCATGCATCACTTCATCTCTTGATGGCTTGCCAGGCGGCCTCTGCGTAAAGCTCCCGATGTTCGATCAGTTTGCTCCGGGTTTTTCCGGCCAGCCAGCGTAAAGCGAATACCTGAGAAGGGCCAATAATCAACGAGTGGTAGACCTCGAACGAAAGTTTTTGAATTTGGTGTTGTTCAATATAAGGACGAAACCAGTCTTTCAGTCGTTTGAAGTGGGCTTTTCGCTGTGCTTCACAGTGCTCGGCGAGGGTACTGTTTTCGACCAGAGTTCGATAACGGAACACGAAACGAGCCCAATCCGGGTTATCATTAATCCAGTTGATATAGCATCGAACGATTGATTTAACACCCGCCTCGGCTGTGTTGGCCTCGGTCAGCGCTCGTTCCTGAATGCGAGAATGGTCTTGCACACCACTTAGAAATAGCGCAACCACAATGCCATCTTTGTTGCCAAAGTGATGATAAATGCTGCCGACGCTGATTCCCGATTTATCTCGAATATCCGCGATTGTGGTGCTTTCAACTCCTTGGTCGATAAAACAGTCGAGCGCACTAGAGAGAATTTCCTGTTTGGATTTGTTCATCATCAAACTCAAAATCAGAAGGTAGTGCGAATCAAACTGGCTTGGTCGCAGCAGATCAGTCTATTCTCGG
>Ga0316207_10005175_pt1 | contig 10933 bp, 8 predicted proteins | sample 6weekpyrite_MG_FD_204943 | JGI IMG/M metagenome (GOLD analysis project Ga0316207, IMG submission 204943) | Microbial mat bacterial communities from mineral coupon in-situ incubated in ocean water Damariscotta River, Maine, United States -... | ecosystem: Environmental > Aquatic > Marine >...
TGCTAAAGGCCTCTTTCACAAAAGAGAGTCCTGCGGGTGGCACATGGATAAACTGATTTCGTCCCATCCAGAATACTCCGGTGGCAGCGAGCATGAGTACTCCGGGCACGCCAAATGCCAGCGATGGGCCGTAGTGTTCCAGCATCCATGGGGTGGCGAGCATCGAGATAAATGCACCGAGGTTGATCGCAAAATAGAACCAGCCAAAGGTGTGCGAAAGCAGGTGGTTATTGTGGTGACTGAACTGATCTCCCACATGGGCTGAGACGCACGGTTTTATTCCGCCCGCACCGAGTGCAATCAGGCCAAGACCGATCACGAGGCCGATCCGTGTGTCATCCAGTGCTAGTGCAAAGTGACCGGCGCAGTAGACCAGCGACAACAGAATGATGGTGCGGAATTTTCCGAGGAAGAGATCAGAGAGTAGCGCGCCCAGAATAGGGGTGAGATAGACCGCCGAAACGAAAAGGTGAAACCACCCTTTGGCCTCATCTTCTCCCATCACATCGAGCACGCCGTCGCTATTGACCAGGTATTGGGTCATAAAGACCACAAGGATGACGCGCATTCCGTAAAAACTAAAGCGCTCAGCCGCCTCGTTGCCGATGATGTAGGGGATTCCGCGCGGCAGTTCTGCAGAAGCGGCAGGCTCAGTGTGGTAGTTACTCATAAAATCCGCTCTCCCGGTCGATAGCTTTATTAATTATTTCAGGCCGGCATTTTGGCACCAGGATCGGTTTCCTGCGTCGCCGCCACCTCATGATACCCGCTTGATTACTATTATTAATAGAAATTGACGTTTAATGGAGTCTTCTTATGTTATGGGTAATGAGATCCCCGCTAAAATGGCTACTCGTTTTGTTGCTGCTATTTTGTCATCCACTACTGGCAGAGGGAGAGGCGTATGATAGCTATGAGATTGGCGAAGGTGGGCGTCTTTACGATAACTGGGCGGCGGAGCTAGGGGTTGAAGCGCCCAACGAAACCCACCCTGGCTATAACGACTACAAGGGCAAAAAAAGGGGTGCTGCAACCTGGCGCTGTAAAGAGTGTCACGGCTGGGATTATCGCGGTGCAGCAGGTGTCTATGGGGTTGGTGCCCATTACACCGGTACGCAGGGCATTTTCGCAGCCCGAAGGGCATCGATCCCGAAGGTGATCGATACGCTAAAAAACCATAATCACGTTTTTGATCGTGTGTTGTCAGCCAAACAGCTAGAGGCCGTGGCTGCCTTTGTAGTGTTAGGGCAAGTTGATATGCGTCGTTTTATTCACCCCAATACCCGAAAGATTGCCGGTGATGCCCGCAAAGGGCGGCTAACCTATCTTGAGCAGTGCACGCTCTGCCATGGCAGTGATGGTAAGACACGTAACCTCTCACATACCAAAGGCAAAAAGGTTTATATGGGCGGTGCCGCGCAGACAAACCCATGGGAAACGATGCATAAAATTCGCTTTGGTCATCCGGGAGATTTCTATACCAACAAGTACGATGTTGAGGGCAGGCCGCGACTCAATATGCCAGCGATGCTGGGAGTGGTGACGCTACAGGATCAAATTGACTTGTTGGCCTATCTCGTTACGTTGCCACAAAAATAATCCGATGGAAAAGAATTGAGCCGTCCCTGGTTCAATTCGACTTTTTGTTGCGTCGAATACTCTGACTACAGTGGGGTTCGAATCACAACCCCTCCGGTGGTATATCGCTAACCTTGTCTCTAAGGTTTCTACCTATTACGTGAATGTTGGTAATATGTAGAAGCGCATAAGCGTGATAGTCTTGATTCTAATAATAGAAATGGCTCTTCCCCTGATCGAGTGGGTAAACATCATCTGACTATGCCCTCGGGGTATTGTCCAGACTCAGGCCGTTTTCAGTGTGCTGTCGCGCAACGCCTTGAACCGCTTTTTCTGATTGCGCGTCATGTTCTCCGGGTTATAGAGCCAGTCATACTTGCTGCCTTTCAGATCCTCATAACCTTCAGCCATCAGCGTCACGCACAGTGCCTCTCTACGTGACAGCCCGCGTTTAACCGCTCTTTGCATCATGCCATCAATGGCATTCCAGCTCAGGCCCATCAAGCGTGATACCGCTGACGTCGAAGCCTTCTTCAACCAGTCAATCACTAATGCCTCAAACATCGCCGTCAACCCCGAGCCAGGCTCCGCCCACGGAACGGATACAGTGACCACACCATGCGCCTTGCACGCCACTCTGGGAGCGCCTGCAACTAGAATGGTCTTGTACTGACAGGTAGCCAGGTGGCGCCTGCTCAACATGAACGGTGACTTCTCCCGCTGACAATACCAGTTCTACACTGGACACCTGCCAGGGACTCTTGATCCCCACAGTATCTGGGCATATAGCGCTTTGTCTCTCATAGGGCATTACGTTAATCTACCCACTCGATTTGGGGAAGAGCCAATATTCATAATTGTTTTATCTGTAGCATTAATATCATCCAGTGCTTTTATGCAAGGGGTAGCTCCAGGGTATTCTGCGGTTGTTTTTATAGCGTTGATTGCATTATATCTTTATGGGAAACCTTCAGTGCGCACGTATTTCGCCTCTAACAAGGAAATTGAACCATACAAGTCTTTGTGCGTAATTCGGTCGGTTTCTGAGCTAAATAGCTTTGTTGATGAAAATGTGAAATAAAAGCCTATAGTAATAGGCTTGAGAGGGGCAAACCTCGCAGTGGAGGCTTCCCCCAGTTTAAATATTAGAAACAATATTTTCTGGCGACCACCACGATACCTTTTGCAGAGACTTCAAAACGTTTTTTATCTTCGTTGATATCAAAGCCAATCACGGTGCCATCGGGTATCTTCACATCTTTATCGACGATACAGTTACGCAGCTGAACACGTTTACCAACGTGTACGCCATCGAACAGCAGTGAATCCTGAACCGTCGATTCATCACCCACATAGACGTTGTTAAACAGGATTGAATGCTGTGATGAACCACCCGCAATCACGGCGCCATTGGAGACGATCGAGTTGATCGATATTCCTTCATCGCCAAATTCACCGGGGACGGTACGCGCGGGTGGATGCTGACCAGCATATGTGCGTACCGGCCAGTCCTGTTGATAGAGATTCATGGGTGGGTTTTTATCAAGCAGATCCATGTTGGCCTGATAGTAGCCATCAATGGTGTTGAGGTCGCGCCAGTAACGGTCTGGTGTTACCCGTCCTGACTCACCACCAAAGGTGTAGCCATGTACATGACCTTCATTGATCAGTGATGGAATTATATCATTGACAAAACCATGTCCAGAGTGGCCGTTGCCGTGGTCCTTTTCAAGTAGTTGTAACAGCTTCTGTGTTGAAAAGAGATAGACCCCCATCGATGCAGGATTCTCAGTATCTGATGTATTGCTAATCGATGTGATGCGTTGCTGCTGATCAAGGGTGACGGTACCGTAACCACTTGCGTGGTCAGAGGTCGGTTCCATACAGGCGATGGTAAGGTCGCTGCCATGCTGCTGGTGAAATGCCACCATCGGTGCGTAGTCCATACGGTAGATGTGGTCGCCGGGTAGCACCATGACATGTTCCGCACCGCTGCGCTCTAACAGATATAGGTTCTGGTAGAGCGCATCGGCGGTGCCTGAATACCAGCCTTCGCCAGTGCGCATCTGCGGTGGCACGGTGGTGATATATTCGCCCATTTCTGGATTAAAGACAGACCAGCCATCGCGGATATGTTTTTGCAGTGAGTGAGACTTGTACTGCGTCAACACCAATATACGGCGTACTCCTGAGTGAAGACAGTTGGTTAACGTAAAATCGATCACACGATATTTACCGCCAAATGGCACCGCGGCTTTGGCTCGCTCAGCGGTTAGTGGCTGTAAGCCTTCGCCTGTGTTGCCTGCGAGGATCACCGTGACTGTTTTATCAAACATAAATCAATACTCATTAAATGGTTACATAAGCCATCATAATAGCAATGGGTGTGCCATCCAGCTGAACTGGCCCTGTTTTGTGATTGAGGCTGGAAATGTGTGCTGTTTTGGCTGGATATGGTGCAGAAGTGATGGGCTTGCACTCAGCTAGTGCCACCGGACAAAGCGCTTTATGGCGTTCGATTTTAGTGCCAAAACAGTAAAATAATGGCAAAATCCGCCCCCATGAAAAGACCGATGCAATTCCTCTCGCTGCCCAGTGCTGCACCTGTTGATGCAGATATCCTGATTTTGCCAGTGCCACACGAGCAGACCGTCACTTATAAGCCGGGTACTGCCAATGGTCCGCAGGCGATTTTAGCGGCCAGCAAACAGTTGGAATTTTTTGAAGAGGATACGGGGTGGTGTCCGCTGGCCCATATGAAGCTTGCGGTATTGCCTGCGATTGAGTCGGTGGCGAATGAGCCAGAAGAGATGTTTCATCGCCGTCTGTTTGAGACGACTGAACAACTGCCGAGCGATGCACTGTTGATTGCGTTGGGTGGTGAACATTCGATCACACCAGAGATGCTGTTTGCACGCATGCCGGAGGGCGGTACGGTGGTGCATATCGATGCCCATGCCGACCTGCGCCCCAGTTACCACGGTTCGATCTACAATCACGCCTGCCCGATGTTTCGTATCAGGGAACGCGGCTATCAATTGATTCAGGTCGGTGTCCGTTCACTGCATGCCGATGAGGCACTTAAGATCGCTAATGATGATGGCATCACCACCTGGTTTGATCGCACACTGCAGCAACCCGGCGTATGGCGACAGCTACTGAGCCAACTGGCTGAGCTGAGTGGCCCTGTGTGGCTGAGTATCGATATGGATGGCTTCGACCCAGCATTGATTGCAGGTGTGGGTACGCCGCAGCCAGGCGGACTCTCGTGGCACCAGGGGCTTGATGTGCTGCAGGCGTTAACAGAGAACAGGGCAGTGGATCTGCGTAATATCGATATTGTTGAGCTCGCGCCCGAACCAAGTCATGTCTCAGAGATGATGGCGGCCAAGCTGGTGCAGAAGTGTATCTCTTACTGGGGAAAGTCCAAAGGTTATGATCAACGCCCAGCGGAAGGCTCGCAAACAGGGACTGACGATGAGTGATAAGAAATGGGGTATCAGTAATGCCGCGAAGCTCTATCAGGTAGAGGGATGGGGCGGCGGTTTTTTTAACGTTAACGACTCTGGTAATGTTGAGGCGATTGCCAATGGCAATAGTGTTGATCTAAAGGAACTCTGTAGTGAGCTGGCAGCGCAGAACCTTCATCCACCGTTGTTACTGCGCTTTTCTGATCTGCTTAATAAACGGATGAAGCAGCTCTATAAGCGTTTTGCGATCGCACGTGAAGAGGCGGAGTATCAGGGAAAATATTACGGCGTCTATCCGATCAAAGTAAATCAGCAACGTCAGGTCGTCGAAGAGATCGTTGAGTATGGCGCTGCATTTAACTGGGGACTGGAAGCGGGCTCTAAACCGGAGCTGCATGCAACACTGGCGATGCTGGAAGATGTCGAAGGATTGATCATCTGTAATGGCTATAAAGATCAGGAGTTCATTGAGCTGGCATTGATGGGGTTGAAGATGGGCAAGCGTCTCTTTATCGTGATCGAAAAACCGAATGAACTGGAGCTGGTGCTAAACACGGCACAACGGCTGCAGGTGAAGCCGTTGATTGGCTTGCGTTGCCGGCTTGCCGCGACCAGCAAAGGGAAGTGGGATAGTTCCGGTGGTGACATGTCGAAGTTTGGGCTGTCGGCATCGGAGTTGCTGGATGCGATCAACAAGTTAAAAGAGGCGGACCGACTTGACTGCCTCAATCTGTTGCATTTTCATATTGGCAGTCAGGTGCCGGAGATCAGTAGTATCAAAGATGCGATGCAGGAGGCAGCGCGTTACTTTGTCGAGGCGCGGCAACTCGGTGCACCGATTGAGTTTATCGATGTCGGTGGCGGCCTGGGGGTGAACTATGATGGCAACATCACCTCGGTCAATTATAGCCTGCAGGAATATGCCAATGAGATTGTGTGGACGATGCAGCAAGTCTGTAATGAAGAAAATCTGAGCCATCCTAATATTATCTCTGAATCAGGCCGTGCATTGGTCGCCCATCATGCGGTGTTGATTGTTGATGTACTGGGCATCACTAAACGTACCAGTGATCTCCCACCACAAGAACCGTCCACCGATAGCCCGCTACAATTACGCCAATTGTGGGAAACGCTCGGAGAGCTAGACGAAACATCACCGCGTGAAGCGATGCATATTGCGATCTCGTTGCGTGAAGATATGAACAAGCTGTTTAGTCTTGGCCATGCGACACTCTCGGATCGCGCATTGATGGACGACATCTACTGGCGTCTGGTTAATATCATTATGCAGCGACTGGATGAGGCTGAAATTGAACAGTTGATGCCAGAGTTAAAGAGTCAGGCAGCGGATCGTTACTTTTGTAATTTTTCGGTCTTTCAATCACTACCGGATGCCTGGGCGATCAAACAGATCTTTCCTGTGATGCCGATTCACCGTCTCGATGAGGAACCTACTCAGGATGGAATTTTGGTTGATGTCACCTGTGATTCTGACGGTACCCTGTCCAACTTTCCGTTGGAAAACGGGCACTCGAAGACGTTGCCACTGCATGTTGAACGACCGGGTGAACGTTATCTCTTGGGCGTGTTTCTGGCGGGTGCCTATCAGGAAATTCTGGGAGACCTGCATAACCTGTTTGGTGATACGCATGCGGTGCATATCCGTATGGATGGTGATAAGTATGAACTCGAACAGGTGGTCGAGGGTGAATCGGTTACAGATGTGCTGGATTACGTGCAGTTCCATGAAACGGTGTTGGTTGACCGCATGCGACGTCAGGTGCAGGAGGCGCGTAGTGAAGGGCGACTGACCGCGCGTGAAGCAAATGCTTTTTTACGTTTCTATCAAGAAGGGCTAAAAGGGTATACCTATCTTGAAGAGGATACGCCGACGATTCCGTTTAGTCCTGAGTAGTTAAATACTGCGATATATCGATTATGAGAGACGTTTCTCGTAATCGTGATAGTTAAAACTACGCACTACTTCTACATCGCCATCTTTATGCTGAATCGCAATTGATGGATGATGCACACCATTAAACATGGTGGTCTTGACCATGGTGTAGTGGATCATATCTTTGAAGATTAGCTGGTCGCCTATCTGCAGTGGTGAATCAAACGAGTAATCGCCAATCACATCACCCGCCAAACAGGTCATCCCACCGAGTCGATAGGTGAAAACTTTTTCGTCGGGCAGAGCCGCACCATGCACCTCAGCTCGATAAGGCATCTCAAGTACATCTGGCATGTGGGCGGTGGCAGAGGTATCTAATAGTGCAATCTGTAGGCCGCCACGTTCCATCACGTCGAGCACAGTGGTGATCAGAGTGCCGCTGTCCCACGCAATCGCAGAACCCGGTTCCAGTACCACTTCTAATGATGGGTGGCGTTGGCGGAACGCCTTTAATACGCGGATCAATCGCGCCACATCGTAATCTGCTCGCGTCATCAAGTGACCGCCGCCGAGGTTCAGCCATTTCAGTTGTGGTAGCAGAGGTCTAAAGTGTTGTTCGATAGCTTCAATCAAACGTTCGGTTGCATCGGCACCGCATTCACATAATGCGTGGACATGTAATCCTTCAATACCCGTTGGTAATTCATCCGTGAGCTCGTGTGCTGGAATACCGAGGCGAGACTGTTCACTGCATGGATTATAGAGAACGGTTTCAACTTCATTAATACCGGGGTTTACTCGCAGGCCGCATGAAACATCTGTCGCCTGTTTTGAAAATCGTTGCCACTGACTCAGTGAATTAAACGAGATGCGGTCTGATAGTTTTAAAAGCTCAGGAAATTCAGCATCGGTATAGGCGGGTGCATAGAGGTGGGTGTGCCCACCAAAATGGTCATGCGCCAGACGTGCTTCATTGTATGAGCTGGCGGAACAGCCGGAGAGATACTCGCGCACGATCGGAAAGGCTGACCACATCGCAAAACCCTTAAGTGCCAGAATGATGGTACAGCCTGATTCACGTTGTACGCGATTGATCAGCTCAAGGTTAGCCCTGAGCTTAGACTCTTCTAGCAGGTAGCAGGGAGAAGGAAGCTGAGTTTGATCTGTCATAACCTAACCGTTGCCATAAGTAGTCAGTCTACTCAGACCTCAACCCATCGACATCAATATCGCACTCAACATCATTCCACGGCAGGCCGTATTTATTGAGATCATCCATGAATGGATCGGGATCAAACTGCTCCATGTTCCACACGCCAGCCTCTTTCCACTTACCTTCCAGCATCATCTTGGCACCGATCATCGCCGGTACGCCGGTAGTGTATGAGACCCCCTGTGCATGGGTCTCTCTGTAGCAGCTCTCGTGATCACAGACGTTATAGATGTAGCGCGACACCAGTTTGCCATCTTTTACCCCTTTGATGATGCAACCGATGTTGGTCTTGCCTTTGGTGCGTGGGCCAAGTGTCGCAGGGTCTGGCAGCAACGCCTTAAGGAATTGCAACGGTACAATCTGTTGTCCCTGAAATTCAATTGGCTCGATACTATCGAGGCCGATATTCTGCAACACCTCAAGGTGTTTCAGGTAACTATCGCCAAAGGTCATCCAGAAACGCATCCGTTTTATGCCGGGAATATGTTTGACAAGTGATTCCATCTCTTCATGGTAAAGCAGAAACATCTTGCGTGGGCCGATTTCAGGGAAATCAAACACGCGTGAAATCTCCATCGGCTGGGTCTCAATCCATTGGCCGTTTTCGTAGTAACGCCCATTGGCGGTCACTTCGCGGATGTTGATTTCAGGGTTAAAGTTGGTCGCAAAGGCGTAGCCGTGATCGCCCGCGTTACAGTCTAAAATATCAATCGTGTCGATCTGGTCAAAGTGGTGTTTCAACGCATAGGCGGTGAAGACGTTGGTGACGCCGGGATCAAAACCGCTGCCAAGCAGCGCAGTGATACCCGCCGCCTTGAAGCGATCCTGATAGGCCCACTGCCATTTGTACTCGAATTTCGCCTCATCCAGCGGTTCATAATTGGCGGTGTCGAGGTAGTCGATGCCAGTCTCCAGACAGGCGTCCATAATGGTCAGATCCTGATAGGGCAGTGCTACATTGATGATCATCTTCGGCTCAATCTTGCAAATTAGCGCTACCAGCTCCGCAACATTGTCTGCATCCACCTGTGCTGTCTTAACGCGGTCACCGCCAATTTCACTGGCGATCTGCTCGCATTTGGAAACCGTGCGGCTAGCCAGCCAGATATCACTAAAGACATCAGGTAGTTGCCCGCATTTGTGGGTAACGACGCGACCAACACCGCCTGCACCAATGATTAAGACTCTGCTCATAACGACACCCTAATTAACCTGGAAATAGTCCGGGGGAAATTGAGCGGCGATTTTAGTCGCTAAAATGAGGCTGTGTCACCTGTTTTTTGCGCTCATATGCACCTTTAAGCAGGTGGGTATCTCCATTTGTGGCGGGCGCGCGAATTGTGATTCGTCGTGCAAACAGAGCTTATGCTCGAGTAAATAAGCATCTTGTCGATACTCGTTTAACGGTATATTATAAAGATGTAATGTGGAAGTGGTTTGTCGCAAAGTGTGAGTGCAGTGTGAATAATCACGGGTAACACCCGATTGGCACCCAAAACAATCTTAGTACCTTTGTTAAGTTCCATATAATAATAAGAGTGCAGGAAAAGTATTCACACCCAATTCTCGACCCGCAGTCCCGGTACTCGCTCAAACTCTTTCAACTTGTTAGTAACTAGAATTAACCCCATCGATCGAGCGTGGCTCGCAATTATCATGTCGTAAGGGGCAATTGGTTGTCCGATACGAAATAGCTCGGCCCTTAACTGACCAAAATGTTCCGATGCATGATCTTCAAATGGTGCCACTTTTAGGCGTGCAATTAATCCCTCTACATCAGCAAGGTTTCGTTCAGGTTGGGATGACCCCTCTACACCATAAGCCAGTTCGCCTTTCGTAACGGCAGAGATGCACATCTGTTTTCATGTTGCTTGAATACTTTTCGAACTGGCTCGGGACGATTCTTGATGGTGTAAATTACCATGTTGGTATCAAGCATATATTTCAACATGCTTAGAAAAGAGCTTTGAACATATTTTCACGCTCCACAGATGGGACAATGCCAGACAATATGCAGTGAATCACAAAGGCTATGAAAACTCTTAAATAACAGTATAAAGCGTGGTTTACGGTAGTCTGAGATGGTCTGGGAAAATGGTGCCGAGGAGAGGACTTGAACTTCCTCGTATTCAGTTATAATCATAACTTAATCAACAAGTTGTAGTTTTTTTATTTCTTCACGCTCCACTGGCGCTCCACAGTTTTCCTGGCCGTACCTCGATACAAACACATGCTGCTGCTTTTCTTTACCCTGTTCTACCCAGCGCGCATAGTGGCGCATGACCATCTCTGTATTCTTATGCCCCATCTGTTGTGCAATGTAGAGAATGTTCTCTCCACCAGAGAGTAACTGGCTGGCATAGGTGTGCCGGGTTTGATACGGGTTCCTGTAACGAACTTTAGAACATTTCAGTATGTGTTTCCATGGTCTTTCCAGATGTTCGTAATCGAAAAAAGAACCTCGGTTACGGGGCCGGATAAAGATAAAATCATTTCCGACGTAGCTAAGAGGTTTCTGGGCTATTAGCGCCGCGAGTGCCAATGGTACAAGACCCACATCTCGGCGGCTGGCCTCGGTTTTTGTCTCTTTGGTTTTCCGTTCGACAACGGCTCTCTGTATACGTACCGAACTGTTCTTCCAGTCGACATCACCTCATTGCAGGCCAAATAGCTCAGAGGTTCTCAGGCCGCTATAAAAGGCAAACTGAAGGAAGTTCCTGATTAAGGGATCATAGTCTGAAGCGACCCCAAGAACGCTGTTGATTTCAGACTCGCTAA
>Ga0316207_10005176_pt1 | contig 10931 bp, 6 predicted proteins | sample 6weekpyrite_MG_FD_204943 | JGI IMG/M metagenome (GOLD analysis project Ga0316207, IMG submission 204943) | Microbial mat bacterial communities from mineral coupon in-situ incubated in ocean water Damariscotta River, Maine, United States -... | ecosystem: Environmental > Aquatic > Marine >...
CTGTTATTATCTTTCGATTTTTTACTAAATAGCATTCCAGTAACATTTGGTAAGTCCTCAGCTGCTACAGGGTGACTAATCAGGTTCCCCTGCAATAAATCACACTCTGTATTTTTAAGTATACTTCTCTGGGTTTCTGACTCTACACCTTCAGCCAAAACTTCCATATTAAGCTTTTTACTCATTTGTATAATTGTTTCAGTAACAACTGTATTCGAAGAACACTTACCCAGCAGATCAATAAAACTTTTATCAATCTTTATCATGTCAAACGGCATAGATGCCAGATAACTCAAAGAAGAGTATCCTGTACCAAAATCATCCATTGCTGTTCGTACACCCATTTCTCTAAACTGATTCAGAACATTTATAACTCTTGACTTATCTTTAATCAATGTAGATTCTGTGAGCTCAATTTCAAATGCATGTTTATCAATACCATAATGATTAATACAGGATTCAACATGCTCAACAATATTATTACTATTTAGCTGTAAATATGAAACATTAACTGCCATGCGTAGATTACTATTGTACTTTACCTTCCAGGATGCCGCCTGCCGACAGGCTTTCTCAATAACCATCTCACCTATATCCTGAATAATCCCTGTTTCTTCTGCGGCGGGAATAAAATCCAAAGGCGAAATCAATCCATAATCGACTGAGTTCCAACGTAACAAAGCTTCCACCCCTATTACTTCAAGTCCGGTCATTTCCGTTTGAGGTTGATAGACTAACTCAAACTCATCATGTGTTAGTGCGTCTTCTAGCAGGCGTTTGATAGCACGTTTTCTGTGTATTTTTTTTAATACGTTATTCGTATATGACCTGTTCATGCTGACAGAGGTATCGTTATAACTATTGGTAGGTAGGAAGCCTGTATTCATTTTATTAACTCTGCTCGATATAAGTAAGCTTATTTTATTTAATATGTTACCTACACAGAAGTACCAGCCGGCTCTATTAACATTGTTTAACATTTATACAATAATCTGACTCATAAAAGCCACATAAGACACTGATTTAATTGGTTTTTATATTTCACATAGAACTATTTTGGAACTATTTTGTTACAACTCGACACGTACTCTCTACTATCTAATTAATTTATGGCAGAACTACCAGTACTGGAAAGCATAACAGTCCTTAACCTCTAGTAAATTCAGGCAAAAAAAAGGGCAACACCATGTGGTATTGCCCTTTTTTAGCAATCATAAAAAATGACTTATCTGAGCCATGATATTAGTAACGGCCCAATTATATAAGCATTATTATATTGCTACGATATTCTCTGCCTGTGGGCCTTTCTGACCTTCAGTTACAGTAAACTCGACTTTCTGACCTTCAGCAAGTGTTTTAAAACCATCAGCTGAGATTGCACTAAAATGAGCAAAAACATCAGGACCTGATTCTTGTTCGATAAAGCCAAAACCTTTAGCTTCGTTAAACCATTTTACGGTGCCAGTTGTAGTAGACATAGTTGTTTCCTATTAATGTAAAAATATAAAATTAAAACTTCAAAATTGAAGTAGTTTGACTGGAAGGTGTTGCTAGTAATTATGAATAACAGGACGAGAAACTAATGATGTGACATCGAAAAGGTGTTGCATAAATATAGGTAGTACTTTCAAGCTGTGTGTATGATACGCTTCTCCAATGGATTTGTCAATTTCATTGATTAAATCAGACTATTAACTTGAAATATCATGTAAATTAGTTTCTTTACGTAATAACTCAGTAAACTCATCGGCAGTCACCGGTCGACTAAAATAATACCCCTGAATTTCATCACAACCATTATTTTTTAAAAACTGTAACTGTTCCTGCGTCTCAACACCCTCTGCGATAACTTGCATATGTAAGTTATGCCCTAACGCTGTGGTAGCATTAACGATTGCCGCATCATCCTCATCGGTTACAATATCACGCACAAAAGATTGATCTATTTTTAACTTATCAATAGGAAAACGTTTCAAATACGCCATAGAAGAATAACCCGTACCAAAATCATCTATCGATAACTGAACACCCATATCATGTAGTTTTTGAAGTACCGTTATATTCTCTTCTACGTTTTCCATAATAGTGCTTTCTGTTAATTCCAACTCGAGCTTGTTTGGATCTATTTCGGTATCAGCAATAATCTTTTGAATCTCAAATATTAACTGCTGACTAATAAACTGTCGTCCAGAAATATTTACCGCCATATGTATGGAATATAGCTCTCTCTGATGCCATTTTTTCTGTTGCATGCAAGCTGTATATAACACCCACTCACCAAGCTGTCTGATTAAACCGCTTTCTTCTGCCACTGGTATAAATACATTAGGTGGTATTAACCCTCTTTCAGGATGCTGCCATCTTACTAAAGCCTCACAACCAATTATTCTTCCTGTTTCTAAATTTACCTGTGGCTGAAAATGCAATATAAACTCATTTCTTACTAAAGCTTTACGCATATCACTTTCTAGCAGTAAACGCTCTTCAGCCTGATCATTCATTTCTGCAGTGTAAAACTGAAAATTATTTCGTCCCTTTTCTTTTGCTCTATACATGGCAACATCGGCATTTTTCAATAATACATCTGCATTATGACCGTCCATAGGATAAGCACTAATACCAACACTACCCGTTACAACAACTTCGGTATGTTCCAGTAAAATAGGCTTTGCCATTTCTAGTAGAACTTTATCTGCTACCACTGCTGCGTCTTTACTATTAGTAATATCCACCAACAATATAACAAACTCATCTCCACCCAGTCGTGCAATGGTATCTTCTTCTCTAATCATAGACTTGATACGAGTTGCAATATGCTTCAATAACAGGTCACCAACAGGATGTCCAGACGCATCATTTATAAGTTTGAAGTTGTCAAGATCAAGATACAGTAATGCGAGTTTATGCTTTTGTCTGTCCGCGTAAGAAATTTGCTTGGCTAATTGATCATGAAACGCCGCACGATTTTTCAAACCCGTTACAATATCGTAATGAGCTAAATGATGTATACGCTCTTCCGTTTGTTTTTTTTCTGAAATATCACTAAAAATACTAATAAATTGAACCAGTTTATTCTGCTCATCACGTACAGCAGTCATCGTTTGCCAGGTTGGAAATATTTCACCGTTTTTGCGTCGATCCCAAACCTCACCCTGCCAGCTACCTTCACTAAGTAACTCATGCCATAACTCATCATAAAATGATTTGTCATGTTTATCAGACCGTAAAAAACGCGGATCACGCCCAATAGACTGAGCATTACTATAGCCAGTTATTTTACTAAAAGCAGAGTTTGTTCTTAATATAATACCTTCGCTATCGGTAATAAAAATAGCCTGAACACTTTTATTAAAAACATTTTCAGCCAACACCGACTCATTCTCTGCAACTTTTAAAAAACCTGATTGCTTTTCTACAAGTAACTTAAGCTGATGCTGACTCTCAGTGATTTTCTCATTGGCCTCTCGACTTTCATCAACGCTTGCGGCTAACACCAGTGTTGCTATAACCAAAACACCCATAAATCCCTGTAACAACAATAGTGACTCGTTAACAGATTCTCGAACAAAAGGCCCATAGCCCTGAGATGTTCCATAGATAGCTAGTATTGAAACCGTTAGCAGAAATAGTGTTGCCCCCTTCTGCTTATAACGATAGGCAACCCAAAGTGAAATAGGCAGGTAAATAAAAGCAAGTGGATAATGCTCTTTGCCGATAATAAACAAGTCACTAAAAACAAGCCCTACACAAGCCAGGGTTATACCTGTTATCACTACAGCTTCGATAAACTGATAGGCAGAAAAGTCAATTTTCTCCGACTTTAACCAGCAAAGTAATAAAGGCGCAATAATTAACCCCCCAACAACATCACCTAACCACCAGGTACTCCATAATACGCCATAGATATTCCAGTCAATAATACCGCCGACTGCGAGACTTGTTACTCCCACAGTTGCACTCACTAAAGTTGCCAGCAGAATTACAACAACAAATTTAGCCACATGATTAACTTTACTAAAAGGATACCTGTCTACATAATAGCTAAGTAAATAAAAAGCAGTGACAGCTTCCAGTGTATTGCCTAGCGCTATAGCTGATGACAATACAACTGGTAAACCTGTCATTGTATTGACAATATATGCACCTAGAAATATTCCTGGGATGACACGCAAACCAAAAAATAACAAGGCAGCAATAGCTATACCTGTAGGCGGCCAAACTGGAGACGTGTTAGCCTGCTCAAAAGCAAGAGATAAGCCGAACTTTGCTGCAATAAAATACAGAGCTGCAAGTGAAAGCCACAACGTGACTAACTTTAAAAGTCCTGGCATTATATAAAGACACCTAGATTTAAGTATTAACGTTAAGATTAGCAGTAAATAGCGCCTTTTGCTCTGCCATCAACACATCAGGTAAATACTGTTAAATAACCCAAATGAGTGATATTTAACAGTACAGACTTAGATTTATAATAGATACACAACTAAAAAACTAAATAATAGTTGATTACCTTAAATGAGATCCTCGACGAGTAGATTGGCACGTCAGATACCTCTATAATTCGACATATAACTCATAAATTAGGGATAATACTCGTCTTGACACTTAATATAGCCATTTTAGAAGATGAACCTGCACAATCTCAGCTTATCGAGTCCTGGTTAGTTAGCGATCAGTACAACTGCGATATATTTTCTACCGGCCAGTCTCTCTTAGATAAACTGAAATCATCAAGTTATGACCTGTTACTGATTGACTGGGAACTGCCTGATATTAATGGCCCCGAAGTTATGCAGATCATTCGTCAGACCCTTCATTTAGATACACCTATCATTTTCATCACTAGCCGTGATAGCGAAGAAGATATTGTTACCGCATTAAATACAGGTGCTGATGACTACCTGATTAAACCGGTACGCCAGTTCGAGTTTCTTGCTCGAGTTAAAGCTAATACAAAACGCACAATAGATAAACCTGTTGAAGCTGATAAAATTGAACATACTCCCTACACATTCAATTCAGCTAATCAGCAAGCTTTTGTACATGGGGATAATATAGAATTATCCAGCAAAGAGTTTGAGCTTGCATTTTTTATATTCTCTAATGAAGGCCAGTTACTAGAGAGAAAAGAAATATTATCAGCAGTATGGCAACAGGAAGCAGATTTAAATACACGCACTGTAGACACTCACATGTCAATAATACGTAAGAAGTTAGCAATTAGTCCTGACAATGGCTGGCGCCTAAAAAGTATATATGGGCACGGTTACCGGCTTGAAAGGCTTAATCAGTAACTACCCTATTTCGATAATTGATGAATAATAATAATTGATAAATAATAATAAATGATAAATGAAAGTATTAACCATGACTTCTAAATTCAGAACCTTATTAAATAAACACGTAAACTACAATTGCAAATATCTCAGTTTAGTTTTTATATTAATAGTATCACTATTAATCCCCACCCTATCTCACGCTGAAGAATGGATTTACACCACACGTCCAGATGACACATTATGGGATATCAGTAAAAAATATCTAAAAAAAGTTAGTTACTGGGAGCGACTGCAAAAACACAATACTGTTGATATTGCAAAACACCTTTCACCAGGCACTAAATTGCGAATACCACTTGAATGGTTAAAAGTTGTTGCTGCACCTGCACTTGTTGTAAGTATCACAGGTGAGGTACATTTAAAAACTTCCGACAACAATCAGTTAAAAACTCTAAGCTCAAAACAACTACTTAATATAGGTGATACGGTATCAACTGGTGATAACGGTAGCGCACTTATTCAATTTGCTGATGGCTCAAATTTACTTGTACAAAAAAATAGCCAGGTAATTTTTAACACTTTGAGTGTTTATGGCGAGACTGGAATGGTTGATACTCAGCTAAGATTACAGAAAGGCCGTGTAGAAACAGCTGTCAAACCACTGAGAGGTTCTTTCTCTCGTTATGAAATAACAACTCCAGCAGCAGTTGCGGCAGTACGAGGTACAAAATTTCGTGTTGCCTATACAAACAACAATGAAATCATGGCCAGTGAAGTAGTCAAAGGTAATATCAGTGTAGCTGCTGAAGGCACTGAACAAGCCTTAAATAAAGGTTTTGGATCAATAACTGAAAAAGGTAGCGCACCACAACCTCCAGTGCAACTTCTGAGTAAACCTGATTTAACAGCATTGCCCATAAAAGTACGTCGTTTACCATTTGTCTTTCAATGGCCAGCTCTTAGCGATGCTGAGCAATATAGAATACAAATATCTCCCGCTAAACACGCTGATACACTTTCACTTGAAATGTTAACTAAAATTGCTGAATATTCACTTAATACATTACAGGATGGCCAGTATATTTTACGCGTACGTGGCCTGGACAAAAACAGCCTTGAAGGGTTTAATGCTGAACATCATTTTGAAATAAACACCGATTTTCCAGTTGTTACATTAATTAATCCTGTTAATAAATCTGAAACATCAAATAATGAACTTTCATTTGAATGGTCAAAAGAACAGGAAGCAGTAAAATATCATTTACAAATTGCTACTGACATTGAATTTAAAAATCTGATATTTGATGAAGTCAGTAGTGACAACAAATTAAAACTAAAAGAAAAGCTCCCTGAAAACACCTATTTCTGGCGTGTTATAGCAATAGATAATGAGGGCTATGAAGGGAAAGCATCCACCACAGAACAGTTCAGCGTGTATGACGATAGTTATGAAGCATTATTAATACTTTTATATTTATTACCAGCATTCCTTATCTAAATCACGTTATGTATATACACTATTAACCCAAGCTTCTGTAAATGACACTTTCTCCAACAGAATCAAAGTCATATTCAGCCCGTAATGAATCTATTAAATTAAGTTTATTACTAACATGTTTGTGCCTATCTATTTTATACGGAGACTGGACCTGGAGATGGGACCGGTTAATCTATGATGCACAATCCAGTTTTATCGAACAGCAGGCTGATGACGATATTGTAATTATTGCTGTTGATGAGAACAGTCTAAGTTCTATAGGGCGCTGGCCATGGCCCAGGAGTATTCATGCTCAACTTATAAACAAGTTAACAGAATATGAAGCACAGGCTATTTTAGTCGATATGATATTTTCAGAACCCTCATTTGATAAAAACAATGATCTGCTATTAGCTGATGCAATAAAGAAGAATGGTAAAGTGGTTCTCCCGCTATTACTCGAACAAACTCGTATTCAAGGTCAACTATTAGAAACATTGCCTCTTCCTATATACACGCAAGCAGCTGCTGATGTTGGACATGTACATATTGAGCTAGACCCGGACGGTATAGCACGAGGAACCTACTTATACGAAGGGCTGGGTGAAGCACGCTGGCCACATATAGGTATATCACTTCTAAAAATGATAGATCGCGTTCCTGAAAAATATAATAAATCAAAAAACACATTTATAAATGAAATTAATTCACAATGGACCTGGATTCGCAAACAACATTATCTAATACCTTATATTGGTCCTCATGGTAGCTTTAAAACTACATCTTATACAAATGTACTAAATGGTGATGTATCACCCGATGCATTCAAAAATAAAATTGTTCTAATTGGTGTAACAGCAGCAGGTCTTGGTGACTCTCTTCCAACACCTGTTTCTGGCCTAACACGTGCCATGCCTGGTATAGAAATTAACGCTAACATTGTTCAAGCTATAGCATCAGAAAGCCTGATTAAAGTTATTTCTCGGGAAACACATTATTTGCTAGCTGCTTTACTAGTTATGCTTCCCATTCTTCTATTCCCTTACCTGTCACCTCGTTTAACATTAATTTTAGTAATAAGTGAAATTATTCTGATATTAATTAGCTCATTATTTTTATTAAAATGGCTGCATATCTGGCTTCCACTTAGCTCTGTTCTCATTTGTCTGGTGCTATCGTATCCACTCTGGGCATGGCGTAGACTTGAATTTACTGTTAGATATTTAAACAGCGAACTTGAGACCCTGTCTAAAGAAGCTAATGAAATTGAACGTTATGTAGCTCAGGATAGCGAGCAATCCTTCAAATCATTACAAAATATGATACCGATTGGTGGTATCAGGATTTTATCTGATAAGAATGTGCCTATATTTAAATTAGGCAAGGCATGTAACAATAAATTATCAAATAAGCTACATGAACATATCTGGTCAAAAGTAGCTAAAAATATATTTGCAATTAAACTATCTATAGACAACATGACTTATAAAGCATGTATATACTGGAGCAATGAAACAGCTGAAAATAAATCAACAGCTAACACGTTACCTCCAGATGATTCACAAAGCAAAATAATAAAAACATATATTCGTAATCAGATAAAACCTCAACCACTACAGGCAAAAACAACAGTAGAAATTATTGAATCTCGCATTAATGATATACAGGCTACGACAGACAAATTAAGTTATCTACGCCAGTTTATGACAGATAGTCTTGAGCAAATGGCCGATGGTGTCATCGTTGTAGATAGCCTTGGTACAGTAACACTTGCTAACAGACAAGCCGTAAAACAAATAAGCAATATTCACGACACGCCTTTACTTCATCATCCTATCCAGCCAGTACTAGAAAGGTTCACACTGAGCACTGGTGAATCCTGGAATACAGTTATAGAGGACCTATTATCTAATAAACATTATGACAACCTACAGGTACGGACCCATAAAAATAAAGATCTCGCTGTTAACATTAGTCCTTTATACAGAGCTAATAACTCTATTGCTGGCTTTATTATTAATCTTTCCGATATTACTGAAATTAAAAATGCACAACGCAGACGCGATGAAATGCTCAGCTTTTTATCACACGATCTTAGATCACCTCTAGTATCAATTCTAGCAATACTTGAACAAACTAACAGTAACGATGAACTACCCTTAATTAAGGGGCGTATTGAAAAAAACATAAACCAGACAATTAAACTAGCTGAAGACTTTGTGCATCTTTCACGCATAGAAAGCAACGACGACATTAAGTTTCACCCTATTAATATGTCAGATGTTATAGCAAATGCTATAGATACTGTATGGGATCAAGCCAAAATAAAAGACATACAACTCAAGCAGGAAATAAACATTGATGGGTGGGTAACAGGTAATGGACCAATTTTAGAACGAGTAGTTATAAATTTGCTGACAAATGCGATTAAATTCAGCCATGAAAAATGTTTAGTCACGATAACACTTAGACAGGTTAAATCAAAAATTATATGTTGCATTCTAGATAATGGACCCGGCATAGCAAAGGAAAGCATCCCGGTATTGTTTGATCGATTTGAACGTGCACAGCAATATAAGGCATCGGGCAAATCAACCGGTATAGGCCTAGGGCTTGCTTTTGTACATGCGGCTATTGAGAGACACAGCGGAACAATTGAAGTTGAGAGCGAACTCGACGAAGGCACTAGTTTTTGTATTTCATTACCAGAGTATAAAGAATCAGAAACAGTACAGACTTAAAATATAAAACCAGAGTGTAATAATTAAACAGTAAAAACGCCCTTGACAGACTAAACTGCCTGCCAAAGAAACGCTCTTATAAGAAAGACAAATATCTAGAAGACATATACCAGAGTAACGGCTGTTTCAGTATCAGTCTCTTCAACACCAACAGGTACTTCTGAAGTGTTTTTATATGTAAAAGTTATCTTCATAGACAGGTTACCCTCTATCTGACTTGATAAGCTAGTAACAGATTTAGTTATCGTAACATCTTCACCCGCTTCTACAGTTAACACCTCACCAAATTTACTGGTTTTACTTACATCCCAGTCAAATTTACCGGCGGCTCTTAAAATACCTTCACTATCGGTATCACCCGAATCCAGTTTTGATTGACGAGCACCAGGACCTATTTCCAGATCAAGCGTCATATCAGTGTCTTCTATAACTCGACGACCATAACCAATAGACTCAGTAGCTCGATATTCATATCCGCTAAACCTGTCATCATCATAAGTCACCACACCAAACAGGAAGTTTTTACCTTCAAGCTTGTAATCACTTTGAGCCATAAAAGTATATTTCTGTGCTGTAGTATTAATATCATCAGATGATTTTAATGCTGTAATTTCACCTTTATGACGCCATTGTTTACGATCTGTTGAAAGTGTGGCTTTAGCATTTAATGTTTCAGTTTCTGTGTTACCACTAGTAGCCACAAAACCTAATTCTGCCGACGCTTTCCATAAACTAGCAGGTTTTTCTTCTTCTGCTAAAGCATTACCTGCAAGAAGCATCGATGCTGATAAAATTGTTAATGAAAATCTCATTCATTTCTCCTGAATAAATTAATTAAGCTGCTTGATCTGAAGTAGTAGAAAACATATGTACATCACTCTGTGGATATGGAATTGATATACCCTGCTCATCAAACGTTTCTTTAATTGTTTGTAACATATCAGCACGTACAACCCAGTAGTCTGCAGTTTTAACCCAGGGTCGTACAGCAATATTAATACTGCTATCAGCCAGTTCTAAAACCATAATTGTAGGAGCCGGATCACTAAGAATTAATTCATTCTTGGCAATGATATCTTCAATCAACTGTTTAGCCTGACCTATATTGTCATCGTAACCAATACCAATAACCAGGTCGATTCTTCTAGTATCACGAGCTGAAATATTTATTATTGATCCACCATATATATGGCCATTAGGAATAATAATTTCCTGATTATCACCTGTACGCATAATCGTATTAAATATCTGTATTTCTTCAACAACACCCGTTGAACCACCAGCAGTAATTAGGTCTCCCAGTTTAAATGGCTTAAACAAAATAAGCATCACACCCGCTGAAAAATTTGATAATGAATCTTTTAACGCCAAACCAACAGCCAAACCTGCAGCAGCGAATATAGCCATAATAGAAGTTGTATCAACACCTAACTG
>Ga0316207_10005177_pt1 | contig 10931 bp, 9 predicted proteins | sample 6weekpyrite_MG_FD_204943 | JGI IMG/M metagenome (GOLD analysis project Ga0316207, IMG submission 204943) | Microbial mat bacterial communities from mineral coupon in-situ incubated in ocean water Damariscotta River, Maine, United States -... | ecosystem: Environmental > Aquatic > Marine >...
ATCAGTACGATCTTCATATGGATTCCTTGAGATGACATTAACGGTTCGGTGATGAAAAAGCGATAGAAGCCTGTATGATTAAGCTGATTGTAGAGATTTAAAGGGTTGTCTTTCAAAAACTTTTGTTTATATCAGCCTTATATGCGTAATCATACTGACAGAAACCTTCGTTTTACACAACAGACAATGACCTACTGTGCAAAACCGATCTAGTCCAATTTCTAAACGCTCAACTCTGCTTTAATAGCGTCAAACTTCTTTTGACCGATGCCTTTCACATTCATAAGGTCTTCGGCCTTTTCAAATTTATGCTCCTTGCGATACTTAACAATCTTTTCTGCCGTACTTGTGCCGATACCCTTTAATGCACTCAGCTCTTCAATACCAGCCGTGTTAATATTGCAAGCAATCAACTGCATACTCATCACAAGTCCTAAAACAAACACCATAAACTTCTTTCCCATGACCCACTCCTTAGTTTTTTTTCTGCAGAAGCATCCATTGAGACACTCCCCCAGTTATTTTGAATAAGCAGTGTATATTTATCGCCCTAAAAGTGATATATCATAATTTTATTACTTTATAAATTTAAGAAAAAATAATTATTTAAAAATATTAAAAAACAAAATAAAATAGATATTGGAGGTCTTCGATACAAGCGTTTTCTTGTGTGTATGAAGAAAGTGAGATTGTTCATAAGTTTTACTTAGTAGCGATATCTACCCTGGGGAATGACATAACAAACTCAAAAACCCGTGTAATAAGAGCTAAGCATGCAGACTACATGCTCTTAACGCTAAGCTTCCGCTTCCTTTTTACGGCCGGTTTGAATAAATTCCAGGAAAAAAGCTATAAATATAGAAAGCATAAGCCCCGTAATAAACGCAACTACCACTGCTAGTTTCTTCTTCGGTTTCACAGGGTAATCTTTGATGATATACTCACCAATCAGCTTTGAGTTCTTTACATTCAACTCAGACATATTAAAGATGAACTGACTTATCTTCTTGTTCAACTCTATCTTTTTGTTGACAAATTCGACATCGATCTTATGCTGCAGTTTTCGAATCGACTCATTTGAGATGTTTTCTTTTTCTCGTTGAAGATTAACAATCGTAATATTATTGATATTGTCGATCTCTGACTGAAGGTCTCTTATACTTACCCCTTGGATATTTTCTTTTTCTCGTTGAAGGTGGACAATCGTAATATTGTTGATATTGTCAATCTCTAACTTAAGGTCTCTTATACTGACCTCTTGTATGTTTTCTTTGTCCCTTTGTAAAGAAATTATCGTTTCCGTTAAAATAGTTTCTTTTTCTATTTTGAGATCTTCTATCTTGTTTTGAGAGTTCAAGATCAAGTTTTGGTAATTTACCATCTGCATAGACGCGACCGTCACTGCTGTTGCATCAGAGCTTGACTTGCTCTCTTTGTACAGCTTATCTATTGCATCCGTGTATTCTTTTAACTTTTCAGTATGAAAATCTATTTTGCTTTGGATGGTCTTTAGTTTGACTTCTTTTAAAAACTTTATCTTTTCATCTATCTGTACAATTTTTTGTGTCTTTAGAATGCTGATCTTCTTTTGTAGCTTTGGAATATCTTGTTCCTTAAGCTTTTTTATCTTTTCGTCTATCTGCACAATTTTTTGTGTCTTTAGAAGGCTGATCTTCTTTTGTAACTTTGAAATATCTTGTTCTTTAAGTTTTTTTATCTTTTCGTCGATCTGGGCAATCTTTTGCGTCTTTAAGCGTTTGATCTGCTCTTGAATATTTTTGATCTCAAAAGTGTCGATATTTTTAATCTTTCTTCGTGTGGTCTCAATGTTATATTTTATATTAGAAATGTATTGGTTAATTTCAGCTTGATGCTGAGCCTGTAGATAGGCAAGCACTTCTTGGTTCTTCTTTAACGCTTCTTCGCTGCTTATACCCTCAGTTTTGACCTCTATGAAGTTTTCCAATTTCTTGTGACCAGAGACACTTGTAACCTCAGCAACAAACCCACCTTCGCTTTTCACCTTGTCCTCTACATTAAAAACAATCTTTAAAATTTTGATTAACACGCTGGTCTCATTCACAAGCTTGTCACCAATATAACCAACTTCGATGTTTGACTTAACCTCATAAATAGGCTGCTTAACTAAAACATAGACGATAGCTAAAAAAGTTATCAGGCCAGTCATTATAATAACCAGCATCTTGCGTTTCATTAAGGTGATCCATAATTCTCTTACGTCAATGCTGTCTTCTTCTATATATTGCATATTCGTTTCTTCTTGATTCATTTAGCTGTTCCTTCTCGTTTAAGATCTATCTTTTCTGTTCGGTATTGAGCCAATATCAGGCCTAACATAAGTGCAAAAAGTGCAAGTGAGAACTGCCTACCAAACAATGGTTCGGGAATAAAAGTCACCACATATGTCGAAAGTAAGATCCATTTTATATTTCGTATCTCTACATTTTCAATTTTGATTTTAAATACTGTATAAAGAAAGAGCAGAAGCAGTCCCAACCCTACAAGACCGCTTTGAGTACTTGTTTGTATATACTGATTATGAAAATGCTTGCCATGAGCGCATTTAAACTCAGGATTCGTTAAACGACTCATTTCAACCATCATATCCATATCATCTCCATAACCAACACCCAGCAGAGGATTATTAAAAACGATTTGACTTCCACCAATAATATAAGCAAGCCTAACACCCCATGACGAGCAGTATTGGTTTTGATTGACTGCTTTGCTGATATCACTTCCCCCTTGGTTTATTCGTTGGTTAAAATTTGGACTAACATTATAAGCTGTAGTAAAAATCACTATCTGCAAGGCAGCTATCACAAAAAAAGCAAAAATCTTATTTTTAATACGCATAAACCCAAGAACAAACATTGCAACAATAAAGGCCATCTGTCCTGTCCGGCCACCGTTGATAAAAAGATTTGATGTGACTACCAAAAAGTATATAAAATAAATAATTTTGTACTTAAGCTCATTTTGGTCAAAAAACTTATTAAATACAATGAGCGATGTCACGGTTAAAAAAGCACTATAAATGATGCGATGCATAAAAGGTGTGGGGTCTGTGGTTGTTTTTCCGTTAATGCTCCACCACTCAAAAAATATACCAAAAGAGAGTATTTCACTAATGATCATGCCAAGAAGAAATGCTGACAAAACCTTAAAGATCATCTCTTTTGGTAAAATAATGAAAATAGCAAATGCCGGTAATATATACCACATTCTACCAATATAACGAAAAGCATCGTGAAGGTTTTCACTGCTTGTCCACAATAAAGTCAAGAGACTAAAAACAAAGAACAGCAAAAATGCTCTAAAGACGTCTGAGGTCCCTAGTTCTATAAAGCGTTCCTTCCACTTTGGATGCACTATAAGCATCACAATTAGCAGCGCCGAAAAAAGGGCCACTGCTGCTCGAGACAGAGGCATTGTAAATGCATACATAAGCACCATTAAGGAGAATGTTTTCTCGTAGTTTACAAAGTTAATAATTTTATTATACAATTTTTAAATCCTGACTTATATTTAATAGACTTAATCACGCTGATGAGAACCAACAATTCAATGCAGCGAAGAACAGAAATGCAATGGACTTTAGAAAACTCTGAGCCGTCAAATAGTTCCTTCTATATATCATGCGAACACAATCAACTAGCCCCATTTCTAAAATAGAACAGCGCTTCAATATTCTTTACTAGCACCGCCTGCTTAATAAGCCCCCTCGCGTTTCAAAACAACCTTAACGGTCTTGAAAAGTATAACTATGTCTAGCCACAAGGACCAATTCATCACATAGTACTTGTCTGTTTTTATTCTGAACTCATAATCTGTATCACTTCGTCCACTTACTTGCCAAAGACCAGTGATCCCAGGTTTTACCATAAAGTAATAGCTTGAGTTTTCTTTATAGTACTGATCAATCTCATCTTGAATGACAGGTCGAGGACCAACAAAGTTCATCTCACCTTTTAAAACATTGAAAATCTGGGGCAGCTCATCTAAAGATGTTTTCCGCAAAATCGCACCTATCTTTGTAATCCGAGGGTCATTTTTGAGTTTATAATTCGTCTCCCACTCTTTTTTAATCTCTGAATCTTCCTCTAAAAGTTTTGCTAGCCTTTCTTTAGCATCACTATACATACTTCTAAACTTATAGGTTGGAATAATCCTTCCATTTTTTCCAATTCTATTGTGAGCGAAAAAGACTGGGCCTTTCGACTCCTTTTTAATCAAAAACGCCACGAATAATATCACAGGCAGAAGTATAGGAAGTAGTAACAATGCTAGTAAATAATTAAATACCTGTTGCATTAACGTACGAATTTTACTTGCAAGCCTGTTCTCAAAAACAATAACATTTGTGCGTGTATTTTGGAGTTGATATATATGTGATTGCGTTAAATCAAACTCTTCCATCAACGGAATAAACACAACCTCATACTTCTCTTTCAATCCTTTATTAATTAATCTGTTACGTTCTAACAAATCCATATCATTTGAATTGATAAATACTGTCTGAGCCTTTTCAGTCGTAGCAAGTACATATCCTAAATATGGATTTTCAAAAATTTCTTTTCCTACAAATATATCGCATCCATAAACCTTGGCATAACGTTTCCATAAGCCCGTTTTAAATAACATCTTCTTACATATATTTTTAAAGAATGGTATAAAAAACATCATAAAAACAAATGATAACACAATAGCAGTACGAGAAAATTCTTCAACTTGTCTTGTAATCGCTAAAATTGAGAAAACTACAATCAAAGAAATTATCAAAGCCTTGATCACTTCACGAGTTTCATGCCAAAAGTCATATCTCCTATTATAAATACCTTCATATGCAAGCATTACAATAGGAACTCCGTACAGAAGGGGTTCATTAACATAAACAAGGACACTTTGCATAGTCCCTAAATCAAAATAATTTTCTAACAAAGCACGCAATTCATATGCTAAATATATAGAAATTAAAATACCCAATATATCTCCTAATAAAAGAATGATTTTGGAAAGGTTGTTTTTCATTTTTAACTGCTCCATTAAAAAGTTGATTAAACTGTTTTGACATTAAGTTTCTACTTATAGGTCAAAGTCTTGCTGTGCTTCCATTACATAAAAATAATATTTCTTATTTAACATTCTTTCAAATTCTTTTTAGCACGTTTAAAAAGTTCAATTTTAGATTTTCAAAATTATGGTTTTTTTCTATATATTTATAACCCTCTTGACCTATTGAATCTAACTTTTCTGTATCATCCAACATATCCACGAGCTTATTATAACTAAGTTCATTATTTTCTAATAAAATAATATCTTTCAAATTTTGTGTTGAGAGACCTTCATTTCCAACATCATTGGTCAAAACTGGTATTCCATACGACATACAATCTAAAATTTTAGTTTTTATACCGCTACCAAAAGATATAGGCATAAATGCTAATTTGATATTCTTAAGTGCGTTTTCCAAGTTTTCTACATAACCTAATAATTCTATATTTTTATTATCTTTTACAATTTTTGTTGTTCTTATGTCATACTTACCAATTACAAATAGTTTATACTTGGTTTTTAAAGCTGGAAGAATTTCATGAACAATCATTTTTAAAGATGATAAGTTTTGGGCCGTACTCATATTTCCAATAAACACCATGTGATTTTCTGTATGTTGACTATAAATGTTTTTTCTTAAAGAAATTGCTTGTGTATTTACATAAATATTATTTAAAAGAGTTTCTTGCTTAAAAGCATTTGTTTCTTTTTTGGAAACTAAAAAAGAGGCATCAAATTTTTTAACTATCTCTCTTTCCCTAACTGAAATTAATTGAATTTCATAATTTAATATAATATTTTTAAAAAAAGTTTCTAACGTATACCTAATTACTGGTGGTATTAAATGATTAAATGTCCCTAAAATTGAACTCTCTTGATCCATTATAAACCTCTGATAGCGAATGGATAATAAATCATCAATATCAACTATTTTACTTTTTTCCTTATCTTCAATGTATTGTGCTGTTCTTATCATATCTGCATAAAGAATATCAGGGTTGAACTCTTTAATTGCATATTCTATATCCTTTTTAGCTTTCTCTGAATAGTATATTCTTTCTTGCAACGAACTCTTACTCATACAAATCATATTTTTAATCATTTCAAGTTTTGATGGTAAAAATAATCTTTGGACTTCACTAACACCGTGTTGTTTATATGTCTCAAAATCTATTTCTTCATTTGCAAAGACTAACGTACAGATCTCATAATCATCTTTTAAAAAAGAGATTGTTTGCGCTAAAATCGATTTTCTACCATTATCAACTGGATAAGGGTTTCTTGTTAACAACATTAAAATTTTTTTCTTCATCTAATACCTTTTAATTTTAAAAAAGACAGATAATAACCAGATAATAAGACAATTGAGATATATCCAAAAACAGAAACACTTAAGCTCATAATTATCACATTAATTATAAATATCTTTATTACTATAGAATAAAAATTGTTGTTGCAAAAAAAACCCAATCTAAGCCAAACTCTAATTACAAAATAACACAAGCAACAAATTAAAATAATTCCAATAATCCCAAATGAAACCAAGAACTTAATAAGGATAGACTTTATGTCCGGAAAACGTTTCGACTCAGGATCAATCCAATCACTAAACAATGGTAACTTAGTATACTCATCTGGTAAATACTCAGCGTAATAAAATCCTTCATTAGCATAACCAACACCCAAGGGGTTATCAAGAAATATATCTTTTCCCACACTATAAGATACATATCTTGTAGCCATTGATTGATCAGTTTGTCCTTCAGCTTTTAGCATACGATTGACTATATAATCTGAACTGCTTATTGCAACCAAAGAAAACAATACTAAAGGAAATATATACAATATTATACTCTTTAGGCGATTAAAATTTATTAATATTAAAAATATGACTGTACTCGCTAACATTACAAAACCCAAACCGGATTTTGTTCCTAATAAGTTTATAATTACAAGGACCAATGTTATTGCTGAAAATATATTTCTCATTTTATAAAAGGACATTAGGCTTATTGGCAACATTATTACCATTAAATCTGCTGCAGCAAATGATGGTTCAACTGTAAGCATCATATTCCGATAATAATCTGCTGGAAAAACAGTTGTTGAGACAAAGCTCCTAATTGAAAAAATTGGATTTTGAAGTCCAAAATTAACTGTTAATATATGTATTATACCAAAAATCAAACTGGGGTAATACGCGAGTATAGTAAATTTCAAAAACTGCTTAAGGTCAATATAGTGCGGAATAATAAACCTGCCCATATAGTATGCCAAATAACTGAAAAAACCTAATAGAATAAACTGTATCAAACCGACATATTGACCTCTTAAAGGCTTGTTATTGAAAACTTCATCCGACAACGTAAAAGATAAAAATAAACTATACAAGATCAATATAAAAAAAATTACAAAAAATATTACAGAACTTTTTTTAAAATACATTTTAATATCTATTAATGCAACTAAACTCAACGGCAAGAGTGCTAACGGCTTAATTGTTCCAGCGGATACAAATGGAAAGTTCATATAGGGCAATGTAAATATAGTAATAACACTTAAATAGTAAAGTATACTTTTATTGTTTTTTGTAGAAGTCAAAAACAGCCTTGCCAAAAGTTTTAATATTTTCATTCAATAAAATATTTTCATCTATAAAAGGATCGTAAATATAGCAATCATGTGACGAGGTATATATCCATTCTATAAAGCTATTTATTTTGGTTTCTTGAAAATTTTTTTCTACTAAAAATAAATTCAACAACCCGGGTAACTCGTTAAAATTGTAACATTGATAAATATGATCTAATTTATTTTTAAAATATATCTCACTAAAAACTATGACAGGTTTGTTCATATATCTTGCTTCTATGGCTGCTGTACCGGCAATGGTAATTACACCTAATGCATTTTCAATAAGTGACTTGGATGAATATGAATGATCCGACAAAATTACATTATTCATATTTCTAATTGTATTTAACTCTTTTATACTTCGTGCACCGACTCCATTTGGATGCTCTTTAACTACTAGTTTTGTATCTATAGGAAGGGCTTTAGCTAATTGTTTTATTAGCATTAATTGGTCATTATAAAATATAGATACAATATCTGGAGTTGCTTCTGGTTGTATATGTAGAGGCATATAGTAAAACTTTTGGGCGAGATTAATATCAGTATAAATAACCTTTTTTATAAGGGATATGAGTTTTTTATTTAACAACTTTTTAATTGTCTTTTTTTTCAACAAAAGATCATATCTGTAATCATACTTGTCTTTATATTTGATAAGAAATTTAATTTTTTTGAACCAGCTTTTATATCCAAGATTTCTAAGTTTTGAACCTAGCTTTTTATTTACATCATTATTTTTCCTGTCTTCGACAATTCCTTGGACATCAATAACACTATTTGCACTCTCTAATATCTCGTTCATGTACAAGTCGCTATGCTTCTCATCAAAAAAAGTTAATCTTAAGTCACTGGATGCATACACATTTAAGGGATCAATATATTTGATCTCATTATATCTACAAATATAATTAAATAAGTATTCTACGCCCCACGATATCTCGCCACAAACGAGTTTTATCTCATTTTTCTTTAAAACTTCTGAAAATCTACCGGCATAATCTAACAATATATTAGATGCCTTCTCGAAGCTATAATGACTTAATATTCTATCATTTGCTATACATTGATTCAAAGTAAATTCATCAAACTTTTTTTCAATATTTGAAATCAGTTCTTTTGCATTTATTGATTTACTTTCAATATTTTTCAAACAGATAGAATTTATATTTTGATCTTTTAGATATCTGTCTTTTTCATCTGAAAATGTTAAAAACATTGATACTAAATTGTAACTATCTTTCCATTTACGCATAACATGCTCATAGAACAGCATATTATTATTATTGTCAATAACTAATATCATTTAAAACCTTTTTAGCATATCTTTTCTTTACGAAAAGATTTATTATAGACCATATAATAAATATTCCAGTGACAAGTTCAATAGGATAATTTACTATGTACAACAGACCAAACAACGGGACAACACTTAAGAATGAATATGTATTTGACATAACAACCTCCCAATCTTTCTTCCATACATAAAGTATACTACTATAGTATGAATTTAAATTTATCAAAAAATAAGCAAAGTTAATCAATATGAAAACGTAAAAATATTGGCAAAAAATCTTTTTTTCAAGTAAACTATACACATAAAAATATGTTGCAAGACTCATAAATAAAAATACAAAAAAAGAAAAATACATAGTCTTAAAAAAGAAAGATTTAAGCATAAGTCTATGATTATTAATATCATCTTTATTTTGTAAAAGCTTTGGAATTGTAAGAGCAGTTAACCCAAAATTAACAATGACCATAGAGACTGAAGCAATATTTTGAAAATAAGAATATACCCCCGTTAACTCAAGTAAGCCTAAGTTTTCTAAAAAAAACCTACCTATTACAATACCCAATAAAAAAAACATTACACTCACTAAAAACTTTGTTGAATTTATAATAGTTGTTACAATTTTTGTAAAGCTAAAATTCCTAAAACCAAATTGAATATATTTAAACTTTATTTGCATAATTTTTATAAAAAATAAAATAGTAATCAACATAAAAAAGCTTGCATATTGAGCATTTATTTCTAACAAACTATTTAAATTCAACTCTTTTGACGTATAAAAATAATACAAAAGAACAACTATCCACCCACTTTGAACTAGAAGTGTCGTTGTTGATGCAAGTAAATGTTGATTAATATGTGTATATATCCTTGACATCTCTTGTGACAAATGTAATGTAACAATGATAATGACAATATATGCCCAATAGATATCATAATTTTTGAGCGAATAAAAAATAATTAGTGGTATAAAACAAATATATAGAATAAAATAGCTAAAAAAATGATCTGTTAAAACTTTTATTGTTTTTTGAATATCATTCTTATAATTCGGCGTCAACTCTCTATTATAAAAATACCATACTTCCCAACCTAGAATATAAACCGATAGTGTTATCGTAGCTAGTATTGTTCCATATATACCAAGTTCTTTCGTTGTAATAATTTTCGCTATAACAAATGTAAGTGCAAATTTTAATAAAATATTAAATAACCTTAAAAAAATATTGGCACTTTGATACATATATTTACTATTCATTAGGTTAATTTTTTTGCTGGAATACCCGCAAGTTTTATATCATTTTCTCTAAAAGAATGTACAATAACACTGTTTGCACCTACTACTATATTATCTCCAAGGACAATGCTTCCCAATACTTTTGCACCCGTTCCTAGGTAACAACTTTTTCCAATATGTGGCATTCCTCCCGCTGGTTCTTTTTCACCTACTGTTACACAACTCTGAATAGAGCAATTTTTTTCTACTCGGCATCCCCCTCCTATGACAATGGCCCCGATATGTACGATGACAAAGCCTTCCTCTATATATGCGTTAGGATTTATATCAACATTATATTTTTTTTTAGCTCTGTTATAAAAATAATAACCCAATTTTTTTGAGATGTTTATATATATATATTGGTAAATACGAAATGATAAAACAGCATTAAATTCAGCACTAATCAAGGCTTTACTTATGGGCCACCCTAGTCTTTGATAATCTTTTTTTATTATTTCGTATAGTGATTTAATCATAAACAAAACCCATCATCAACGACAATATTTTGACCATTTACGTACTTGCTCATATCGCTTAATAGATAAATCAACGTTCCTTTTAAGTCACTTTTATCAAGCATTCCCTTATTCAGGCACTCTTCTTTATACTTTTGTAAAAATGGTTCCGGTTGGGAGTCAAAGATGCCACCGA
>Ga0316207_10005178_pt1 | contig 10931 bp, 11 predicted proteins | sample 6weekpyrite_MG_FD_204943 | JGI IMG/M metagenome (GOLD analysis project Ga0316207, IMG submission 204943) | Microbial mat bacterial communities from mineral coupon in-situ incubated in ocean water Damariscotta River, Maine, United States -... | ecosystem: Environmental > Aquatic > Marine >...
GTCATCATTGGCGACAAATTAATATAATATCTTAACTTTACTATCATAAAACCAAACGTAAATGCTGCTACAAGACCTTCGACAAACTGTAATGTTGTCAATCCTATGTATCCGAAATAGTAATCGTAATATGCAAGTGTCTGTGAAGCTGCCCTTAATTCAGCATTTCTATTTCCATTCTTATTTGTAGTCATATAAATATAAAAATAAAAAATTACTTATATATAATATACTTTTACTTTCCTTGGTAAATGTTCGATTTCTTTCTTAACATCTTCCCATTTAAATCCGTCTAAACCACATCCAATCTTGGGCATTGATAAAATCTCTTCTTCTCTCGTTAACCCTTCAAGAGACTTAAGACATCTTTTTAGATCTTCAAATTTTGGTTTTTGGTAATAAAACTCTTTTGTAATTAAATAATATACTCTCCTCTTTCCAACCTTTAAAAATGCAACATCCCCAATTCCTTTATTTTGATTCCTGAGAATATTTTGTCTTTTAAATCTTCTTTTAAATTCAACTGCAATACCTTTACCCATATGAAAATCCCTACTTACACAATGAACCAATGAATCAGTTTCATCACAACTAAATAAATCTTTACGAATTTCTTCTAATATAACCATTTTGATTTTTTGTTACAAAGAATCGATTTTCATTTTACAATTGAGATAAACATACTAAATGCAATTACTGTAATCCCAAAGTACAAAAGTCTGTCATCTTTTTGAAATGCCGAAACAATATTGTCCTTGTAACTAAAGTTTTCATTTGGATTCAGAATATCATCCAAGAGTCCAAGTGTATTCTTTGAATAATTCGTTGAAATCTCTGACAGTGTTTGATTTGGTAATTCCTTCTTTCTATCGATTAATTCCTTTTTTATATTCGCTTCTTCTGATAATAGATCCAGTCTACTTCTTTCTTCAACTGACTTTGGTACAGTTTCCCATAGTCTCTTTTCCTTTTCCAATACAATAATTGTTAAAAGTTCCTGCGTCTTTTCTTTTGCTGAACTATTACATTTCACAGTGTTTCTAGTTAAACTTCTTGAGAATTCATCCAATTCCGCTTCACTGTAATTCCCAAGTTTAGTCTTTACAGTATCGTTGATCTTGTCAAGTACTTCAGAAGTAAAACAACTTCCAGCTGTATTAAGTAATTGCATCTCGACAAAGATTAACTTTCTTTGGATCTCTGAAAAGTCTTGAACTGAGACCTCACATTCTGGACGATTCGAAAATAATATTTGATCTTTAATCTCTTGAAGTCTTTTGTTCGACAACTGTTCTATTCTTTTTAGATCACTCTTTAAATTCAAAAGTGTCTGATCTGTTAAACAATTGTAATTACTTTGTGGTTCTTCTGGTGTCAAGACTTTCTCTCTAAGAAATGTCGAATCAATAAAACTTGAAGTCATATTTGTCTTTAAAAAAAAACTATACAAAAAAAGTTTTACTTATTACAAATTTGTTTTTCAAGTAAAAAAATAAAACAACAAATTATATGAGTTTGTTCTTTGTTAAAAGAAAAAAAATAAAACAAGAAAAATCTGAATCTGAATATGAATCAGAATCAGAATCTTCTTCTTCTATTTCAACAAAAACTTCAATTGATTACAGACAAATTTCTTCTTCTGAACAGAATCTTATCAAGAAATACAAACCAAATAAGATACTTGAACTATATTCCTTTGTAACAGATATTGATTCTGATCTTGATGTCAAAGATCTCGTTCGGTTGATTAAAGATAAAGATGGTTTTTGTGTAATGCTAAAAGGTGAATCTGGAACTGGTAAAAGTACAATACTAAATGTCATCTCAAAAGAACTTGACAAAACTCTTGTAAAATTTGATTCGAGTAATATTGAATCAAGAGAAGAATTTATGAAAGAATTAAATCTTTATACTATCCAAAATTGTTCACACTTTATCATATCAATCGAAGATATCACAAGTATCTTGAAGTATTCACAAGAAACTTATACCAAATTAATAGAACTTTTAAAAAAGAAGAAACTAAAAATCGTTATTTCTGTTAATAATGGAATATCAAACTCAATTGATAAAAAATACAATGAACTTAAAAATCTTTCAAAGGTTCTCATTTTACCAAAACAAAATCTCAAAAACAAAATTAAGCACATTGTTTCAAAAGAAACAAATGTTACTTTGACATTTCCCCAACTTGAAAAACTTTCTTCTTTGATTGATTCCGATTTTAATCAAATGTATTTTATTTTGTTTGGTCTGATTCTTAAAATTAAATTACTACCTGAAAACAAGAATTACTTTGAATCTAACTCTAAACCAGGTTTAAATTCTGGTTCAGTTTTTTTTAATGATGAAATCTTCAAGAATTACATCGACAATGTCTACAGAAAGAAAGTTGATTACACGATATTTGAACTTACACATAAATCTTTAACATCGGATATTTACAAAAATATATCTAATTATCAAGAATCTCCATCTGTTCTTCCTCTAATGATCCAAGAGAATTTTCCTTTGTTTCAGAAAGAATCTAAATGTTTTATCGAAAAAGGAAATAAGAAAAAAACAAATTCTAAAAAAGTAAAAGAAATCGAAGTTGAAGATTTCGAATTAAATCCAGAAATTTCTGAAATTTCAGAAATCTCAGATTTTGAAACAACTAAAGAATCATTTGTTCCTCATATTATTTCCAATGCTGATCTTCTTCATAGATCTATTTTTAAAACTAGTCTTCTTGATTTTCATGACATCTATGCATGTATGTCAGTCTCAACACCTGTATTTTATCTTGATAAAACAAAAACAGAACAACTAAAACAAGACAATATTTCATTTACAAGTTTTCTTCAGAAGACTTCGGTTATATCAAATAGAACAAAATTAATGAATTCAACATTCTTGGACAATGATTCTATTCAATACATAAATTTACAGTTAAATTTACTATTAAAACAAAAGAAGTATCAGGAAATCAATGATTTACTTTCTGGATACAATTGGGTTGAAAAAATCATATTCTTCAAATTGGCAAAGATTAAATTAACAGCTAAACTCAAAAAAGAATTTGGTCTAATATGAAATTTAAGACTTTGATTTTCTACGTCCTGTTCTTCTTCCTCCTTTTTTATCTTCTTTTTCTTTTTTACCATCATTTTTTGGTGGTGATGGTGCTTTAGGTGGTGCACCTCCTTCTTTTCTTCCTGTTTTTGGACTACCAGATTTCGATTTTCTGCGTCTTCCTGTTTTTGGAGTAGCAGATCCCGATCTCCTTCTTTCTTTTTTAGGAGTACCAGATTTTGATCTTCTGCGTCTTCCTGTTTTTAATTTTGGTATATTTGTTGGTTTCGGTGCAGGTTCTGGTCGAGATTCTGGTGTTGAATTTCTTCTTGATGTACCCTCACCTGCATTATTACTTTTTCTTTTTGGTGAAGCAGTGCGTTTTCCTTTAGTTTTATAAGGGATAGCATTTGGACCATAAAGTTTAATATTATCTTTTATAATTTTTATTAATTCTCTAAGAATTGGACCAATTCTTTCTTTTTCATGTCTATTTTCAGAGATTTCGAATTCTCTAAATTCAAGTAAACTAAGAATATAACTGTAATCTTTATTATCAATCTCGTCCTCTAGAATACCAATAAAATTATTATATTTGAATTCATTTCCTAATAACTCTGCGTCCCATTCTGATCTTGGTACTAATTTAACAAAAGGTTTCTTCCCTTTCCCAGTCTGTTTTGGAGACTTAGACCTAGACCTAGACCTAGACCTAGTTCTTGCTGGACCTTTACCCTTTGAAGACCTAGAATTAGATCTACTTCTTGTTCCTTTTGGAGAACTTGATTTCCTTTTTGGGGAAGGAGTTTTTCTTTTTGTTATTTTTTTAGGAGGGGAAGGTGTTTTATTTCTACCATTTGATGAAGGTGATTTCTTCTTTGGATACTTCTCAGCAAGTGCATTGTATATTAAATCTAGATCAATATAAATTTCTCCTTCAAATTCAACCAAGAATTTTTGTTCATTCCCAATTCTTACTGAAGGAATTCCTTTAATATCAATACCAAGTTTTTTGTATTCAAATGGTATTTTTTTTTCTATTAATTCTAGAACAACTATATCGTCAGCTATCCCAACACGACGTAAATTTTCAGAAATAAGTCTACGTTTTAATTTATCAGAGTCACTAGTCTGTATTAAATTATTTGGAATTTCTTTCTTCTTTTCACTTGGTTTTTTATTACCACCTCCACCCTTTCCTCTTAGGGCCCTTACACCTTCAATGGTATATTTAAATCCTGGAGCATCAACGGCTGCAGTTTGCATTTTTTTTACAGCAGGTCCACCAGTCTTTTTTAACATAGTTGGTAACTCACTGGCTTGAGTTTTTGGCGGGGAGTGTTCAGGTGGCATTGGTTCCCCAGGCTGACGTTGTTTGGGTGGAGATTTCTTCTTTCTTCCAAACATATTACTTTACATTATATTTTTATTTTTTTTTGTATAATTGTTTGTTTGAAAAACTTATTAAGATTTAGATTATTTTTCTAATTTTAAAGTATGAGCGGTCAACAAAAGACAAAGAAATCTGGTAAACAAAGAAGATCAAAAAGTTCGTCACCTACTTCTGGTACTTCAAGACAAAGTAAAACAGCTCAATTACCTATCGGCGGTGGTTTTTATGCTGAACCTTATAATGAATATAAAAAAAGACCTTCTGGTCGTGGTACAATGACTACAAGAAACATTGCTGTTGCTGGTGTAGGTAACGCAAATGCACAACCATATAAAACTAATTGGAGAACAGTTGATACTTCAAAAAAACAATTACAACTTGTTGATGAAATACTTGACAATTTGGCAATTTACCAAGATCTAATGACGGGTCAACTTATTTTTGTTGAAAGAAATCCTTTGTTAAATGGATATCCAACTGATAAGGAAATGGGATTGTATACACCTTATGATAAAACACAAACCAAAGAAGCATTGAAACAATTATGGCACAGAAGAAATAGAGTAAATGCTGGACCTGCGTTTACAGCAGATCTTGCTTTCGAATATATGGCAGAAGTTCATGAATATAACAGAAAGGAGAAAGAATCTGAAGAAATAAAATACAAAAAGTATGTTGAACCTTTAGAAAGAAAAGAAAAAGAAAGAGCAAGAGAAGAACATAAAAAAAAATCTGAAGAAATGAAACGTATCGAAAAAAGAAGAGAAGACCTCTTTCTCGAAATTTTAAGAACTGAGGAACAGATTAAAGATATTGCAAAGAGCTATGCAAAAGAATTAAAACTATTTAATGATGAAAAAAGAGATACAGAACCTTTATTCCCTGATAACCAAGTAAATAAATTAAGAGCCAAGATTAAAGATTTAGATAAAGAAATCCGAATTTTAAATGGTGAAAAAATTCCTGATAAGGAACCAAGTACATCTAAAAAAACAGAACCTAAATCTGTAAAAAAATGGCCTAAAGTTATAGCTGAACCTCAGCTCAGTACATCTTCACGTGCAACTAGAGCATCAAATGCCTACAGAAACACTGGCAGAAGAATGTCTCAATCCCCACCAGTTAATGCTACATCTAGATCTAGATCAAGGTCAAGATCTCAAGAACGAACTGGTAAGGGTAAAGGTAAAGGTAAAGGTAAAGCCCCTGCAAAAACTACAGCAGGTTCCAAAAAAGTCTCAAAAAGAAAATCAAGAAAAAGAAAACAAAGTTCTTCAAAAAGAAGAAGTTCTAAAAAAAAGAATTCAAGAAAACCAAAAAGAAAATCATCAAAAAATAAAATTTCTAAAAGGAAAAAGTAAATTAGTAATTCAATGGAATCCCAAGGTTCGTCAATGCCTTCTTCGAGGCTGACTGCTCACTCGACTTCTTTGAATTATCCGTTCCCATACCAACCAAAATGTAAGTATCATTTTGATTTAAATTTTTGTTTTTTTCGGAAAGAATTTGATCTAAATTTCTTTTTCCATCTGAATTTAATATAGATTGCATCTTCTTTGAATATCCCAATACCTTTTCTTTCGATCTCACTGGAATATACTTCATCGGAACAAATACACCAATCACAAATCTTTTATTATTTGATGGACCATATGTCAAGATCTCTTCAAATGGATTTCTCTTACCTTGCCTATTAGTCAATTCCCACTTCTCCTGTGATATGTACTTCAACAAAGAATCTTTGAAATTGTCATTCTTCAACACCAACTCTGAAAAGTTAATCGTTTCTTCCATCACTCCTACCACAAAGTAATGCGCATAACTGTATCTTACTCCTTCCTCCTCAAAACTATTGTCCTTTTTGTCCTCAACAATTGCTCCTATTAAAGACTCAAATGCATCTTCGAGTAAACTTGGATTTGATCTTCCTTGACCATTATAGTTCAAATTTTCAATATGACTTGAAATTAGAATGTACTTTTCTAATCCCAAGTATCTTACAAATTTCGCCAACTGTTCTGTCTTTTCAATCTTTGTTCTTAGAACAGTCATGAATTCCTCATTGTTTTCTGAAATCTTCTTTGCATGTTCTGATTCAGTTGCCTTACCAGATCTACCAGGATATCTATGAAAGATGTACTTGCCTTGAATTGTTTTTAGAATTGAATCACCAAGAAATTCATATCTTTCATACGATTGCTTAGTTCTGTAGTAAAGAGTAGAAACACCGGAATTTACCCATTCCTTAAATTTCTTTCTATTGTAAGTCGGATCTAAATTTAAGATGTAAGATTCAAGTTCTTCAATTCGGACTGGATTTTTATTTTCTTCTTCTGGATTTTGAATCAATCTAAAAAGTTCTTGGTAAACTTGTAAAGTTCCACGATCTTCTAGGATATTCTGTTCAATAATAAATGATTTGTGTGAAAACGCTCTTCTGTAATGTTCAATATTATTTACTTTGAATTCTGGAATGTAGTATAATTCTAAATCCGAAGTTCTGTAAATACTTCTTCTGATGTTAATCTTTTCAAATAAACCATTTATAATTCTTTCAATTGTTTCTTTTGTAATTAATTCATTTGACAAATTTAAAAAATGTTTTTGGATAAATTCCTCTTGCTGTTGATTTTGTTCCATTTAACTAATTAAATATTTAATCTAGTTTATTCAATTTAATTAGTTTAAACTTAAAACCTAGGTTTTAAGTTCTCGATTTTAACTTTCTTTGAAAGTTAAAATGATTTCTATTTTTTCAATCTAACAAGTAAACAATAATGAATTCAAACCTTAATTTAGAAAATTCAAATAAATTTGAGACTTCAGAAACAGATTACATTGTATATAAATTAGAATCTGGAATGTATTACATTGCTTATCCAGGGGAAAAGTTAGATTACAACCTCTTGTTTAAAATCTATAGAGTCCAAGGAATCCAATACATTCTTGAATGTCCTTATTCAAGTGAAAATACAATGAACATTCTTAGAAAAATGATACTTGAATTTGGTTTAAGTCATATCCGAAATAACAGGTATGACTCAATTCTCTTAAACTTCAATGACTGGTACAATCTTGTTAAATTCATTGAAGAGGACCGGTATGGATCAAATGAAAATGAAATTGGCAATTCTGGAATTCATAAAGATCATACTTCTTGTATCCAATGTGGTGCAAAGGATCATCTCTTTATCGATTGTATTAAAAACAGATATAGATCTTCAAAGTGTTACATTTGTTATAGACCAGATCATACAATGAATGAATGTAATTACAAGATTGATATCAATAGTGATAAGATATCAAACAAAAAGAAATGTTCCGTCTGTGGAAAAGATACCCATTCATATTTCAGATGTTCTGAAAAGTATAATATCTTTGGACATAGAATGAAGAGAAGTTTATACTCGGTTGGCATTGGTAAACTAAAAACTATTAAATCCAATTTGATAAACAAAACAGATTAAAACGAGTTAAAATGAGTTAAAACGGTTTAAAAAACAACTTTTAAGAAAAGTTGTGACAAAAAGCGGCGCTTGCTCTCGCCGCGCACCGAGGGGCTCTGGGGGCGTTCCCCCGCCCCCAATAAAACTCAAGGTGCGTAAAATTTAGCATTTTTTGCGAGGGAACCGAGTATAACATTAAGCGAAGCGGTTTCTTAATTTGAAAGTAAGTAGATACTGTAAATATTATACCTTGCCCATTGGTCTAATCTTTTTTTTAACAAAACAATTCTTGGTAATTTCAACCTTGACTTATTTTCAGAGATCACTGTTTCTTTAATCACTTTAACTAGGTCAACTTCAATGATAATTGCATTTGTTAAACAATTAAAGAAGACACATTGATCTCCTTTAATAATCCATTTAATTGTTTTGAACATTTTTTGTATCTCTTCTTCTTCGATTTCATCTGAAACACCCAATTTTGAGAAATACAAACATTGGAGTTCTTGGAAAGATTCTTTCGTTCCTCCTTTATCTGGATGAAATTTCAATGAATACTTCTTGTAGTAATTCTTGATTTCTTTATGAGATTCTGATCTTGCTATATTCGCCAAACAAATTTTTACGTACTTGGTGTAATCTGATTTTCTCAACTTTTCCTCGTATTGTAATTTTTCTTTTTTTGTATCATAAATTTTCCTTAGTTCACCAACTTCATTTTCATTGACTAATTCTTTTAATAAATTCTTGTACTTGCTTTCAAGATCACTAAAAGATATATCTATTGATTCACGAAATGACTTTATTTCTTTCATTTCCCGTTCAAATGTTTAGTCAAGTTTTTCATTTCAATTTGAATCTTTTAACTAAGTTAAAAGAAAAGTCTGGGTTTTATATTGATCTTGGTTTTGGTGCTTGAATCTTGTAAATTTTTAGTAACCTTGTTATAAATTCTTTGTTGTAAACTCCATCTTTCTCTGGTTGATAATTCTTTAAATTTGTTACAATTGCATAAAGTACATTTAGTTGTCTAATTTTGTAGTTATAAGTATTATCTTCGTTTCTAATTTCCCTTGATAACTGCATTGCACTCTTCCTCAAGGCATCAACTGTCCCGTAATAACTAATTGCTTTTTTTCCAATTGTTAGACGATTGTCCTTTAAAGTCTTAAAGATATTATCAATACCTTTATCAGAAACTGTTGGTTCCATTGAAAAGTATTAGAAAAAATTAATCTTTCTTCGAAAGATTAATTTAGTGACTCCAAGCAATTGCTGGTGTTACATGCAGCGCTTGCCCTCGCTGCTCTCGGAGATTCAAAGAGCGTTCTTCGCTCTTTAAAATAAATGAAATTGGTTTAGTTAATTTCTTTTTTCTTTTTCTTTGTTATTTTAAGTTTGATATGAATGACAAAGAATTCAAAGAGTTCATTTTGAACAGAATAAAAAAAGACAAGAATTGCATTCAAAATAAAAACTGTATTGGCGATCTTTTAAACTATCCCGATTTACTTTACAGAGCTATCGAAATGGACATTGTTGACATTGTTGGTTGTAAAGACAACTTCAATAAAGAGTTCAAGACTAGAATTAATTTACAAGGAATGGATTTTGAATCAAAGCACAAAAAGTATACTTCTGTTTACACAGTTTGTAAAGAAGACAAACAGAATTGTAAAAAAGTAATTGCAAAGATTCTACCACTTTATTATTCTGATTTACTTGGTCAAGGGTTCTCTGCTCATCCAGTTTATGCAGAAGCAAGAATCCTAAGACTATTTAGTGATAAAATTATCTCAAAAGGAATTTCTCCAAATATTGTTTATTATTTCTCTTCGGTTGAATGTAATTTGAATTCACCATTGATAAAATCACTCAAGGAATATAAACAATTAGAAAAGTACAAAGGTGACAAAGCTCTTAAAACTAAATCAATTGTTATAATTTTTGCGGAATACATTAAAGGAATTTCACTTGCAAAATTCTGTGAAAATATTGAAACTGGTAAAATTGTAAAGAGTTCGAGCATTGCTTCTTTATTGTTCCAACTTCTTTATACACTTTTTGTTTTACAGATGAAATTTAACTTTATGCACAATGATCTTCATGGTGAAAATGTTCTCTTGAAAAAGACAAAAGGTAAAAAGAATTCATATTGGATTTACAAATTAAATGGAATCACTTATTACATCCCTGACAATGGCTACCAAGTCAAGTTGTGGGATTTTGATTTTTCGAAAACATTCAAAGGGACTGTTATTAAAAACTCCAAAGTAGATTCAAATGAGTACAATGACTACGGGATTTATAACAATTTTAATTATGCATATGATTACTTTTTGGGTTTAAGAGAATTCTTGATTACTTACAATCTTCCAGATGAAATCTACCAATTTCTTAAATTCTCTGGAGTTTCAAGTATTTCTCCCAGAAATATTGCTATTGACAAATCTGGTAACTCAACTGGAAGGCTCAATGGTAATCCCAGTTTGTTAAAATTACCAACAATACAACAATTACTTGATCACAAATTATTTAATAAATTCAAAATGAAACCAACTGGAAAATTCACTGTTCTTGGTGAATACATATTCTCTTAATTGAAAAAAAGATGACACTTTGAAATAAACAGTATGTCTTCTGAAAAAGAAAATAAAATGGAAAAAGAAAAAACTCTTGCCAACTTACTTGACGAAATCAACAAGAATTATACAAATTATGAAGTAAGATACAGTCTTTGTTTAAGAGCATCTGCAATTGCAATGGAGCTAAAATACGTCACTGGCTTTAGACACGATCCAGATGAAAAGGATTGGCCAGTTTTGGTAATTATTCTACCGGAAATCGGGGAAGTCTCTTGGCATATGCCTCCAGTTGGAGTTGAGTATGACCATCATACAAGATATGAATCAAAAGAAAGAATTAGAAAGTACATTCTTTTACAAAAGAATGCATAATTTTAGGTATTTAAATTTTCTTTAAAAATTTAAATCGAGAACTTAAAAACTTAGGTTTTAAGTTTAAAATTTCTTTATTTG
>Ga0316207_10005179_pt1 | contig 10930 bp, 9 predicted proteins | sample 6weekpyrite_MG_FD_204943 | JGI IMG/M metagenome (GOLD analysis project Ga0316207, IMG submission 204943) | Microbial mat bacterial communities from mineral coupon in-situ incubated in ocean water Damariscotta River, Maine, United States -... | ecosystem: Environmental > Aquatic > Marine >...
TCAGTCACCAGTGTGGTCTGCATGCAGAGGTAGGCTGGGATCTGGATGATGTCGACCACTTCTGCCGCCATAGCGATCTGGTCCGGGTAGTGCACGTCGGTCAGTAGCGGTAGATCAAACTCTTTTTTCACGCGCTCAAGGGTTCTTAGCCCCTTTTCTGGGCCGGGCCCCATTGGAAATTCAAGTGAACTGCGGTTGTCCTTGGTAAAGGACGACTTGAAAATAAGCGGTATATTGAGCTTTTCACAGACTATTTTCAGTTTCTCCGCAGTCTGCATCATTAAAGATTCATCTTCGATTACGCAGGGGCCAGAGATCAGGAAAAGATCATCGCCGCCGCAATCGACGTTACCAACTTGTACGTGTTTTTTTTGGGTCATCGCTCAGTTCTACAATAAATAAAAAAATGATGTTAGTGGCATCTGCAATGACGGTGACATCATGCCGTCGATGCGCTGAATAAGCGCCAAATCCAGATCGCGCCAATTTTAACGCTTTTCTGCCCGAATGTGTGAGTAATTGCGCTTATTCAGTGTCGACTGGCTCTAAAAACTGGCGGTTTATCTCAGCGGTGGCACTTTCTATGTCGACACTCGACATGTCTTCGGCTTCAGCCCGCTCTGAAGCTGAAAATGCGAGGCGCCGTTCGTCGCTATTGCAGGTCTGCCAGCGCAGTGCGGTGGCGGAGCGGCGGCGGGTGTAAAAGGCCGCTGTTTTGCGGTTAAGTGCCCCAGCGATATGCAATGGGCCGGTGGAACCGCTGATAAAGAGGTCAGCAAAGGCGATATGTCTGGCAAAGGCGGGCAGGCCGTCACGCGAAATATAGATGGTATGCGCAACGTCGTTACCGAGCTGCGAGGCGACCTGTGTTGCGCCTGCTTCTTCGCCTGGTCCGGCGCTTAGTACGATGGTGTGGCCGCTGTGCGAGCGCAGCCGTTTTGCGAGTTCGGCATACTGTTCGGTATTGAGGTTGTTGGCGGAGCCGCCACTGCCGGCGTGAATGAAGATAAGCTGATGAGCGGCGTCAATGTTGTGTTCCGTGCAGAATGTATGGCGAAGCGTCGCAATTACACCGTCATCAAAGCGCAGATGTGGCGCGGTGGGCAGCGTGGCGCTGTGAATGCCAAAATCCCCCAGTAACTGAAAGCCGAGGTCTATATTGTAGATATATTCAGGTTTCTCTGAGCGCGAGCGGCGTTGTGTCAGCTTGTGATTGTATAAGACCTGAGCGATACCACTAGCGGGTGCAATACGGTACGGGATTTTCGCACGCCAGCCGATCAAGCCAATACGCGGCGTGGAGTAGAGTGTTAACAGGGCGTCGTAACCCTGTTGTTTGATCTTATTGAACAGCTCACGTTGTTGCGCGAAAGAGGCGTCGTCGCCGGGATCGATAATCACGCCATCGACTGCCGGGAATGTTAGCGCAATCGATTCCGTATATTGGGGCACCAGCACATGGATTTCGCAGTCGGGTAGCCCTGCGCGCAGCAAATTCAGGCACGGTAGCGCCAGCATAAAATCGCCAAGCTTGTCGTTGCGGATGACGAGTAGTTTGCGTGGCGGTGTTTTAGTCATCGGGCCAGCACCTTGTCGAGCATTGCGCACACCTCATCGCTGGTGATTAGATCCATTGTCCCCTCATCGCGCACGCGGGTGCCCCATGGCAATTCATCGACGCGTTTATGGTGTTTCTTTTCGATCGCCTCCGGGTATCGATTTGCGACAAATTCAGCGCTTAGATAGGGGCGGGCACGGTCGGGATTGGTGGTGGCGTAAAGGCCAATCACCGGGGTGTTCACCGCTGTCGCCATATGTGCCGGGCCGGAGTCGGGGGCCACCACCACGGTGGCGCAATCAAGCAGTGCCAGTAGTTGTTTGAGATTCGTTTTACCCACCAGATTGAGTGGTTTGTGTTGGCAGCGTTGTGTGATCTCATCGCCATACTGTTGTTCGATGGCCGCTGGGCCACCACTGATGATCACCTGCATGTTGTGCTTTTCGGCGGCGTAATCGGCAACGGCGGCGTAGCCTGTCACGTTCCAGTTGCGGTAGCTCATGCTGGAGCAGGGGCTGATGACAAGCAGACGGCGGCCATTATTACTGATCTGCTGCTCGCAAAATTGCTGAACTTCATTGGAAAGCGGGATGTCCCATTTGAGCGTTCTCTCTTGAATGCCGATCGCCTCGGCAAAACAGAAAAAGCTATCGACCACATGCTGCTCTGCTTTGTGTGCAATCTTGTGATTCGTAAAGAGCCACTGCAGGTCTTTGGCGCGTTCACGGTCAAAGCCGAGGCGTATGTTGGTTGGTACCAACAGGCTGATGAGACTGGCGCGTAGTGACATCTGCATATGTAATAACACATCGAAGCGCCGTCCTTTCATCTGTTGTCTGAACTCTCGGTACGCAGCAACGCCGCGCGACTTGTCAAAGATGATAAACTCCACGCCGGGGATGTCGCCAATCAGGCTCGCTTCAAGGCGGCCGATAATCCAGGTGATGCGTGTCTCGGGCCAATGGGCCTGAATGGTGCGCACCACCGGCAACGCATGACAGACGTCGCCCACGGCAGAGAGACGTAGCAGACAAATATGAGTAGGTGCCGACGTGAATGGCAGCGACATGCAATGAAACCCTTAGAAACCAAAATCGATAATCAGCACATCCTATACGATGTTGAGCGTATCGCAAACATTGCGGCGTTTAGTTTTGACCCCGATGTGCTGCATACCCACGGGCAATTGAGCGGCACCGCGCAGGGGCGTGGCAATACCTTCTTTTTTCAATGTGAAGGGATTGATATGGTATTGCGCCATTTTCGGCGCGGTGGAAAGGTGGCCGCAATGGGTAAAGATCGCTATTTCTGGACGGGCCTGCAACGTACCCGTGCATGGCGTGAATGGTATCTATTGGCGAAGTTACACGCGATGGGTTTACCGGTACCGCTGCCGGTGGCGGCGCGCGTGATTCGACAGGGATTGTATTACCGTGCGGACCTGGTGACACAGTGCATCCCCAATACCGTTTCGCTGGCGCAACGTCTGCGACAGGGGCCACTGGATGAGATGGTGTGGTCGAAGATCGCCTATTGTATCTATCGCTTTCATACGTTGGGCGTTTATCACTCAGATCTGAATGCGCATAACATCCTGCTCGATATACAGGATGAGATCTATCTGATCGATTTTGATAAAGGAGAGATGCGTAAACCTGCAACCGCCTGGCAGCAGAAAAACCTGGCGCGGCTATTACGTTCGCTTAATAAGCTGAAGCGACTGGAAGGCGATAGCTTTGCTTTTTCTGATGCGGACTGGTCGCTGCTGCTGCGGATTTATAACGCGGCCTAGAGGTGATGGAGGTGGCGATCGATCTCGTTGAGATAGTCTGGCAGGATATGATTACACTCTGCGATTAGCTTTTGCCCGTTGTTACCTAGCTGTTGCGCTTGCTCTGGATTGGTTAACAGCGCTGATATGTTGTCTTTCAGCCCATCCTCATTTGCTACCTGAATGCCTGCATTTGCCTCGATAAATAACGCGGCTTCATCGCTAAAGGTTTCCATGTGCTTGCCAAATAAAACCGCTTTGCCAAGCTGCGCCACCTCTAGAATATTATGGCCGCCTGTTGGCACCAGGCTACCGCCCATAAAGACAAAATCAGCGGCGGCGATAAAGGAGGGCAGTTCACCCAGTGTGTCGGCGAGATAGATGTCAGTGGCAGCGGTGATAGCGTCATCATTACTACGCACCGCGACGTTGCAATCCAGGCTTGCCAGTTGTTGCTGAATCGCCGCACTGCGTTTAGGGTGGCGCGGTACGATCACCAGTAATCGACTGCCTTTCTCTTTAAGTTTTAGCCATATCTTTGCGATGCGCAGCTCTTCATTGTCATGAGTCGATGCGGCGAGTACAAACGGGCGGCTGAGTGATATCGGTTCGACGATTGCATCTGTCGGGGTGATCAGCTTGATGTTGCCGATGGTTTTGATTTTGTTGGCCGCCGCGCCGAGTGAGATGTAACGTTCGCGATCAGCCTCTGAACGGGCGAGGATTGTGGTGACATTTGCTAATACATGCGGGCAGAGGGCGCGCAGCCAGTCGGGTGCATCGAGTGTTTTTTCTGACAGGCGACCGTTGATGATCAACAGCGGTGCGCCGCTAGTCACACAGTGGCGGTAGAGGTGTGGCCATAGCTCGGTCTCCATGATCAAAGCGCAGCAGGGTTGAAGTTTGTTGATGAAACGTCGGCTTGCCCAGTTGAAATCGATCGGTAAATAACAGTGTGTCGCGCCAGTCGGCAGTTGCCTTTGCGCAACCTGTCCGCCGGTAGGGGTACTGGTGGTGAGTGTGATCTGCTTATCTGGATAACGTTTGAGCAGTGCGTGGATCAGCGGCATCACCGCATTAACTTCACCCACGGAGGCGGCGTGAATCCAGATGCTACCTTTGTGAGAGTTGGGGATGAAGCTGAGGCGCTCGCGCAGAAAGCGCATGTCGCGTTGCTGCCACGCCTGCCATGCGGTGAAGAGGATGGCGGGGAGCGAAAACAGGGTTAATAGAAGATGATAGCGCCACATGGCTAATCAGAGGTTCCGGGGTGGTCGTACGGACTCTTGTGATCGGGCTGTGATTTAAAGCGTCGATGAATCCACAGGTATTGATTGGGGTGGCGTCGCACCTGTTCTTCAATTGCGGCATTAATAGTCGCGGCATCGGTGACATCATCGCCGCATGGAAAGTCTTTAATCACAGGTCGAAACCTGACGCGATAGCCCTGAGTGCCGGGCAGCCGTTCAAAATCGATTGGAATAATGGCGCAGCCAGTGGCGCGGGCAATACGCGCAGTTGAGGTTAGCGTGGCGGTGGGTATTCCCATAAAGGGTGCAAACACGGTGCTTTCATAGCCGAGATCCTGATCTGGCGCATACCAGCAGGCCTGATTGTTTTTGAGTGCCTTGAGCATGCCGCGCATATTGGTGTGGTTAATCAGTCCGGCAAAATGTTTACGGCGGTAGTGGTTCAATACCGAGTCGAACAGGGGGTTGTGCGCACGTTTGGCGACCGCGTTAAATGGTACTTCGGCGGCCATCAGGCGGCCACACATCAGCAGTGAGGTGTAATGTGCGCCGAGTAGCAATATCCCTTTGCCCTGTGCGAAGGCGGCGGTGACATGTTCAAGCCCTTCGATATGTGACAGCCGATGCAGGCGGCGGTCACGGCCCCACCATGAAAAACCCGCATCGATGATGCCTCCGCCGACGGAATGGAAAGTCTCTTTGACCAGCTTGGTCTGTTCCGTTGCTGATAGCTCGGGAAAGCAGAGTGCGATATTGACCTCTGCCACATGGCGTTTGTTTTTAAGTAGATGAAACGCCAGCGTGCCGATCTGCCGGCCGAGCCATAACTGGATTGCATACGGCAGTTGGGCGGCAAGCCACATTGCGCCCAGGCCGAGCCAGGTAGGCCAGAAGCGTGGGGCAAGAAAACGTTTAAGCTGGAAATCGGCGAATTGACTGGTCATCGTGTTGGCATCTGTTTAGCAGCGCTGATTTTAACATGGTCAGCGCGAGCGGGTGCCGTGATTTTATTACTCAGGATCGATAGCGCTCGGGACAGAGCCCAGTGATGGTTCGATCGCTTGCGCCACCGGTGAGGTCCTGGTTTGAAGCCAGCTATTGACCAGTTCAAGGTCTGCGGTGGTCAGGATGCCCGCGGCCTGTTTCAGGCGCAGGGTATGCAGGATGTAGTCGTAACGTGAGCGGGCGTGGTCGCGTTGTGCACGGAACAGTTCGCGCCGTGTGTCGAGTACATCCACGGTGGTGCGGGTGCCGACTTCAAGTCCTGCCTCGGTGGCATCGAGCGCGCTTTGTGCCGAAACAACCGCCTGCCCCAGCGCCTTCACGCGGTTGATCTCGGCTAGCACGCTAAGGTAGGCATCGCGCGCCTGACGTAGCGTGGCGCGGCGCTGCTGTTCATAACCTTCGCGTGATTGATCGGCGAGGCGTTTTGCCTGGCGGGTGCGCGAGCTGGTTGCACCGCCCTGAAACAGCGGCATGTTGAGGCGTAGTTCAATGCTCTGGTTTTTCGATTCGTTACTGCCAAAGTTGCCACCTTCCGAATCTGTATAGGTATGGCTGGCGTTCAGCTCCAGTGTTGGCAGGTGCCCCGCGCGTTGGCGTTTGATCTCTTCGCGCGCGTTGTTAAAGACAAATTCGGCGGCGATTAGCTGGAAGTTTTGATTGAGTGCAGTATCGCCCCATTTGCCGATGTCGGCAGGTTCCGGCGTGATCAGTGGTGTCTCTGCAGATAATGTGGCCAGCGTTTTGTGGTAGCGGCCAGTGATCTCGGCGAGCGCCTCATATTGGCTAGCGAGCAGGTTTTCGGCAAGGATCTCCTGTGCGTTCACCAGGTCGTAGGCAGCCTGCGCTTCGTGAACATCGGTGATTGCAATCAGGCCCACTTCAAAGCGTTGCCGTGTCTGTTCTAGCTGGCGGTCAATCGCCCGTTTTTCGGCGCGCGCAAATTCAAGGCTGTCGAGTGCCGCCAGTGCATCGAAGTAGCGTTCTGAAATGCGCACCATCAAGGCCTGTTGCGCGGCCGAGAGATTGGCCTTCGCTTCACCGATGGCGGCATCACTCTGGCGCAGTTGAATAAAGTAGTCGTAATTCAGTAGTGGCTGGTTGAGTGACAGCGTATAGCCGCTGCTATCGAAGTCGCGTGTTCCGAGAGGGAATGTGCTGGCACTGATGGTCTTCAGTTTGTTGCTGGTGCGATCGGCGGTTAGATTGATCGATGGAAACAGCAGTGCACGGCTCTGTGATTTTGTTTCCAGCGTCGCGCGGTACGCTGCATCAACGCTGCGGTATTGCGGGTCGTGTTCAATCGCTAGCTGATAGATATCGAGCAGGGTGGTAGTAGCGGCGGCACTGGTGCTGATAAAAGGTGCGCTGCTGATCAGGATCAAACCGGCTAGGTGAGTGGCTAATGTTCTCTGCATGGTGAATATCTTAGCCGATTTGATCTCTGCTGTGTGTGTTGTTTTTGTGGAAGTGCGACAGCTTAAAAGACAAAAGAAGAAGGTTTGTCAGCGTTGATCAGCGCTGGTAGTTCGGTTTCAAACAATTGCTCGCTGACCAGGTCGCCATCGTCGGTGCGGCGTAACAGCGTCGCGTGCATCGCCGGCGCTTCACCAATGATGGTAAAGATACGGCCACCGCGATTCAGTAGCTCGGCGTAACTTTCTGGCAGGCTTGGTAGTGAACCGGTGATCACAATTGCGTCAAACGCTTCGTCACTTTTCCAGCCCTGCGAGGCATCGCCGCATTCGAGGGTTACATTCTTTATATTATGCTCGGCGAGTCGCTTGCCCGCGTCACTGATGAAGTCAGGGTTGATGTCCACCGAGGTGACATGGCTGCTGGCGGCGGCCAGCATCGAGGTGACATAGCCACTGCCGGTACCGATTTCCAGCACGTTGTCCCCTTTGTTAAGTTCCAGCGCCTGTAACATGCGGGCTTCGACGATCGGGTGCATCATCACCTGACCATGTGCCAGTGGAATGCCGATGTCGGCATAGGCGAGTTCGCGGTAGTCTTCAGGCACAAACTGCTCGCGAGGAATGTTCTCAAGCAGTTCAAGGGTTCCTGGATCGAGCACGTCCCATGGACGTATCTGCTGCTCGATCATGTTGAAACGTGCTTTCTCTTCAAATGCCGTGTTCATCGCCCGCTACCCTCGAAGTCATCAATCTGGTTTTAGTTATTCTGGTTTTAGCAACTCAGTCGCTCGACTTTAAATCCAAAGGCGAGCGGAACCGTAAAGATTATTCGTTTTGGCGAGCGATGGCAAGTCGCGGTGATTGATCGTGGTGTGGGGTAATATCTTCCGTAGGGGTGTAACATTATGTTTTATATGGGAATATGATGTTTGGATCTGGTTTGCCAGCTTGCATCTAGCGCGGGTATCGTTTAAATTCGCGGGTTCCAGCTATCGCTCATTAAGCCATCTTTATGCTTTACGGCCTAACCAGATGAGTGACCGGCGCTCCGTTGTATATTAAGGAAAGATTTTATGAGTGCGATCCCCGAAGAGTTTTTGAGTCAAACCGCCCATCTGGAGCAGGACACGGTTTCGCCGTTTCCTAATTCAAAAAAGATCTATATTGAGGGTAGTCGCGCGGATATCCGGGTGCCGATGCGTGAGATTTCAGTGGGGGATACCACAATTAATGGCGGCATTGAGCCCAATGCGGCGGTTCGTGTCTATGACACCTCCGGGCCTTATACCGATCCAGCGATTTCGATCGACCCACGTAAAGGGGTGCCGGATGTGCGTGCTGCCTGGATCGAAGAGCGTAATGATACCGAACTACTGACTGACCTGAGTTCTGAATACGGCCGCCAGCGCGCCGCCGATGCCTCGTTGGATCATCTGCGTTTTGACCATATCCGCACCCCGCGTCGTGCTAAAAAAGGCCAAAATGTGTCGCAGATGCATTACGCGCGTAAAGGGATTATTACTCCAGAGATGGAATATGTGGCGATTCGCGAAAACATGAAGCTGGAAGAGGCTCGCCTTAACGGTGATGTCGATGTGGCGATATTGAATCAACAGCACCCAGGGCAGTCGTTTGGTGCCAGTGTGCCGGAAGTGATCACACCTGAATTTGTTCGTTCTGAGATCGCGCGTGGTCGCGCCATTATCCCTTCTAATATTAATCATCCAGAACTGGAACCGATGATCATCGGGCGTAATTTTCTGGTAAAGATTAACGGTAACCTTGGCAACTCGGCGGTCACCTCTGACATCGAAGCCGAGGTCGACAAAATGGTGTGGGGCATCCGTTGGGGGTCCGATACGATTATGGATCTCTCTACCGGTAAAAATATCCATGAGACACGCGAGTGGATCATTCGCAATAGCCCGGTGCCGATCGGTACCGTGCCGATCTATCAGGCGCTGGAAAAGGTCAATGGCAAAGCCGAAGACCTGACGTGGGAGATCTTTCGCGATACCTTGATCGAGCAGGCCGAGCAGGGGGTTGATTACTTTACGATTCATGCCGGTGTATTGTTGCGCCATGTGCCGCTAACGGCAAAACGCCTTACCGGTATCGTTTCACGTGGTGGTTCAATCATGGCGAAGTGGTGTCTGGCGCATCATCAGGAAAACTTTCTCTACACCCACTTCGAAGAGATCTGTGAAATCATGAAGGCGTACGATGTCTGTTTTTCATTGGGAGATGGTCTGCGTCCCGGTTCGATCGCTGATGCTAATGACGAAGCGCAGTTTGGTGAATTAGAGGCGCTAGGTGAGTTGACCAAGATCGCGTGGAAGCACGATGTGCAAACCTTCATTGAAGGGCCGGGGCACGTGCCGATGCACCTGATTAAAGAGAACATGGAAAAGCAGCTTGAGTGCTGTGATGAAGCACCATTCTACACCCTGGGCCCACTGACGACCGATATCGCACCGGGTTATGACCACATTACCTCTGGCATCGGTGCCGCGATGATCGGCTGGTACGGTTGTGCGATGCTCTGTTATGTCACACCGAAAGAACATCTCGGTCTGCCAAATCGTGATGATGTGAAAGAGGGAATCATCACTTATAAAATTGCAGCGCATGCTGCCGATCTTGCCAAAGGTCACCCCGGTGCGCAGGTGCGTGATAACGCTCTATCCAAAGCGCGTTTCGAATTCCGTTGGGAAGATCAATTTAACCTTGGCCTGGACCCTGACCGCGCGCGTGAATACCACGATGAAACCATGCCAAAAGACTCCGGCAAGGTTGCTCATTTCTGCTCCATGTGTGGACCGAACTTCTGTTCAATGAAGATTACCCAGGACGTGCGTGACTACGCCGAGAAACAGGGCGTATCAGAGCAAGAAGCGCTGCAAAAAGGAATGGAAGAGAAGGCTGTGCAATTTGTTAGGGATGGGGCGGAAATTTATAAGAAAGCGTAGCTTTTCTTTGATTTTTTGTTTGATGTGAAACCGCCTTTGGGCGGTTTTTTTATAATGGATTGTTTTAAGTCGAGGTGGTTGAAGTAATATTGTCGAATAGCCGTTATAGTGAATTGTTAACGCTGTTGATGTGATAAGGAGTTTTGTGGTGGCCTTTCTTAGTGATGATGATTTGAAACGAATGTCTTTTAAATCTTTGGGGCGGAATGTGCTTATCAGTGATAAGGCTTCGATATATAACCCGGAAGAAATTGAGATAGGCGATCACTCCAGGATTGATGACTTTTGTGTGGTCTCTGGTAAGGTCTCAATTGGGCGCAATGTCCACATAGCTGTTTTTTGCAACGTGGCAGGAGGAGATGAAGGGGTTACGCTGGAGGATTTTTCCGGACTTGCCTATGGCTGCCATGTTTTTTCTCAGAGTGATGACTATAGTGGCGAAACGCTGACTAATCCAACTGTCCCTGGAAAATATAAAAATGTCACAAAAAAAGCAGTTGTGATTGGGCGTCACTCCATTGTCGGTACTATGTCTATTATTTTTCCTGGTGTTGTATTGGCAGAGGGAACATCTGTTGGATCATCCTCGATGGTGACAAAGTCTACGGAAGAGTGGTCAATATATGCTGGTAATCCAGCGAAGCGAATTAAGACGCGTAAGCGTGATTTGTTAGCACTAGAGCAGCTTTATCTGGAAGATGAACGTGCGTGTGAATAATCTAGTGATGACGTATCAGGTTGGTGACAGCGCTTCATTGAGTAAAACTATTTCTGAAGAAGATGTACTGCTTTTTGCTAAATTGGTGGGGGATGATAACCCTGTTCATTTAGATGATGAGTATGCGCGCACCACACGTTTTAAGGGGCGTATTGTACATGGGGCCTTAGTTTCAGGGTTGATATCTGCGGTGCTTGGAACCAGGCTCCCGGGCCCTGGGGCGATTTATTTAAGTCAGCGAGTT
>Ga0316207_10005180_pt1 | contig 10929 bp, 9 predicted proteins | sample 6weekpyrite_MG_FD_204943 | JGI IMG/M metagenome (GOLD analysis project Ga0316207, IMG submission 204943) | Microbial mat bacterial communities from mineral coupon in-situ incubated in ocean water Damariscotta River, Maine, United States -... | ecosystem: Environmental > Aquatic > Marine >...
CTTTATCTTTTAAAAGGGAAAGATTAAGCCACTACTTCATCTTCAAAGCGAAGCATTTCAATTTCCCATTCTCTATCTGCACAGGCGGTAAGAATCAGGCAGGAAGGGCCACCATTGGTTCGTGTGGCCCCGGCTGCACCCGGGTTAACGATCCAGGGAGTCTGTGCGTCATCAATGACCATCTTATGTGTGTGCCCGTATACAATTACTTTTGCATGGGGGTGAGATGCTCTAAGTGATGCGTGATCAGGCTGGTGCATACCATGCTTGTGACCATGTTCAATACACACGGTACCACCGGGTAATTCAATTTCGACTATGGCCGGTATCTGGCTAACGATATGGGTTTCAGCTTCTGCCCAGAGGCCTGGGGCATCGTTGTTACCACAGACTGCGGTAACTTCAGAACAAATTTCCTGTAATTGTGATAAAACATGAGCGCCGCAGATATCACCCGCATGGATAATACGATCACAGTGCTTGATGGCATTAACAATATGGTCGTTAACATGGCCATGGGTGTCAGATATGATTGCAACACGACGAAGCACGGGGTTATGGAGTGTCATTAGTTTTTCATCAATTATATTGCTTAATAAAAAGCCGCCAGCTTAGTAGCGGGCGGCTAAAGACCATGTTTCCTGAGTTCATTCTAGAACAGCTTGTTGAAAAATAAATCCCCCGAAAGGAGTAGATTGCTCCGCCAGGGTATCAGGTTTAAAAAAGGGGCTTACTGAGCGTCTTTTTTTGCGTTTTCTTCCTCCACTTCCTGCTTGTATGCGAGGTAGGGATCTCGTGCCTTGATTTGCTCGGCTTCAATTTTTCTACGCATTTCGATAACTTCTTTGCGCACTTCTACGCGCTTGTCTAATGCGCCTTCAACTTCTGGAATCGTTTTTTCATTGTAGAGAACCTGTCTTAGGAGTCGAAAGCCGAAATACATGCAGGCAACATCATCAGAAGCAATCTTGTCGTAGGTTTCTTGATCCAGTACATAATTGCCTTTAAAGGCATCACTGAGTACAAATCGTCTAAAACGATCCTGATCAAAACAGGCCATAAAGTACAATTGCAGGCTCATTTCTGGTGGTCTGCCAACGCCAGGGCCCATCGATTTTTTCTTAAGAATCAGCTGGAAATATTCAATGTTATGGCTGTCGTATTCTTCAACTTTCTGGTCCTCACGGAAGCTCTGAATATTATAGGTGTGATCTTCTTCGTGACCCTTGCAGTGTGCTTCTTTAACCAGAACAAAATGCTGATTTTCATGGCCCTGATCAGCCTTTTTCATCGACAGGTTGCCTAATGGGTAGTAACGGCAGGCAGAAGGTCGATCTTCGTAGATGGTACAGCCATCTTCTTCATGCATAAACAGGCAGGCACCTTCATCGGTGGTGCGCAGCTTCAGGCCTGGCATGCCATCAGAATCCATAGTGAAGGGAACCGTGTGATCTCTTAGAACCTCTGATGAATCTTTTCCAGTGGCTTTTTTCAATCGAATGATATCGTAAGGTGTAATGGTTAGATCAGCTTTTTTACAGCAGGCATTCCAGCATGAAACTCCCTTATGGCATTTAAATTTAATTTTTGCATTAGGGTCGAGGATTGTTGGCATGACATCACTTTTGAACGGGATGTCTTCGATTTTTATGTCATCACTCATGTGACTTCTCCATTTATTACTTCAGGTTGCACAGGGCTTCTGACTTATAGTTTTTATTTTTATGTAGGGCTCTATATATATGGTGTTTGGGCTTAAGAAACAAGTGTTATGTATCTAAAATATCGATATTTCAGGATTCTTTCCTAAGGTTGAAAAAAAACCGGGCTCCATATCGGAGCCCGGTATCTAATCTAAGTATTCAAATAAAATTATTTGAACAGTTTAGATTTATCTACTAGATCAACGTGTGCACGTTTGAAACAAGTCCACTGTTTAGTTTCCTTGTCGTAGATAGAGTTTACAAAACAATGCCAGTTCTCTTCGTCAACGAAGTTCTTGTCAGTACGGTAGTAGAAACCGGGGTAACGAGATTCTTCACGGAACTGAATGTGCTTCATGTGCGCTTCAGCAGTTAAGATACGGTGATAGTTTTCCCATGCACGAAGTAATTCGTGAAGGTCTTTAGCACGCATCTTTTCAGCATCTTCTTTCAGCATAGTCAGCTTTTCTTCTGCAACCGCCATCATTTCAGCGTTAGTGTTGTAGTAAGTGGCTACACCCGCTACATATTCGTCCATGATCTTCTGTAGACGGAATTGCAGCATTTTTGGAGTAATGTAGTTAGGGTTAACATCAATCGCTGTTGAGTAATCCTTGAACTCCATGAAGTTACGCACTGGCTTGTAGATTTCATCAACCAGAGTCTGCACATCAGTATCCAGTTCAGGTGTCCAGTCTTTGTTATCCAGGCAGTACTTAACCATAGCTTTAGCCGCCAGACGGCCTTCAGCATGTGAACCTGATGAGAACTTGTGACCCGATGCACCCACACCGTCACCTGCAGTGAACAGACCTTTTACAGTTGTCATTGCACGGTAGCCCCAGTTCCAGCCCGAAGGTAGATGATCAGGAACGCCCGCTTCAGTTTCAGTTGTAGGCGCGCCTAAATCGGTAGGACCAGAAACCCAGATACCACAACAACCCGAGTGAGAACCTAACAGGTAGGGTTCAGTAGGCATCAGCTCAGAGTTTTTCTTCTCGGGCTCAATGTTCTCACCTACCCAGATACCACACTGGCCAACACACATGTCCAGGAAGTCTTCCCATGCTTCGGCTTCCAGATGCTTAACTTCGCGAGGCGATAGTGTTTCACGCAGGTTTGCTAATGCAGTAACCGTATCCATCCAGATAGGACCGTTACCGTCTTTCATTTCTTTCAGCATTAAGTGGTTACGCAGGCATGAAGCAGGAACCGCAGCGTGGCCGTATGGAGGATAGTCATCCAGCATGGCCTTGTTCTTTTCCATATACGCTTCGCCATAGGCGTTAGTCGCTTTAGATTTGAATAGCAGGAACCATGCGCCTACAGGACCGTAACCGTCTTTGAAACGAGTGGGTACGAAGCGATTTTCCATCAGAGTTAACTCAGCGCCGGCTTCAGCAGCCATTGAGTAAGTAGAGCCCGCATTCCATACTGGGTACCATGCACGACCCGTACCTTCACCTACTGAACGAGGACGGAAGATGTTTACACAACCACCAGCAGCGAGTAAGCAAGCCTTGAACTTATAAACAACAACCTTGTCTTCACGAGTTGAAAAGCCAACCGCACCAGCAATACGGCCCTTGTCATTTTTGTCATTGATTAGCTTAACGATGAAGATACGTTCTTCGATGCGATCCATACCCAGTGCTTTTTTCGCCGCTTCCGCAACGATCCACTTGTAAGATTCACCGTTGATCATGATCTGCCACTTACCAGAACGTACAGGCTTACCACCATCTTTTAATGGAGTCATGCCCTTAGAGCCGTCGTGACGCTCACCGTTTTCGTCTGTTTTCCAGATAGGTAGACCCCATTCTTCAAACAGGTGTACTGATTCATCAACATGGCGACCTACATCGTAGGCTAAATCGTCACGTGTAATACCCATCAGATCGTTAGAAACCATACGTGCATAATCAGCAGGATCCTGCTCAGTACCGATGTATGTATTGATTGCAGATAGACCCTGTGCAACCGCACCTGAACGATCCATTGCTGCTTTGTCGACTAGTTTGATTTTAAGGTCTGTGCCTTCCGCCCAGCGCATGATTTCAAAACCAGCGCCGCAGCATGCCATACCACCACCGATCAGAAGAATATCTACTTCCTCTTCAACAACCGTTGGATTTCCAAAAGTACCTTCAGACATTATTCATTTCCTCTAAGGTTCAATATTTTTATAGGTTTAATTATTTTCTAGCTTACTTACAGATCAGTTCGCTAGGATCACCTGCACGGTAACCATTTTGCTCCATATGGTTGAAGAAACCTGGCTCTTCAATTTTGCTCATATCAGCAGCTGGCTTACCTGCATAAGGATCAATAGAACCTTCAGGAGTGGTACGAATTGGGAACTTGAAGCGTTTCATCGTGCCGTTACGGAATTTGATAGTCCACATAATTGAGTCAGTACCACGAAGAGGCTGTACAGAACCACCCAATGGAACAACATCTGCATAGTGACGTGCTTCGATTGCATTTTGTGGGCAGATCTTAACGCAGGAATAACATTCCCAACATTGCTCTGGCTCCTGGTTATATGACTTCATGGCATGACCAGTTTCTGAACCGTCTTTGTCTAGCTTCATTAAGTCATGAGGGCAGATGTACATGCAAGCGGTCTTGTCTTGACCTTTGCAGCCATCACACTTTTCAGTACGTACGAAAGTTGGCATACGTATGCTCCTTTGCTGGTTTATTGTAAGTATTTCATTTTATATCAATCGCTATTAATAAATAATAACCATTGAGAATTTATTACGGCCGGTGAGGCCACCCTGTTAATGAATCCTTCAGGCTGGCTTACCGGCCAGAATTCTATTTAGGAAATTCCATTTCCCCGGATGCAAAGGTTTGTTTAAAACAGGTTTTGCGTCAACAGCACAGACAGGGTAAGTACTATTTTCCGGTACATTGATTTATAAATGCTAGTGAACATTAATCCCTTTAAAGTTAAAACACCAAACACAATTATCTTTACCCTGATAAGTAATTTTTATTTAAACAGAATGTAAAAAAAAATTGTGACAAAAGGTACTAATAAAGCGTAAAAACAGTCACTTAGTTAGTTTCATAAGTTAATTAAAATATTAACGTAAACTTAACAATGATGTGTTTTTTTAAACGAGGCTCTATTGTTTTTATTTTTGTGTTTTACGGGTTGATATACATCAATTAATAATTATATTAGTTTCTGTTAATAAGCTTCTTTTGTGACGATGCTTTTAATATTGATGTAATGTCATCCGTGTCAAACAGGGCGGCTGACTAAATATCTTTTGATCGAGGAACGAAGGCAATTTCATCATTGGCTTCAAGTCGAGTGAACAGTTCAGCGAACTGTTTGTTTACGGTAATCTGTACGGCATCATCGGCAAACATTTTGTTCCAGTCTTCACCACGATGTCTCAGCAGCTTGAGTAAAGTCTCTACCGTACGGATGCTTTCGGGTAACAGCAGTTCTTCTGATTCTCTTTTGGTAATTTTCAGCATATTGGTCATAAAGAAGCGGAGTCTCACCGGAATCTTCTCCATCGAGTCGCTACTGCCGGTTTCGCGTTTCAGGCCGTGTTTATCCAGACGCGCCAGATATTGCTCCCAGAGCGACTCGTAGTTCTGGCCAAGTTCATGCAAAGAGTCCCACGAGAAAATGCCTGTGTCATAACCGTCATCAAAAAACATGCGTAGGCCATAGTTGCCCTGAGGTTCTATTTTTGTAATGTTGACATCGGCTTTACCAAACACGGGCAGGGCCGAGGTTTCAATCTCTGCCGATTTAGAATGCGTGCGTAAATATTCACAGGGGTATTTGAAATTTTCGCCAGTAGCAAATGAAATTTCCAGTAAACGAGATTTCTGGTGAAGTTTAATTTCGCTGGGTGTGTGCTTGCTTGACATCTTTTGTTTCGCTGTTAAATCTGAGGGAGGCAGTATAGCCTTAAGTGGATGGTTTTTAAAAGATATAGAGTGTGTGGTGTTTTTTGAGAGGGTCTGGCGGTGTGCTGAATTTGTGTTTGGGTTTCAGAAGTGGGCTATTTCGCCTTTCTGGCGTGTCACTTTTCTGTCTGTAGCAACAGAAAAGCAACCAAAAGAATGCCATTCCTCGTCCCTTGCCCTGTTTAAAAGCTAACAGGGTCCCCGAAAATTGTTTATGCCTTGTCGTTCTATCAAAAGAAACTGTGAGAGTAATACATGTTGGTCGGGTCGTGCTGATGCGCCGTCCAGGCTTATCAGCACTCAAAATTACACCCCTGTAATTTTGTCCCTCTAAAGAGACAATTTTCGGCAAGGGACAGGGAAGTTTTTGCTAGGTATTTATATCAGAATGGTATAGAGATAAAGTTATCAATGTATGTTGCTCTGGCTTTGACTTGTTTGCTTTTGTTTTCCTTGATGTTCACCCTTCGGGTCAGGCAAGGCCTGTTCAAATTAGCTCCCGGCGAATTTCTCCGCAGTAGCCACAATAATGGAGATTGAAGAAGGAAATTTGTTTTATGTCGTTTATAAAACAATGCCTGGATGCCGGGGCCGCGTTTTCTTGCATACTGCTTTGTCGCTGTAGTCAAAGAAGTATGCTGCCAGCAGGCGAAACACTCTACATCAGAAACCCAATATAGATCAAACCTGACAAAAAACATTTACAAAAAAAGCGCGACTCAAAGAACCGCGCTTTATAAGCTGAGATTAATTAAATATTACAGCAGAGGCACAATCAACAGAGCTACAATATTCATAATCTTGATTAAAGGATTAATCGCAGGCCCCGCCGTATCTTTATACGGGTCACCTACCGTATCACCCGTTACCGCTGCCTTATGAGCATCGGAACCTTTGCCACCGAAATTTCCATCCTCGATATACTTCTTCGCGTTATCCCAGGCGCCACCACCGGTGGTCATGGAGATAGCCACGAACAGGCCGGTAACGATGGTGCCGATGAGAACGCCACCGAGTGCTTCTGCACCTAAGGTAAGGCCTACAATAATGGGCACAGCAACAGGCAGTAATGACGGAATTATCATTTCTCGAATGGCGGACTTAGTCAGCATGTCTACGGCTTTTGAATAGTCAGGTTGTTGAGTGCGATCCATAATGCCGGGCATTTCCTTAAACTGGCGACGCACTTCATTTACGATGCCGCCTGCCGCACGACCCACTGCTTCCATTGCCATGGCACCGAATAAATAAGGAATCAGGCCACCAATAAACAGGCCGATAATCACCATATGGTTAGACAGGTCGAATGAAACAATCTGGCCTGCGGCTTTTAGCGTGTTGGTATAGTCAGCAAACAATACCAGCGTAGCTAAACCGGCAGAACCAATGGCATAGCCTTTGGTAACTGCTTTGGTTGTGTTGCCCACGGCATCTAGAGCGTCGGTTGTTGTGCGGATGTCTTCGGGGAGTTCCGCCATTTCTGCAATACCGCCAGCATTATCAGTAATTGGGCCATAGGCATCTAGTGCGACGACAATGCCGGTCATCGATAACATGGAGGTCGCTGCAATGGCGATGCCATAAAGCCCGGCCAGATAATAAGCGCCATAAATGGAGGCGCAAACCGAGAGTACAGGCAATGCAGTCGATCTCATGGAAACCCCAAGGCCGGCAATGACATTGGTGCCATCACCGGTCGTTGAGGCTTCTGCAATGCGCCGGACAGGGCTGTATTCTGTAGCCGTGTAATATTCGGTGATCACAATCATGGCAACGGTCAGGCCCAGGCCGATCAGTGCCGAGCCATACAATGCACTGCTTGAATAATTTGCCAGGCCACCCATCATGTTTTCTGTGATGAAGTAAAAAGCAATGGCGGATAAAACAGCAGAAACCAGCGTGCCACGATACAGGGCATTCATGATTTTTCCGCCTTCGGTGGCCTTCACGAAAAAGGTGCCAATAATCGAAGCAATAATAGATGCCCCACCCAGTACTAGAGGGTAAGTGACAGCGAGTTCACCTGCGTCTTTCATTAAAAGTCCGCCGAGTAACATGGTGGCAATAATAGTCACGGCATAGGTTTCAAACAGGTCGGCTGCCATGCCGGCACAATCGCCTACATTGTCGCCGACGTTATCTGCAATAACCGCCGGATTTCGCGGGTCATCTTCAGGAATGCCAGCTTCAACTTTGCCAACGATATCTGCGCCTACATCGGCGCCTTTGGTAAAGATGCCACCACCTAATCGTGCAAAAATGGAAATAAGTGAGCCACCAAAAGCAAGACCCACCAGCGCGTGAAGCGCGTCGCCCTGGCTTACACCCATGCTATTTAATATTGTGTAGTAACCGGCTACGCCTAATAGGCCCAGGCCTACAACCAGCATGCCGGTTATGGCGCCGCCTTTGAAGGCCACCTGTAACGCAGGGTTGATTCCCAGCTTAGCCGCTTCAGCTGTTCGCGAGTTGGAACGAACTGAAACATGCATGCCGATATAGCCGGCAGCACCTGAAAGTATTGCACCAATAGCAAAACCGATCGCTGTGTACCAGTTGAGCGCCAGCCCCATAACAATAAATAAAATAATACCGACGATGCCAATGGTTGTGTATTGTCGCGCCAGATAGGCGATAGCACCTTCCTGAATGGCCCCGGCAATACGTTGCATTTCATCGTTACCGGATGGTTTGGAAAGTACGCTAAAAATTGAAATTACGCCGTAGGCGATGCCGGCTAAGGCACATACCAGGGCAATGATTAGTCCGTCGGACATGGCTGACCCCCATTTATTATTATGTGAAAATTCACTTTTATTTAATGAGTCAGATTTTTGAGATGCTGCTAAACCTGGCTCTTCAAAACCACGCATAACAACTGCGGAATGAAAGACGTCATTTCCTGTTCAGCAATTATTAAGCAACAGTTAAACGTTTAGCTATATTAAGAACAGTTTTTTATCCACTACTGAATAAAATGCTTGTTAAATACAGCGACGCTTAATGTTTATGTTTATTTATACATGCTTTCAAAATGCGTGCCGGGAGCAAAGCCCCATAGCTGTTCCAGATTAAATTCACGAATCACGCTGTCAACTGCGGCCTGGCCTTCGTCTTTCTGTAATTCGCCGAGTATCATTTTGGTTGCGGTCTGATTGTACCCGCCGGCAATAATGACGTGATCGGCAATAATTTCTCTGGCTTTCTGTAAAGTCATATAAAAATAAATGTTAGTTAATCGAGGGGGAGAGTGTCCCCCTCAGAATAACGGATTAAACTTCAAATGTATCGAGTTTTTTCGCCACAGACTGTAATTTTAAAGTGACGTAATCAGGCAGGCCGTTCGCTTTGTAAGGTGGATAAGCTTCACCTTTAATTAAAGGATAAAGATAATCTTTACAGGCCTGTGTAATACCAAAACCATCATCCGTTATAAAATTCATCGGCATCATTTTTTCAACGTTGGCCACTTCTGATAAAGGTGCCTGACCGATTTCCCATTTGTAAGGGTCGTTCGAGATACGGTCTACGGTTGGCATAATCGAGTTATGACCCGCGAGAGCAAATTCAACGGCTTTTTCACCCAGAGCATAAGCCTGTTCAACATCAGATTCAGAGGCCAGGTGACGTGCTGCGCGCTGTAAATAATCAGCAACCGCCCAGTGGAATTTATAACCCAGAGCGTCCTTGATCATATTAGCAACGACAGGTGCCGCACCGCCCAGCTGAGCATGACCAAATGAATCACGTGTGCCCTGTTCAGCGAGGAATTTGCCATCTGGCCAGTGAGTACCTTCAGACACAACGATGGTGCAGAAGCCATGTTCTTTAACCTTGGCATCAACATTAGCCATAAATTTATCTTTATCGAATTCCACTTCAGGGAACAGGATAACAACAGGAATGCCTTCGTCTTCAATTAAGCCACCCGCTGCTGCAATCCAGCCAGCATGACGGCCCATCACTTCAAGCACGAAAATTTTGGTAGAGGTTTTCGCCATAGAGCGCACATCGAAAGAGGCTTCGAGTGCTGATACGGCAATGTATTTTGCAACTGAGCCAAAGCCGGGGCAGTTATCAGTAATCGGTAAATCGTTATCAACGGTTTTTGGTACATGAATGGCCTGAACCGGGAAGCCCATTTTTTCTGAGAGTTGCGAAACCTTATAACAGGTATCAGCTGAGTCGCCGCCGCCGTTATAAAAGAAGTAACCAATGTTATGGGCTTTAAAGACTTCGATTAAACGTTCGTATTCAACCTTGTTGTCTTCCAGGCTTTTAAGCTTAAAACGGCATGAGCCAAAACCGCCGGATGGTGTGTTTTTCAGTGCGGAAATGTCTTCAGCAGATTCTAAATTGGTGTCGATTAAATCTTCTTCTAACGCACCTATAATGCCATTACGGCCCGCATAGACATTGGCAATTTTATCGCTGTGTTTACGTGCAGTTTCAATCACCCCGCAGGCGGAAGCATTAATAACGGCGGTAACTCCACCCGATTGTGCATAGAAGGCATTTTTTGCGCTCATTTAGATTTCCTCATCCCACATTTAGTTAATTATTTTTATCTGGCGTCCAGGCATTGCGCGCAAGAAACCACAGTTATTTTTGGGAAATGATAATGACGCAAGCGGGGCAAAGCGACAAATCAAGCTTATTTATGCTTGCCCTAGTGGTGATTATAATGACTGGAAGGTTTGTGAGGTTTTGCTGCAACGAACCCTGAAACACTGATCTGTCAGGGTCGTTGTGTCATGAACTGTTAGCCCTGTTTTACTTCAGTGCCTGGCGGTGGTTTGCCGTTACTCTTTTCCTGTTGCATTCCCTGCTCACGCTGATGATCAGACTGAACCTGTAATAAGGAAATAATGCAGTCTCCAATATCATCATATTCATGCACACCGGTACCGTACTGCTGATAGCCGCGATAGAAAAACTGGCAGCGATAATTTTGTATTCCGGTTTTGATAATAATGAAGTTACAACCGTCGTACTGCCATATCAGAGCCGGGCACTCTACGGTTTCGCGGTCACTCGGGCTAAGGCGCACATCGGTGTCGGCCATCTGAAATTCAATGCCATTGTCCTTGCCCCAGCGTTCAGCCAGTGTGGATTCAACAGTCCATAATTCGGTTTTGGTAAAATCAGCAATATCAGCCATAGGTTTTTCGAGTTTCGTTTTTCAGTTTAAACAGTCGGCATCAAGAATATATGATGTGTATTGAAAATGCCATGCGCACGGTGGATATCGCCCATGACTGAAATTGCCCTGAGGGGGCGAGAT
>Ga0316207_10005181_pt1 | contig 10929 bp, 10 predicted proteins | sample 6weekpyrite_MG_FD_204943 | JGI IMG/M metagenome (GOLD analysis project Ga0316207, IMG submission 204943) | Microbial mat bacterial communities from mineral coupon in-situ incubated in ocean water Damariscotta River, Maine, United States -... | ecosystem: Environmental > Aquatic > Marine >...
ATTAGCAAGATCGACCCATGGTTCCTTGCCCAGCTTGAAGATATCGTTAAGACTGAAAATGATCTTCGTGGCCAGGAACTAGCCGGATTGAATAAACGTTCTATGTTTGCGTTGAAGAAAAAAGGATTTTCTGACAGCCGACTTGCTGATCTGCTCGGTACTGATGAAGCAACTCTGCGTACGCACCGCCACAGCCTCAATGTGCGCCCTGTATACAAGCGTGTTGACACCTGTGCGGCTGAATTTTCAACAAGCACGGCCTATATGTATTCATCCTATGATGAAGAGTGTGAATCTGAACCAACCAGTAATGACAAGATTATGGTGTTGGGGGGCGGTCCTAACCGTATTGGCCAGGGTATTGAGTTTGATTACTGCTGTGTGCATGCCGCATTCGCAATGCGTGATTCAGGTTATGAAACGATTATGGTTAACTGTAACCCGGAAACCGTTTCAACAGATTATGACACCTCAGACCGCTTGTACTTCGAGCCATTAACGCTTGAAGATGTACTCGAAATTATCGATAACGAGAATCCGAAAGGGGTGATCGTACAGTACGGTGGTCAAACACCATTGAAACTCGCGCGTCCGCTGGAAGCGGCCGGCGCCCCTATCGTGGGTACGACACCCGATGCCATTGACTGTGCTGAAGACCGTGAACGTTTCCAGCAAATGATTGACAAGCTTGGTCTGCGTCAACCGCCAAACCGCACGGCGCGTGAGCCAGAGGCGGCAGTGAAGCTTGCAGAAGAAATCGGTTACCCCCTTGTGGTGCGTCCATCCTATGTACTGGGTGGTCGCGCAATGGAAATTGTATATAACGAAGATGAACTGCGCCGCTACATGACCGAAGCGGTACAGGTATCGAATGAATCGCCAGTATTGCTGGACAGGTTTCTGGATGATGCGGTAGAGCTTGATGTCGACGCGATATGTGATGGTGAGAATGTTGTCATCGGTGGTGTGATGCAACATATCGAACAGGCAGGCGTTCACTCAGGTGATTCAGCCTGTTCATTGCCACCGTATAATCTTGCCAATGATGTGCTTGATGAAGTTCGCAAACAGATTCACGCAATGGCACTGGAGCTTGGCGTAGTTGGCCTGATGAATACACAGTTTGCTGTCCAGGGCGATGATATCTATATCCTTGAGGTTAATCCGCGAGCATCGCGAACTGTGCCGTTTGTATCCAAGGCTACTGGACGTTCACTTGCCAAGATTGCGGCGCGTTGTATGGTGGGTGAATCGCTTAACAGCCAGGGTGTGACAGATGAAATCGTACCGGATTATTTTTCGGTTAAAGAAGCTGTTTTCCCGTTCACCAAGTTCCCGGGTGTTGATCCTATTCTTGGCCCTGAGATGAAATCCACTGGCGAAGTGATGGGGGTTGGCAGAAACTTTGGTGAAGCCTTTGCGAAAGCGAGCCTTGGTGCAGGTGTGGAATTGCCATACCATGGCACAGCATTTGTGAGTGTGCGAGATGCTGATAAGAAAGCCGTGCTGCCGGTGTCACAAAACCTGGTAAAACTGGGTTTCAAGCTTGTTGCAACAGGTGGTACCGCTGATGTGCTCAAACAGGCCGACATAGATTGCGAAAAGGTTAACAAGGTGGCAGAAGGCAGGCCGCACATTGTTGACATGATAAAGAATGATCAAATAAACCTGATCATTAATACGACTGAAGGTCGTCAAGCTATCGCAGACTCATCGACAATTCGTCGTGAGGCCCTGCAACACAAAGTCACTTACACAACCACCATTGCGGGTGCGAGTGCAATGTGCGATGCGATGGCACATGAAGACGCCGGCGAAGTTAATCGCCTACAAGCATTGCACGAGGAGTTAAACGCATGAACAAGGTTCCACTCACTATAGTTGGTGCTGAAGCATTACAGAAAGAACTTGAGCATCTTAAATCAGTAGAGCGTCCAAAAATCATCCAGGCGATTGCTACAGCTCGTGAGCATGGCGATTTAAAAGAAAATGCTGAATATCATGCAGCGCGTGAGCAGCAAAGCTTTGCTGAGGGTCGCATCGCCGATATTGAAGGCAAGCTTTCCAATGCCGAGATTATTGATGTAACCAAGATGCCACAAACAGGCAAGGTGATCTTTGGTGTAACTGTAGATCTCTGTAATGAAGAGACTGGAGAAGAAGTCACCTATCGAATTGTTGGCGAGGATGAAGCGGATATTAAGGCCGGACTTGTCTCTGTCACTTCCCCCATTGCGCGAGCAATGATCGGTAAGCAAGAGGGTGACATTGCCGCTGTGCAGGCACCGGGTGGGCTGGTCGAATATGAAATACTCGCAGTTAAATACATCTAAAGATATTGATGATTTATTCCTGCCAAATGATGAGTAAAATCATTCGCGGCGGGTGTCGAGTCTCATTAATAAATTATAGTTGCTCATAACATGAAGGTTCTCTTCATTTCCGAACGTGTCCTGACCACGCTCTGGGTAGGGGGTATGTGGATCATCGGTTATCTGGTGGCGCCGCTCCTTTTTAGTGTGGTTGATGAGCGTCAGCTAGCCGGATTTATTGCCGGCCATATATTTAGTTCTATGAACTATGTTGGCCTGGTTTGTGGCAGTCTGTTACTGGTTGGAAACTGTTATAAAGTTGGGTTAAAAAACAAGGTTAACTACCTTCTTATAGCGATGCTGGTGTTGGTGGCGATTAGCCAATTTGTATTGCAGCCGATGATGGCTGATCTGAAATCGCAAGGCCTCGCAGAAGGAACTGAAGCCGCTATACAGTTTGGCAGGCTGCACGGCGTATCTTCTGTTCTGTTTATGCTGACAAGTATAGCGGGCCTTATTCTTATTTTATCTTCACCAAGAGAACGCACTGAATAGGAAATTGTTAATGATCTTCGTCGCCCGTTCGTGAGGAATGCATGATGAAAAATCTTGAATATAAGGGCGGTAAATCAATTAATGATTCCGGGGCTTTTTCTCTTACTGACATGCAGTTGCCCACACCAACAGGGCATGATGTGCTTGTTGTAGTCAAAGCGGTTTCTGTAAATCCTGTTGATACTAAAGTCCGCGATAAAACACCGTGTAATCAAGATGTCGTCCTTGGCTGGGATGCCGCCGGCGTGGTTGCGGCTATTGGCAGTGAGGTCACGATGTATCAGCCAGGCGATCGTGTTTTCTATGCCGGTGACGTGACGCGAGCCGGTTGTAATGCAAGTCATCAGCTAGTTGATGAGCGTATTATCGGTAGGCATCCACAGACACTTGATTTCCTGAATGCAGCAGCAATGCCCCTGACGTCTATCACTGCGTGGGAAGCGCTGTTCGATCGTATGAAGATCGATCCTGATAAAGATGCAGGTAAAACAATTCTCATTATCAACGGGGCCGGTGGGGTTGGTTCTATTGCTATTCAGCTTGCAAAGCAGGTGGCTGGGCTGAATGTTATCGCTACTGCATCACGTGATGAGACACGTGACTGGTGTCTGTCACTGGGTGCCGATCATGTGGTGAATCACTATGAAGACTTAACGGCATGCTTTAGCAAAGGTTTGGCAGCACCTGACTTTATATTATGCCTGACCGATACCGATCCCTATTTTGAAACAATGGCTGAACTGGTTGCGCCTCAAGGCATGATATGTGCCGTGGTAGATACAAAACAAGCCCATGACCTGTCTATTCTCAAGGCAAAGAGTGTTGGGTTTGTCTGGGAGTTTATGTTTACCCGTGCAATGTACGGGACGCAAGACATGTCGCGTCAACAGGATATTCTAAACCAGGTGGCGCGTTTACTTGATACAGGAAAGCTTCGTAGTACGATGATGCAGAACGTGGGGCGCCTTTCACCTGAAACGATTTCCACTGCACATCAAACCATTGAATCTGGAAGGATGATTGGGAAACTTGTTCTAGAAGGGATTGAACCCTGAGCGGGTAGCAGTCGGTGAAGTTAACCCCGGTTATTTAAGGATCACGCTTTACCGGGATCAACGCGAGGCTTGTCCGGGTTTTGTCGGTAAAGTACCGCAACATGACCAATTCGTTGCACCAGTGTGGCATCTGATTGTTCACACATTTGTGAAATAAGGGCATCACGTTGCTCACGGTCTTCAGCATTAACACGTACCTTGAGTAATTCATGGCGTGTCAGGGCATCATCGATTTCATGACGGACATTCTCAGTTAGACCGTTATTTCCGACAATAACAATGACTTTTAGTGAATGGGCGAGCCCACGAAGTTTGCGTACCTGTTGTGAGGAAAGTGGCATAATAAGTCCGGTCTGATAGTTTCAAAGATTCAAGCGGGCGCAGAGTATACCCCTGTTCCGGCTCGAATGCTGCATTGGTAAGGAAAAATGGCACGAAGTAAATCAAGCAAAGGCTGGTTAAAAGAACATTTTGATGATGAATATGTTGCCCGTGCGCAGCAAGACGGTTACCGTTCGCGTGCTGTCTACAAGTTATTGGAAATTCAGAAGAAGGACCATATTATCAAGCGTGGTATGACCGTTGTCGACCTTGGCGCTGCGCCGGGTAGCTGGTCGCAGGTCGTTGCTGATATGGTCGGCGATGATGGGCGTGTAATAGCTCTGGATATTCTACCCATGGACTCCCTCGCGGGTGTTGAGGTAATTACCGGAGATTTCCAGGAACAGGCCGTTTTGGACACGTTACTCGAAACTTTAGGAAATCGGCCTGTAGACCTTGTATTGTCTGACATGGCACCCAATATGAGTGGTATGAAAGGTATGGATCAGCCTCGAGCGATCTACCTGACGGAATTGGCCCTGGATTTGGCGAATCAAGTTCTGCGCAAGGGAGGCGATATATTGGTAAAGGTCTTTCAAGGCGAAGGCTTTGAGGCCTATTTACGTACATTACGTGCGTCTTTTGAGAAGGTATACACGCGAAAGCCGGATGCATCACGATCCCGCTCGCGTGAAGTGTATTTGCTCGGTAAGGGCTTTAAAGGTAGCAATTCGTAGCTGAATCGAGTTGCACGATATACACTGACGGGTACACTGTATTATATATTTAAGGTTTTGCAGATAATTGACTGTGTAATACAGTATCGCGCAGACCTGTGAAGAGGAAAAGTACATTGGGTGAAATGGGTAAAACATTAATTCTGTGGCTGGTGATCGGTACGATCCTGGTGGCTGTTTTCAGTAATTTTAAGACCGCCGGGACTGGACCACAGGAGATTAGTTACTCGCAGTTCTATGCAGATATGAAAGGACAGCGTGTACAGAGCGTGATGATTCAGGGACGCCAGCTTATTGGTGCATACCAGGATGGTCGTGAATTTAAAACCTACAGCCCGGAAACCGATAACAAACTGCTCGTCGGTGACCTGCTGAAATACAATGTGCTGGTTAACGCCCAGCCTCCAGAGTCACCTTCATTCCTGAGCCAAATCTTTATTTCGTGGTTCCCAATGTTGCTTCTGATCGGTGTATGGATTTTCTTCATGCGGCAAATGCAGGGCGGTGGCGGTGGCCGTGGCGCGATGTCATTTGGCAAAAGCAAGGCGCGCATGTTGGGTGAAGACCAGGTCAAGATCACATTTAATGATGTTGCAGGTTGTGAAGAAGCCAAGGATGAGGTCGGAGAATTGGTCGACTTCCTTCGCGATCCATCGAAATTCCAGAAGCTTGGCGGAAAGATCCCTCAGGGCGTACTGATGGTCGGTAGCCCAGGTACGGGTAAAACATTGCTGGCCAAGGCAATTGCCGGTGAAGCCAAGGTACCGTTTTTTACAATCTCAGGGTCTGATTTTGTAGAAATGTTTGTCGGTGTGGGTGCATCGCGTGTTCGCGATATGTTTGAACAAGCCAAAAAACACGCACCGTGCATTATCTTTATTGATGAAATTGATGCCGTTGGCCGTCATCGTGGCGCCGGTCTCGGTGGTGGGCACGATGAACGTGAACAAACACTCAACCAGTTGCTCGTTGAGATGGATGGCTTTGAAGGCAGTGAAGGCGTAATTGTCATCGCCGCGACTAACCGTCCTGATGTGCTCGATCCGGCGTTGCTTCGTCCAGGCCGTTTTGATCGCCAGGTTGTTGTGCCACTACCAGATGTTCGTGGTCGTGAGCAGATCCTGAAAGTACACATGCGTAAAGTGCCCATGACCGATGCTGTGGATGCGAGGATTATCGCCCGCGGTACGCCTGGGTTCTCAGGTGCTGACCTGGCTAACCTGGTTAACGAAGCCGCATTGTTTGCTGCACGTGGCAACAAGCGTACGGTCGATATGGACGATTTCGAACGTGCCAAAGACAAGATTATGATGGGTGCAGAACGTCGTTCAATGGTGATGAGTGAGAAAGAAAAACTCAACACCGCGTACCATGAATCTGGCCATGCGATTGTGGGCCGCTTGGTACCCGAGCACGACCCGGTACACAAGGTGACGATTATTCCACGCGGTCGTGCACTGGGTGTGACAATGTTCTTGCCTGAAGAAGATCGTATTAGTCAAAACAAGATAGGCCTTGAAAGCATGATTTCCAGCCTGTTTGGTGGACGTATTGCGGAAGAGTTAATTTTTGGTGAAGATGCGGTCACCACGGGTGCATCAAATGATATTGAGCGCGCCACCGAGATTGCCCGGAATATGGTCACGAAGTGGGGCTTGTCGAACAAGCTTGGCCCATTAAGTTACTCCGAGGAAGAGGGTGAGGTGTTTTTAGGTCGTTCAGTAACGAAGCATAAAGCGGTTTCTGATGAAACATCTCATGCCATTGATGAAGAAATTCGTTTGTTCATTGATCGTAACTATGATCGTGCAGAAAAAATTCTCAATGATAATGTTGATAAATTACATGTCATGGCGAAAGCATTGATGAAATATGAAACGATCGATGCAAAACAGATTGATGAAATCATGGATGGTAAAGAACCTGGCCCACCTAAGGATTGGTCGGACAGCGATGATTCATCTGGCGATAATGAAGATAGTACGCCTAAAGCCACGAACACAGATGATAAGCCAATCGGCGGGCCAGCCGGTGAGCACTAAACCTTAATTGTAGTTCTAATATCGCCCCGCTTATGCGGGGCATTTTTTTGGAGAAGACTGGTGATTCGGAAGCTGGATTGCGGCGGAAAAATACTCGATCTTTCAATCCCGCAAGTAATGGGGATTTTAAATGTAACGCCCGATTCGTTTTCAGATGGTGGTCGCCACTTTGTCCCTGCGTCAGCGTTACAACAGACGGCAACAATGTTGGAAGAGGGTGCTGCAATTATTGATGTGGGTGGAGAATCTACGCGTCCAGGTGCAAATGATGTTTCACTTGACGAAGAGCTTGATCGCGTGATTCCTGTTATTGAAAAGATAGCCGATGAATTTGATACGATTATTTCTATCGACACAAGTAAACCACAGGTGATGCTAGAAGCTGTTAAGGCAGGTGCAACCTTTATTAATGATGTAAATGCCTTGCGAGCGGACGGCGCGGTAGAAGTTGCTGCGCAATGCAGTGTACCTGTTTGCCTGATGCATATGCAGGGTAAACCAAGGACTATGCAGGACTCACCAAGCTATGAACATGTTGTTCATGATGTAATGAGATTTTTACGTGAGCGTGTCGAGGTGTGTACTCAATCCGGTATAGACATCGATAGCATTATCGTCGACCCAGGATTTGGATTTGGTAAGACACTTGAACAAAACCTGCAATTAATGCGTGGTCTAGATGCGTTTCATGAATTTAATTCACCAGTGCTTGTCGGGGTGTCTCGTAAATCTATGATTGGCACAATCCTTGATGCGGATGTTGATGAGCGTTTAATCGGGACAGTCGCACTTGAAGCCTTGGCTATTTGGCAGGGGGCACAGATTATTCGTGCTCATGATGTCAAGGCTGCGATAGATTCTGTAAAGATTGCAGCCGCAGTCAAATCTGCCTCGCTGTAATAGCAGGCTCGGTAAAACAAGGAAAATTCCCGCATATTACGTTACACTCACTTTATAGGTGAGTATTCCTAATTCGATTGGTGAGGCATAACTAAACATGCAGCGGCGTTATTTTGGCACAGATGGTATTCGCGGCAAAGTGGGTACCGAGACCGTGAATCCGCAATTTATCATGCAGCTGGGCTGGGCGGCTGGACGGGTATTGTCCAGAGAAGGTCGAGGTACTGTTTTGATTGGCAAAGACACCCGTATTTCGGGTTATATGTTTGAGTCAGCGCTTGAGGCCGGTTTATCTGCAGCGGGTGTTGATATCAAGTTGCTTGGGCCAATGCCAACCCCAGCAGTCGCCTACTTGACGCGCACCTTCCATGCGCAGGCTGGAATCGTGATCAGCGCCTCTCATAATGCCTATTTTGATAATGGCATCAAATTCTTCTCAGCAGATGGTACCAAACTACCCGATGAAGTCGAACTTGCGATTGAGGAAGAGATCGACAAACCAATGGTCACCGTTGACTCATCAAGGTTGGGAAAGGCCTCACGTGTTGTCGACGCTGCAGGTCGTTATATCGAATTTTGTAAAAGTACAGTCCCAATGCGAATGAACCTGGAGGGTATCCGTGTTGTTGTGGATTGTGCACATGGCGCAACCTACCATATTGCGCCTCGCGTCTTTGAAGAACTGGGTGCAGAAGTTATTTCGATCGGTGTCGAACCCGACGGGCTCAATATCAATGAGCACTGTGGTTCAACAAAACCTGATGCACTGCAAGCGGCTGTTGTTGAGTTAAGTGCGGATGTGGGTGTGGCACTTGATGGCGATGGTGATCGCTTGATTATGGTGGATGCAGAAGGTAATGAAATCAATGGCGATCAGATTTTGTATGCCATTGCCATGTCACGCCTTTACGAAGAGCAACTCAACGGTTCAGTTGTTGGAACGGTAATGAGTAACCTTGGTTTGGAGCATGCGCTTCAGGAGCAGGGAATTGACTTCCGACGTACCCAGGTTGGAGACCGCTACGTGATGGAAATGCTGCGTGAAAGTAAATGGTCTCTTGGCGGTGAAAGTTCCGGTCATATTATCTGCCTTGATCGGACAACGACAGGCGATGGGATTGTCGCCGCACTGCAGGTCTTATATGCCATGGTCTCTACACAGAAATCAGTGGCAGATCTTGTCGCGGGTATGACATTGTATCCACAGATGTTGGTTAATGTGCCCCTGGATGTTCCTTTCAATCACGAAGAATCAGCACTCGTCAAAGCAGCGATGCGTGATGCTGAACAACAACTGGCAGAAAACGGACGTATCTTACTTCGCGCTTCCGGGACTGAGCCGCTTTTACGTGTCATGGTCGAAGGTCGCGATAGCGTACAAGTCAGGCAGCTTGCCGACATGTTGGCAAGCGCGGTTCGAGAAGCCTCATCTGGCCGTATTGCGCATAGCGGCTAATTCGATAAACGGGTTGTCATTTTTTACCAAGATCCTTATTTTTTAGTACCTTATTTCAATATAAGGCATCAATCTGATTGATTTTTTATGGCAGCACCGGTAAGCTTGCCGCCGAATTTTTGAATTAATTTTGAAGGAAGACGAGTATGGCTCGACAGATTCTTGTTGCTGGTAACTGGAAGATGAATGGTTCCAAGGACAGCATTAACAGCCTGATCGATGGTATCAAGGCAGGTCTTGGTTCAGTTGACAAGGCAGCAGTCGCTGTATGTCCTCCTTATATATACATTTCTGAAGTCACTGGCCTGGTTGACGGTACTGATATTGGTGTAGGTGGGCAAAACCTGTCTACAGAAGCATCAGGTGCATTCACAGGTGAAATCTCAGCCGATATGCTCAATGACTTTGGTTGTAAGTATGCAATTGTTGGCCACTCAGAGCGTCGCAGCCTCTATGGTGAAGATGACGCGTTAGTCGCAAACAAGTATGCGGTTGCGCGCGCTAAAGGCCTGACGCCTATCTTGTGTGTCGGTGAAACTCTGGAAGAGCGCGAAAGCGGTATCACTGAAGAAGTTGTTGCACGTCAGCTGGATGCAGTTATCGCGCTTGAAGGCGTTGCGGCACTGGTTGATGGAGTGATTGCCTATGAGCCGGTTTGGGCAATTGGTACCGGTATGACTGCAACCCCTGAGCAGGCACAGGACGTACACGCCTTTATTCGTGCACGTATCGCTGAAAGTGATGCGGTTGTTGCTGACAAGGTTCAGATTCTTTATGGCGGCAGTGTAAAAGGCTCAAATGCGGCTGAATTGTTCGCCAAGGATGATATTGATGGCGGCCTGATTGGCGGTGCATCGTTGGATGCTGAAGATTTCCTGGCAATTTGCCGTTCAGCACCCTAGGTTACCCTGGAACTTAACGGAAACTCGAGACGAATATGTCTTCAGAAATTATTCTTATTATTCATGTCATTATCGCAGTGGCATTGATTGGCCTGATTCTTATCCAACACGGTAAGGGTGCAGATGCGGGCGCAGCCTTCGGCAGTGGCGCATCATCAACGGTGTTTGGTAGTCAGGGTTCAGCGTCCTTTTTGACGCGACTGACAGCAGGTCTGGCAACGGCTTTTTTCATTACCAGCTTGAGTCTTGCCTACATGACACGCTCTACATCGACCACATCCAGTGATGATGTTCAGACAATTGTCGAGGAAGTCGTCCAAGATAAGGCGCCAGTGGGTGATAAACCAGACATTCCAGCTATTGATAACGCTGACAAGCCGTCAATACCTGCCGCACCTGTTGCGGATACGGTTGATAAGCCTGCAGCACCTGCTGTAACGGAGATCCCTGAATAACAGGTTCAAGATTTAACCAAGACTTTGTTAGTGTTGAGTGCAGAGTCGTCAGGTTACAGAAATTGCCGAAGTGGTGAAATTGGTAGACACGCCATCTTGAGGGGGTGGTGGGGAGACCCGTGCCGGTTCGAGTCCGGCCTTCGGCACCATACTCAAAAGCCCTGCCAGGTTCTGGTGGGGCTTTTTCTTTATTA
>Ga0316207_10005182_pt1 | contig 10928 bp, 9 predicted proteins | sample 6weekpyrite_MG_FD_204943 | JGI IMG/M metagenome (GOLD analysis project Ga0316207, IMG submission 204943) | Microbial mat bacterial communities from mineral coupon in-situ incubated in ocean water Damariscotta River, Maine, United States -... | ecosystem: Environmental > Aquatic > Marine >...
ATCGACTCTGCTTGAGGGATTTCATCTCAATGCTCCCTTAATCCTTCTTGACGGTTCGCTTATCGTTTCCTCCGATAAAAAGATCATTGACACCAAGTTTTTGGAACAAGACAGCGCTAATGCTCTCATTGACGAGGCTATTAGATTCTGCGACCTTCATCCTTTTGTCATTGGACTAAAAGACAAAGACCTTAATGAGTCTTTTGATTTTCCCCTTCAACAAACAGAAGTCCAAAAAAAACTCTTAATCAACTTTAAAAATGACCCCAGACTCAAACAATTCAAAAAAGTTTACGCAGATAAACAGACCTTCAAAATCGTTTATATGGGTTCGTATGAGCAGATGTATCCTTTAACTAAACATCTAAAAACGTGCTTTGGAGACACCTTTGAGTTTAAACTCTCACCTGAGAACTACAGCCAGGGATATTTTTTGACTATCTTACATCCGCTTGGCGACAAGGCGCATGGCTTGCAAAAACTTAGCGATTATCTCAACAAACCCCTTGAAGATATCACTGTCTTTGGTGACAGTATTAATGATATCGGTATGTTTAAACTTGCAGGGACTTCCATCGCGGTCTCTAATGCCCTGGATGAGACCAAGGCTGTGGCTGATATTGTTTTAAAGCACAGCAATGATGATGACGGTGTTGCTCACTACCTAAAAGAGAACTCATGAAATCTGAGAAAAAATCAGACAAAGGTCTTCATCCCCGTAATCCTCATAATGATACTTATGACTTTGATGCACTCATTCAGAGCAAACCTGAGCTTAAGCCCTTTGTCCATACAAACAAGTACACAAACCTCTCCATTGACTTTTCAAATGCCCAGGCCGTACTGCTCTTGAACAAGGCCCTCCTCTCACACTTCTACCAGATAAAAGAGTATCCTTTACCGCAAGGCCACCTCTGTCCGCCCATACCCGGACGCGCTGATTATATGCATTATATGGCTGACCTCTTAGCTGAGTCCAATCAAGGGAAGCTTCCTCCAGGAAACAAGATACTGGCTCTTGATATCGGAACAGGAGCCAACTGCATCTACCCCATTATCGGTAGCCGTGTCTACGGCTGGAACTTCATCGGGACAGATATTGACCCAAAATCTTTGGCTTCAGCCCAATCCATAATAGATAACAACGCTGTCTTAGAAAAAAAGATCAACTGTCGTTTGCAAAAAGATCCTGATAATATATTTACGGGTATTATTCACCAAAATGACTTTTTTGATTTTACCCTTTGCAATCCCCCTTTTCATAAATCTCAAGCCGATGCTACGAAGGGAACACAGAGAAAAAACCGCAATCTTGGAAATACAAAAGGTAAAGCTTTGAACTTTGGCGGACAAGCCAATGAACTCTGGTACCCCGGTGGAGAGATAGCCTTTATCACCAAGATGATCAAACAAAGTGCCTTATTTTCAAAGAACTGTTTTTACTTCTCTACTCTTGTGTCAAAAAAAGAGAACCTTGATGTGATCTACAAGGTTTTAAAACAGGTCAATGCCTATGATGTCCGTACCATTGAAATGAAGCAGGGACAAAAGCTAACACGCTTTGTCGCATGGACATTTTTAAACAAAACAATGCAGGAGAGGTGGCGTAAAGAACGTTGGTAGTTTTTATACGAGGACTTCGTCTAAGCGGGAGATCTATTTTTTAAGCCTTGTCATCGTGCTTTTCTTCTTTAACTTCTACGCCCTTCTTTTTTGACTTTTGTTTACGATGGCGCGGTTTTTTCTTTTGAGTTTTCACAGGCTTCACTTCGGCATCATTCTTAGGTGTAGCATCAAATCCTTCAAGTTCTTCTTGCGGGATCTCCTGTCTCAACATACGTTCAATGAGAAAAAGAAATGTCTCTTCCTCTTCACTGACAAGAGAAATTGCCTCACCTGTCTCACTCATGCAGCCTATTCGATCAAGATAATGTTCCGGCTCAATAGGGAGGTCATAACCTAAAACGTATTCCACATCCTTAAGCTCCAGTGACTGCAAGATCATGTCAGTCGTAATAAGAATATCTATTTCGCCCTCTTCAAAAGCTCTCGCACCTATCTCACAAGCCTGCTTGCCTTTATTACTGTGTATGGCCAAGGCATTTATATCTCGTGTTTTGAGATATTGACTTAAATTATCTGCCGCGCGTTTGGTCTTTATAAGCACAAGAGCTTGTGCCTTATCCATACCTCTAATAATCTTCTCAAGCATAGCACTTTTATCCACTTGTGCTGCAAAATAGACCTTTTGTTTGGCGCGCTTAGCAACGCTAATAGGATCATTATATATTTTTGGTTTTATCGTCTCATCGATTTGCTCAGGCATAAAGTTCTTTCATTATTAGGAATACAAGATTATAGCCTAGAGCAGATTAGAAAAGGGTTTTAAAGTAAGCACTAAAATATAATCCTAAACCTATGATAGTCATCAACAAACTCATAGGCTAATTTTAAATGATGTTTATTGATGATCTCATTGATCAGATACAGACCCAGTCCCATTCCACTGCTACTTTCATCTTCTTGCTCAAAGGGTTCAATCAATCTGGATATCTCCAAGGCTCTACTCCCTACCGCAAGATTTTTTATCTCTATATACTCTTTCCTTATAAGGATATTGACATGCTTATCTCGAGAATATTTAAAGGCATTGTCAATAAGGTTTTTAATAGCGACCATAAACAAGGTGTAATCAAAGCTCTTTATAACCTCTATCTCATCTATATCAATCTCCTTATCTTCTAACAAAAGTACATCACACACATCTGCAACAAGCGTGTTCAACGAATATGAAAGCATCTTTATTTCGCAAAGTTTTGTACTGATACTTTCAAATTCATGTAACTTATCCAGCTCCTCTTGCATAGAGTCAAACAGGGCCTCCAACTTCGCTTTTTCTTCTTGCTCTTGAGGCATAAAATGCGTAATAAACTTTGCTTTGGTTAGCGGTGTCTTTATCTCATGCATAATAGTACGTATATACATATCTCTTTGTGCTTTTAGCTTTTTATTATGTTCTACTGCACTGTAAAAGGCATTAGCGACATTAGCAATCTCATCATGTCCTCTCTCATAGCTGACTTCTACCTCTTCACCTTTTGAAAAGCTATCAATATTATCATTAAGCCTTACTAGAGGAGAGAGCGAGCTTTTCGTGTAGTAATAGATACCATAAAGCAGTAAGAAGAGTAGGACGACGTATATACCCAGAGGAAATATGCGTGTGGAGAAGAGGGTCTTTGTCGTTTTAAAGTAGTGTACCTCATCCTTTGTGCGCAGAATAAACAAGGTATGATTATTGGACAGGTACAGTTCAATCCCTACTCTGTTTACAATTGTTCGGATTAAAGGGTCCAGGATAAAGACCTCGGCTTTTTCTATCGCTTTTAAAGCGGCCTCTTCTTCAAGTTTCTCAATGCCATGAAGTATTAAATACTCTTTTAGTCCATCTGAGTCAGACCTTAAAAGTTCCGACATCTTTATCACATGATGAACCTGCTCTCTTTTGGCAAAAAATGTCATTCCCTGATACGAAAGAAAAAGCATAAAAACAATAAACAGAGCAAGAACAAATCCCAAAAAACGGATCCGACTAATGAGTGAAGGTTTAAAAGGATTCATATTTATAGCCGGCAAGACGTATGGTCTTTATACATTCAGCTCCATCACATAAGGTCTTTATCTTTTTTCTGAGCCGTCCTATGAGAACACTTATACTATCGAGTGAACTCTCAAGCCTGTGTGCGTTCATAGCATTGGCAAGCTGTTCACGAGACAAGACCTGTCCTTCATGGCGAAAAAGCTGTGAAAAGATCTCAAACTCTGCTGTCGAAAGATCAATGCTCTTGCCCTTGAAAAACACCTTCAATGTCTCATTTTCTAAATAGAGACTTTTATGCGTTTTTAATCTCTTGTCCTGTTTTAACAAGAGTTCAATACGTGCTTGTAGTTCTCGAGGGTCATAAGGCTTAGCCAAATAATCTTCAGCCCCGTATTTAAAGGCATCAAGCTTGTCGTCAATAGCGCTTCTTGCACTAGAAATTAAGATTTTTGCTGTGGATACTTTTCGTAGTTTTTGGCATAAGAGAAGACCATCCATCTCAGGAAGTGTCAGGTCAAGTAAGATAATATTGACATCATCAAGTAGTACCTGTTCAAGTGCCTCATTAGGATGTACCGTATGTATGACACTGTAGTTTTCACTCAAGAACTTGATCAAAAGAGCAGCAAGCTCTTGATCATCTTCCACCAGTAATATACGTGCTGTATAGGGCCTTTTTTGCATAGGCTTATTTTACACTATTACTGCACCTATTCACTTAAAAAATTTATATTTTATATCATAAATATTTTATGACTTATTTTAAAATTGGTTGTACAAACTCGCTTTGCGGCCATAAAAGTTCACCTGAGATGTCTTTCACTCTTTTTTCATCACTGAGGTTCTCATCAAGGTTATGCATAAAAGCATCGATTAAAAAGTTTGCCGTCGTTAAACTTTTATCTTGAACAACACCCTCAAAAAGAGCTTTTCCACACAAGGTTGTACTTGCCACTTCCGGGCTTGTCTCTAATGGTCTCGCACACGCTGATACAACACTCAAAACAGCATTATCGGCAATAGCTACGTTTTGTGCATTGGAAAGATTCAACAGCCTCATGCCATTGTCTTGCGACATATCCAACTCGATGTTAAGACCAGCAAATCCAGGAACCCATCCTCCTGCTTGCTGAAATGCGTCTCTACTAAAAGCTGATGTCAGTTCGTTTTCAACAAATGTCTTTAAATTTGCACCCGTTATCGTTCCTTGGGCAACATAATTTGTTGAAGGTAAATATCGATATATATTCTCAATAGTGACCTCTCCGTTAAGGACAACATCAACCTCTTTTGTCCAATTATATGTATTGACTCCCGTATAATCATTTTGAGAAGGGATAATCGCATCGTCATATCTAAAGCCAGGGACTAATGCCATATCAGAACTATATGTATTTTTGAGTAATTGAGCGAAAACAGAATTAAACCCATTTTCTAAAACATTTTTACGGGTCAAGGCAAGTGTTGTCGTTCCAATAACCTTATCAAGAGGTGCCCTCAGAGTAATCGCTTGAGGAGAAAACCGGAACAACTGCTGTGCCATCTGTGTTTCAAAGGTGTTCAAGTTTGCCGCTTGCACATTCGGTGCTATATTATTTATTTCAATAGAAACGTTTGCATCCAAATATTTTGCACGTATACTTTCTACCTTGCTTAGCAATGCAGTATCAGGAATAATATCATGTGTAACCTCATGCAGCTTCCATGTATAACCACTGACATTTCCATTCACAACACTGACCTTCATCTCCCCGAGATAAGTATCATCGCCGGACTCAACAACTTTTGCACCCGATTTCGAGTCAATCATCTCAAAGGAAGCCTCATGCGTATGTGCCGAGAAAAATACATTGACACTGTTGGCCTTAATCGTATTGGCCAATTGAACATCTTTGTGAATACCCAGTTCACTCATAACAACAACAATATGAGCTCCCTGCGCCTTCAATTCATCCGAATACTTTTCAATCAGTTTGATGTATTCTGCTTCACCTTGCGTAAATTCGATAATAGGTGCCAGTAGTGGACTCATGCGGTTAACAATATCACTTGTGATACCGATAATTCCGACCTTCACACCGTTCTTGTCAATCATCTTTGTCGGATTTAGAAACTGCTCACCGGCCGTATACTTATAGACCTTTTGCATGACTGAACCTGCAATGTTTTTTTGAGCATCATTCATAACAGGATTATTTTGAATGGCAAGAGGTATCATATATTTTGTGTTTGCACCAAGGTACTCAAAATTCGGACGAAGAACATTTGCATCACTGCTGTTTCCAAATCGTGCTGTTGTCAGAGGTGCCCCATAAGCAAAGTCCCAGTTCCCCATAACAGCGACATCAATAGGAAGTTCATTCATCAATTCAACAATGTCATTTCCATTAGAAAAAAGTGCCTCTGCACCCCCGTGAAATGTATCACCGATATTCATGACAATACTGTTCATCATCTTTTAGCTCATTTATCTTTGCCTTTATACGCGCTAATCCCCCTCGCGTAGACAGAAGTATCTGATCATTTGATCGAACCTGCTGTGTATACGGTATGATGTGCGCATGCAGATCATTTAGTTCAATAAAAGTAATAGTCTTGGTTGCATTGTCTCCCCCGCAAGCGCTCAACAACAAGCCCCCTAAAACGGCTGTAATACTTTTAAGTGTAGTTGATTTTAAGTTTTTCATCTTTGTCTCCTTTAATAGTTCGACATCTTAAAGCAGAGAATTAAACTCAATCTAAACGGGGTTCTAACTTAGGACTCTAAGGCATTCAACCTTAATTCATACTCTTCTGTGATCTCATCAAGCTCATTTTGTACAACTTCCAAACGTTCAAACTTCTCTTCTACCGCACTCTCTTCATCCGAGACAAGCTTTGAAAGTTCCATAACCTTGGAGTTGTCACCTGAACTTGAAGCAAGAGCCAGCTCTTCATGGTGTTGTTCAATCAGCTCTTCGGTCTCCATGATAAACGCTTCAAGTTTTTCTATCTCTTTCTTCAAAGGAGAGGTAAGTTTACTACGCTCTTGTACAAGAGCAGCTCTCAGTTTTTTGTTCTCTTTTTTGTTGACCTTCGGAGCTGCTTTCATTTTTTCCAGATCTTCGTCTTCATCCCAGCCAATTTTTTCCAAGAAAAGATCATACCCCCCGTCAAAGTACTCAGCGCCCTCTTTTGCAAAGATGATTAGTCTGTCTGCAACACGTCTTAAAAGCTCTTCGGAGTGACTGACGATAATGACCGAGCCTTTAAAGGCTTTAATCGCCTGTGTCAATGCTTCTATAGAATCCATGTCCAGGTGGTGCGTCGGCTCATCCAGAAAAAGAAGGTTTGCCGGATGTGCGAGAATACGCCCTAACATCACCCTGCTCTTTTCCCCTCCCGAAAGTAAAGAGACTTTTTTGTCTGCGCGGCTTCCGCTAAACATCATCCCTCCGCAGATACTTCGTACACTGGCTGTCGAAAGCTTAGGATTGGCACTGTATATCTCATCCATTACCGTACTTTTAGGATCTAATCTAGAGATATTAGTCTGACCAAAATGACCAAAAGTCATACTAGGATGCGACTCTACCGTTCCGCTAAGTTGTTTGAGTTCTCCGGCTATCGTGTTGAGCAGGGTTGATTTACCCGTACCGTTTTTTCCAATAATAGCAAGACATTCACCTTTACCCAGAGTAAAAGAGATATCTTTAAAAAGAACCTTTTCAGGCGTATAGCCAAAGCTCAGATCCTTTACGTCAAGCAAAACCTTAGCCGGAGTATCTTGAAAATTAAAATCAAATTTCAAACTATCATCAAAGCCAAGATCGTCCATAAACTCCATCTTTTCTAACTGTTTTACTTTTGACTGGGCTAGTGCTGCCGTAGATGCACGTGCCTTGTTCTTAGCAATAAAATCTTCAAGCTCTTTACGTTTTTTATCTTGTGCGACCTTCTGTTTTTCATAAAGTTCATCATTGCTTTTAAGCTGTGCATAAAACTTATGGGTATCTCCGGGTATCAGACTTAAAGAACGGCGTACAATTCCCATGGTATGTGTAATGATCCCATCCATAAAGTCTCTATCGTGTGTTATCAAGATCACCTCACCTTGAAAAGAGCGTAAAAAAGACTTCAACCATCGTAGAGAAAGAATATCAAGGTAGTTAGTCGGTTCATCCAAAAGCAGAAGATTAGGTTCTGTTACCAGTAGTTTAGCAAGGTTGATTCGGATCTGATAACCACCTGAGAAAGAGAGAGGGTCTTTGTCTAAGTCTTCTTGAACAAAACCAAGCCCAAAAAGGATCTTTTCAACCTTATAAACATCATATTGGGCATCACCTTCCAGAGCTAGTGCTGCCTCTTCTCTTAAGGTCGGTTCGGAAAATTCAAGATGCTGTCTTAAGGCACCTATTCTATATCCTTTAGGGATGATGATATCACCCTCATCATAATGTTCTTCACCCAGTATAAGTTTAAAAAGTGTAGATTTTCCACTTCCGTTTCGCCCCACTAAACCGACTCTATTGCCCGGGTTTAGTTTAAAACTGAGCTTGCTAAAAAGCTCTTGTTCACCAAAATTTTTTGAAAGGTTTGTCACTTGAAGCATAAGAATCTTTTTTTGCCGTATTATATCTAAGATAAGGGGGCATTCTAAAGCTCGCATACTGTATACTTCCACTAATGTAACTGCTAAGGACACCCATGTCATCTACTTCTGTTAAACGCCATAACCATAAGGTTCACCCTTGTGAAGCTTCTCGTAAACAAGAGCTGCTTAAACACCTAACATCTTTTTATGAGGGTAAAAGTATTCTTGTCCTCTCTAAGGCAAATACGTCTACGACACAGATCGAAGAGAAGAACCTGACCCTAAGTAATGATGCCGAACTGGTAAAGATGGGTGAGCGTAAATGGGATGTTCTTATCAGCTTTGATCTTCCAAAATCTGCAGAAGAGTATATGAAACGTCTGTCTCATGCCAATACAATGGCGCTGATTTTAGTCTCAGCTAAAGAAGAAGCTCTTCTCTACCCTATCGAGACAATTTTGGGTAAAAACCTTCCAAGAGAGACCGTTCCCGGTTTTGAAGTCAAAAAATCTACGGTCATCAAAAGAGAACCTCACCGTCCTACCCAGTCTCAAAAACGCAGTGAAGAAGCAGAAAAAGAGCAAGAGAGAGAAAAGCAGGAACGCCTTAGAGAAAAAGCCTCCCAACGTAACCATCGTCACGATGGAACAGTAAGAACAGAGAGTGAAAAACGTAATGAGGGTAAACCGAAGTTTCTAAAAGACAGTGACAAAGACAGAAAAGAAAAAAAATCATTTGGAAAAAAAGAGTGGGACAAGCCTAAGGGGGATAAAAAACCTTGGGAGAACAAGTCATCTTCAAATGACTACAGAAATAAAAAAGAGTCTACCCACACCTCAAGCAAACCTAAGCGAGCACCTCGTGTAATAAAAATCCCTACTGAAAACAAACCAAAAGAGAGCTAGTCTTCTACCGTTTTAAAATTTTTCAATTCAATTCTGCTGCAGGAGCCTTTTAAAAGCTTCTGGCTTCTGGCAAACTCCTCTGTCAATTCTAAGATATCTTGAATGTCATCTTTTTCTATGACATGGGTATGTACTTTCTTCTCTGATGCAATACTTATCTTAGTATCCTTACTGTTCGAGCTGATACGAAGATTTCTGGCACCCTCGCAAAACTCACTCTTAATCGCCTTTATCACCTTTTCAGATGCCAAAATATCTGACAGAGTGACCTCCTTATTAAAATCGTTGTCACACAAAATCGTAAACTCTACCTCAACTTGACCTTCCATCATCAGCCCCTTTATCTTTTGACAGTCTAACAAATTTTCTTCTTGAGATGATAAGAAGAGGCATATCTAAGGTTTTTTATTGACTTCATCACTCTTTTGCAATGCATACTTGATAAGAAAAGGTCCCACAAGTTCATTAAACAAGGTCGTGGTAATTATAATATTCAAAATAATAGGTGCAATGAGGGCCAACTCTTCGTGTTTTTGTAGAGACAGCGCCAAGCCGATAGCGACTCCCGCTTGAGGTAAGAGAGCAAAGCCCATATATTTTTTGACGATATCATTACTGTTGGAAACACTTGCTCCAAGATAACTTCCCCCTACCTTTCCAAAAAAACGCAAAACGATATAAAGTGTAATGGCAAGAGGAAAGGCGAAGGCACCGCTAATGCGTAAATGCATAGCTGAGAGAATAAAGAACAACATAAATATAATCTCTGCAAGATGGTTATCGATCTCTTTTTCAACAAGATCAAAACCAGCCGAGGTGTTTACCATGACCATACCCATGACCATGGCACTCAGAAGCGGCTCTAACTTCCAATGTTCACTCACACTGTAGACGATAAAGATCAGTCCCAAGGTCACAATTGTTTCCATCCCCTTATGCTGACTCAACAGCTTTTCAAGGGCGGTATTGATCAAGGCAGCAGCTACACCCAGTGCACTGCTAAAGGCGATAAGTAAAAAAGCATCCAAGACACTTATCCATCCAAATATTCCACTGCCCATCATCGTTGTACCTATTGCAAGTGCCAGGGTAAACATCATCAAGGCGACAGCATCATCTGTCGCTACTATAGCTAAAAACATAGAGGTAAACTTTCCATGTGCCTTTAATTCACGCACAACATCAAGAGGGGTTGCCGGAGCAGTAGCTGTGGCAATACCGGCTAATAAAAATGCTATTAAGACTGCCTCTTCTTGTGGAAAACCAAAAAAGTCTCCTAAAAGAAAAAAACCGACAGCAACACAGATAAAGGTACCAAAGGATTGAAACAGAGTAATAGAAATGATCTCCTTACCCCGTCCTCGAAGTTTAGACACCTTCAAGGTTGCTCCGACTAAAACGGCGATAACAGACAGGGCCAAGTCAGTAATGACATAAGAGTTCTCAACAAACTCACGCGGAATAAACCCGAGTATTTCAGGACCGATCAACAGTCCAAGTATCAGATAACCGACGACACGGGGGATATGAAGTTTTGGACTCAACCACTGACTAATCGCACCCAAAACAAGAATAAGTCCCAAATAAAAAAGTGCTTCCATATCTCTCCTCAAACCTACGACTCTGATTCGAGTCGCTTAAATCACTGTAAAGTTTTATTCTTTATCTTTTGGAAAAAAGACCTCTTTCATTCCTTCGATATCTTCTTTAGCTTTTAACATCTCAAGATAGAGCTCTTCTACTTTTGTTCTCGCCCATGGTGTTTTTCTTAAGAACTTCAGACTGGAGTTAATAGAAGGGTCATTCCAAAAACATCGTATCTCTACCCGTTCCCTTAAAACCTTCCATC
>Ga0316207_10005183_pt1 | contig 10928 bp, 9 predicted proteins | sample 6weekpyrite_MG_FD_204943 | JGI IMG/M metagenome (GOLD analysis project Ga0316207, IMG submission 204943) | Microbial mat bacterial communities from mineral coupon in-situ incubated in ocean water Damariscotta River, Maine, United States -... | ecosystem: Environmental > Aquatic > Marine >...
TTGTGGAGTGCCGCTATTCGGAAGAAGATAACCGTATTGTCTATGAACCAGTTAAGCTTGGTCAGGAAAACCGTGACTTTGATTTTATGAGCCCATGGGAGACCGCCAAATATATTCTGCCTGGTGACGAAAAAGCTGAAGATAAATCTGGCGGGGATGCAAACTAATGGCCGAAGTAGACATTAAGAATTACTGCCTTAATTTCGGCCCTCAGCACCCTGCGGCGCATGGTGTACTCCGAATGGTGATGGAACTGGACGGCGAAAGCATTGAGCGCGTTGATCCACATGTTGGTTTGTTGCATCGTGGCACCGAGAAACTAATTGAGCAAAAGCAATATTTGCAGGCCATGCCGTATTTTGACCGGCTAGACTATGTTGCGCCGATGAATCAGGAGCATGCATTCCTTCTTGCTGTAGAGAAATTGCTGGGCGCTGAGGTGCCTTTGCGTGGCCAATATATCAGGGTTCTTTATTGCGAAATTGGCCGTATCCTTAATCATATTCTGAACCTAACTACTCATGCTATGGATGTGGGGGCCATGACCCCCATTTGCTGGATGTTTGAAGAACGTGAAAAACTCATGGAGTTTTACGAGCGTGTTTCAGGTGCACGTTTCCATGCGGCTTACTTCCGCCCTGGCGGCGTACATCAGGATCTACCAGCGGGGCTGGCAGAAGATATTATGGCCTGGACTGAGAGCTTCCTCAAAGTGCAGGACGATATGGAAACTCTGCTGATTGACAATCGTATTTTCAAACAGCGCAATGTTGATATTGGTGTGGCTTCAGCTGAAGAAGCTCTGGCATGGGGCTGGACTGGTCCAATGCTGAGAAGTACCGGTATTGCGTGGGATTTACGTCGTACGCAGCCTTACGAAGTATATAATGATCTTGATTTCAAGGTTGTTGTAGGCAGTGCTGGGGATTGTTACGACCGCTTTATGATGCGGCTTGCCGAGATGCGTGAGAGCGTAAAAATTATCCGCCAGTGTCTTGAAAAGATGCCGACGGGCCCGGTGAGCTCCCTAGACAATAAAATAACGCCGCCAAAGCGTGCGGAGATGAAAACATCGATGGAATCGCTAATCCATCATTTCAAACTCTACACCGAAGGCTTTCATGTACCGGAAGGCGAGGTGTATGCCGCTGTAGAAGCACCTAAAGGCGAATTTGGTGTGTATTTGGTATCAGACGGCTCTAACCGGCCTTACCGTTGCAAAATACGCGCGCCAGGATTTGCGCATATGCAGTCGATGGATTTGTTGTGCAAGGGTCATATGTTGGCAGACGCCCCAGCGGTTCTTGGCGCGATGGACATAGTTTTTGGTGAGGTTGACCGATGAGTACTGGTAGCGAATTTGCTTGGACGCCTGCAAATGAGGCAGAAGCCAGGAAGCACATCGCAAAATACCCCGAGGGCAAACAGCAAAGCGCAGTTATGCCATTACTTGATTTGGCCCAGCGCCAGAATGAAGGGCATATAACCGTAGAAATTATGGAATTTGTTGCCGACTATCTCGGTATGCCCGCAATCCGGGTTCAGGAAGTGGCTACTTTCTATACGATGTATAATCATAAGCCGATTGGTAAACACCATGTGCAGGTATGTGGGACGACACCATGCTGGCTGCGCGGCTCTGACGATATTATGGCAGCTTGCAAAAAGCACCTCGGCATTGAGATGGGTGAAACAACCAACGACGGGATGTTTACGCTCGGTGAAGTGGAATGCGCTGGTGGCTGTGTGAATGCGCCGCAAGTTTCTATCGGTGATGACTATTTTGAAGACGTGACACCAGATACGATCGTGGATATCCTTAACAAACTGGCAAAAGGCGAAAAAGTAACGCCTGGCCCTCAGAATGGACGCCAAACCAGCGCGCCGCTTGGTGGCCCCACCACGCTCAGTGATTTCAGTGGGAAAGGGGAGGGGGCATAATGCTGGCTGATAAGGATCGCATTTTCACGAACTTGTATGGGTTTGAGAGCCCTGGAATTGATGCTGCCATGAAGCGCGGCGACTGGGACGGTACAAAAGAGATTATTGCCAAGGGCCAAGACTGGATTATTGGCGAAATGAAAGAAAGTGGCTTGCGCGGACGCGGCGGAGCTGGTTTCCCTACCGGACTGAAATGGTCTTTCATGCCCAAGGAAAGTGATGGCAGACCGTCTTATCTTGTGGTCAATGCAGATGAGGGTGAGCCTGGTACCTGCAAAGACCGAGATTTAATGCGCCACGACCCGCATAAACTGATTGAAGGCTGTTTGATAGCAGGCTTTGCGATGCGTGCTGTCGCGGCCTACATCTATATTCGCGGCGAGTTTTTCCGCGAGGCGGAAGCGCTGGATAAAGCTATTGAAGAGGCACGGGCAAAGGGTTTTCTTGGAGAAAACGCCTGCGGTACGGGTTATGCTTTTGAAGTGCATGTACACAGAGGCGCGGGAGCTTATATTTGCGGTGAAGAAACCGCACTAATTGAAAGCCTAGAGGGCAAGAAAGGCCAACCGCGTTTGAAGCCGCCATTTCCTGCCAATGTTGGTGTCTGGGGTTGTCCTACAACTGTAAATAACGTGGAATCAATTGCTGTCGCTCCTACTATTTTGCGGCGCGGTGCATCATGGTTCAATAGTTTGGGCCGTGAGAATAATACGGGCACCAAAGTATTCTCCATTTCAGGTCATGTGAACAATCCCTGCAATGTTGAAGAAGAAATGGGCATTCCACTCAAAACTCTTATTGAAAAGCACGCAGGCGGCGTTCGTGGCGGCTGGGACAATCTTTTGGCAGTGATTCCAGGCGGATCTTCAGTACCCATCCTGCCGAAACATATTTGCGACACGGTGTTGATGGACTTCGATAGCTTGAAAGATCACCAATCTGGTCTTGGTACAGCTGCAGTTATCGTAATGGATAAATCTACCGATGTGGTGAAGGCAATTGCTAGACTTTCACAGTTTTATACGCACGAAAGTTGCGGCCAATGTACGCCGTGCCGCGAGGGCACTGGTTGGATGTGGCGTGTGATGGAGCGACTGGTCACAGGTAATGCTGAGAAATCAGAAATTGATACGCTTCTAGAAGTTACGAAACAGATTGAAGGCCATACCATATGCGCGCTCGGCGATGCGGCGGCATGGCCAATTCAGGGGCTTATGAGACATTTCCGAGGCGAAGTAGAAGCTCGTATCGATGCATATCAATTGAAGGCAGCCGAATGACGCAGACAATAGTATTTAGGGCCGGGAGAATTTAATGCCGACGCTAACGATTAATGGTAGCGAAGTAACCGTTGAGGCTGGCACCAGTGTTTTGCAGGCTTGCGAGCAGGTGGGCGTTGAAGTGCCGCGCTTTTGCTATCACGAACGGCTTTCAATTGCTGGCAATTGCCGTATGTGTTTGGTGGAAATGGAGCGTTCACCGAAGCCTATCGCCAGTTGTGCAATGCCTGCGGGTGACGGCATGGTCATCCATACCGATACCGAACAGGTGAAAAAGGCGCGCGAAGGCGTAATGGAATTCCTGTTGATCAACCATCCTTTGGATTGCCCGATTTGCGATCAAGGTGGTGAGTGCGAACTTCAAGACCAGTCCGTGGCTTTTGGAGGCGGTGATAGCCGGTTCGATGAAAATAAGCGAGCAGTAGAAGACAAAAACATGGGGCCGCTGATTGCGACGACCATGACACGTTGTATTCACTGTATGCGCTGTGTGCGTTTTAGCGACGAAATCGCCGGCGTAAAAGATATGGGCGCCATCGGTCGTGGTGATCACACCGAAGTGGTAACCTATCTTGACGGTGTTTTGGACACGGAACTGTCAGGGAATGTGATTGACCTTTGCCCTGTTGGGGCGCTGACGTCTAAGCCCTACGCATTTACCGCCCGTAGCTGGGAGCTTAAAAGTCACCCTTCGATCGACGTAATGGACGCTGTTGGTTCGAACATAACCGTTGATACTCGGGACGGTGCAGTAATGCGGGTATTGCCACGCAGCCATGATGAAGTGAATGAAGAGTGGATTTCTGACAAGACACGTTTTGCTTATGACGGGATAAAGAAACGTCGCCTTGACCGACCCTACGTTCGAAAAGGCGGCAAGTTGGTAGAGGCCACTTGGGGCGAAGCATTTACCGCCGTCAAGACTGGTCTCAAGGGCCTAGAGGGCGATCAGCTAGTTGGGCTCGTCGGTGACATGACCGATATGGAATCCATGTTTGCGCTGAAAGATTTGTTGGCATCGCTTGGCTCCAAACGCATTGAAGCACGCCAGGACGGTGCGGCACTGGACCCGAATGTACGTGCCGGATATCTGATGAACACGGGAATTGCCGGCATTGAAGACGCGGACTATCTGTTGCTGGTTGGTGTTAACCCTAGAGTTGAAGCCGCGCTAGTAAATGCTCGTATCCGCAAGGCTTTTGTGAAGAACAGTCTGTCTATTGGCAGAATTGGCGCTGCGGCAGATGTGACATATCCGGTAGATGAATTTGGCGACGATGCGTCGCTGGTGCAAAAAGCACTTGGGGGGCGTCATGCCATATCAAAGGCGTTGAAAGCCGCCAAGAAGCCCATGATCGTTGTCGGACAGGGTGCTCTTGCGCGTGAAGACGGTGCTGCCATTCTTAAAGCCTCCCGTGATCTGGCTGACAAATACTGCGTCTCAGATGGTTGGAATGGTTTCAATGTCCTCCACGCTGCGGCTAGCCGGGTAGGGGCTCTAGATTTGGGCCTTGCTTCTGAGGGAGGCATTGCTTCGATATTAGATGATGCCAAAGCGGGTAAAGTGAAGGCTGCCTTCTTGCTCGGCGCAGATGAGTTTGATAGCAGCGCTTTGGCAAAAACTTTCACGGTGTATATTGGCACGCACGGTGACGAAGGCGTGACCCATGCTGACGTTATCCTGCCGGGCGCTACTTATACCGAGAAAACAGGGACTTATATTAACACTGAAGGCCGGGTACAGCGCGCGGAGAAGGCGTCTGATACACCGGGGGATGCGCGAGAGGATTGGACTATTCTGCGTGCATTGTCTGACATTGTTGGGGAAACGCTGCCGTACAACACGGTCGCAGACCTGCGCGCTGCAATGCATAAAGCTGTGCCTCAGACAGGTTCGCTTGATGAATTGCCAGCCGAGGCCTGGGGCGATTTTGGTGCGGCAGGTGATATTGCTGCGACACCAATATTGCATGCGGCACGCAGTTTTTACCAAAGCAACCCGATAGCGCGAGCAAGCGATGTGATGGCGGAGTGTGTTTCTGTGCGAGAAAACACCAACGGGGAGGCTACAGGAACCAATGGTTGAAGCATTCTATACTTGGTTGATACAAACATTTGAGCTTGATCCGACGGCTTTCCTGTATTTCGTTTCAATTGTAGCGATGATATTGGTTGTTACCTTGCCGCTTCTCATTGCTGTTGCTTTCATAGTGTATTTTGATCGGAAAATTTGGGCGGCCGTGCAGATGCGGCGTGGCCCGAATGTCGTTGGTCCCTTCGGCCTACTGCAATCTTTCGCGGATGGTATGAAGCTATTTCTGAAGGAAACCATCATTCCGGCGGGTGCGAACAAAGTTATTTTCTTACTCGCACCAATGATTACATTCACTCTAGCCCTGATCGCATGGGCTGTTATTCCCTTTGGCGAAGGTATGGCAATCGCCAACCTGAATGTAGGCATCCTCTATGTTCTCGCAATTTCATCTTTGGGTGTATACGGCATTATTATGTCGGGGTGGGCCTCAAATAGCCGGTATGCGTTCCTCGGTAGCTTACGGTCAGCAGCGCAGATGGTATCTTATGAAGTGTCCATTGGATTTGTCTTGGTTTGTGTTTTGATGGCGGTGGGTTCTTTGAACCTTTCTGATGTCGTGTTGGCGCAAGAAGGCGGTGTATTAAACTGGTATATTTGGCCATTCTTGCCAATTTACGTGATTTTCTTTGTGTCTGCTTTGGCAGAGACAAACCGTCCGCCTTTTGATTTGCCAGAAGCCGAAGCTGAACTCGTAGCCGGGTATCAGGTTGAATATAGCTCAATGGCATTCGCCCTGTTCTTCCTCGGTGAATATGCAAATATTTTGCTGATGTCAGCGATGATGGCGATTTTGTTCTTCGGGGGCTGGTACGCCCCAATTGAAGCGCTTGATTTTATTCCGGGATGGATATGGCTTTTGATTAAAACCGTATTTGGTTTCTGGATGATTTCAATGGTAAAGGCCTTCGTGCCGAGATACCGGTATGATCAATTGATGCGCCTTGGTTGGAAAGTATTCCTGCCGATTTCACTCTTCCTTGTAGTTTTTTACGCAGGCGTGATGCTTTACGCCGGCTGGCTACCGAAATAGAAAGGAGACAGGTGCGCCAATGACTAGTTTATTACGATCCGCTAAAAGCCTGCTTCTGTTGGAGTTTTTGTCTGCTTTCTGGCTTTCGATCAAATATATGGTCGCGCCAAAAGTTACCATCAACTACCCATTTGAAAAAGGCCCTTTGAGCCCCCGATTTCGAGGTGAACATGCATTGCGGCGCTACGCTAACGGTGAGGAACGTTGCATTGCCTGTAAGCTCTGCGAAGCCATTTGCCCCGCGCAGGCCATCACAATTGAGGCTGAGCCACGCGAAGACGGTTCTCGCCGTACGACCCGCTACGACATTGATATGACGAAATGCATTTATTGTGGCTTTTGCCAGGAAGCATGTCCTGTAGACGCGATTGTTGAAGGGCCGAACTTTGAATTTGCGACTGAAACCAGGGCTGAGCTTATGTACGATAAAGACAAATTACTGGCCAACGGTGAACGATGGGAGCGAGAGATCGCTATGAACATCGCCGCCGATGCGCCCTACCGATAGGGGGATCTGTGAATGATTAGTCTTCCTGTTTTAGCTTTTTACCTTTTTGCCGCAACGACGGTTGCGGCAGGGACCTTGGTGATAAGCGCCAAAAACCCGGTGCATAGCGTATTGTGGTTGATCTTGGCGTTCTTCAGTTCATCCGGGCTATTTGTGTTGCTTGGCGCTGAATTCTTGGCGATGTTATTGATCATCGTCTATGTTGGCGCAGTTGCAGTGCTGTTCTTGTTTGTCGTTATGATGCTGGACATTGATTTTGAGGAACTGCGAACCGGAGCTTTAAACTACTTGCCTGTTGGTGCCGTTGTTGGCGTGGTTTTGCTAGTCGAGTTAATTTTGATAGCGGTTACTTGGCAATTTGGTGGTGACACCGCCGTAAACGCAGCGGTACCGATGTCTAGTATGGCAGATGTGCAAAACACCGAAGCGCTCGGACGTGTGCTGTACACAGACTATATATTCATATTCCAAACAGCTGGTTTGATCCTATTAGTGGCAATGATTGGGGCAATTGTGCTGACACACCGAACACGGGCAGGGATTAAACGTCAAAACATTGCAAAGCAGAACGCACGTCGACCTGCTGATGCGTATGGGCTTGTTGATGTAGAAATTGGCGCGGGAGCACCGATGCCAGCTAAGAAAGGGCAGGGTAAGCGTCCATGACTATCGGTTTGGGACATTATCTGACGGTAGGCGCGATCCTCTTTATTTTGGGGATTGTTGGTATCTTTCTAAACAGAAAGAACGTCATCATTATCTTGATGTCGGTTGAGCTTATGCTTTTGGCCGTCAACATAAACTTTGTCGCTTTTTCGGCCTATTTAAACGATCTGGTGGGGCAGGTGTTCGCCATGTTCGTCCTAACTGTAGCGGCGGCTGAAGCTGCGATTGGCCTTGCGATACTTGTTATCTACTTCCGTGGTCGTGGTACGATTGCCGTGGAAGACGTCAATCAGATGAAAGGGTAATTGGAAATGGATTTTGCGATTAAATCTATTGTTTTTCTGCCCCTGATTGGCTTTCTGATTGTTGGATTGTTTGGTGGAAAACTTGGCGATAAAGTAAGCCAGATTATCACAACGGGCACATTGATGATTGCTGCGATGCTGTCTTGGATTGTGTTTCTTGATATTATGGTCGACGGCAATCGATATGACGTGACGTTATTCAATTGGGTCACCTCAGGCACATTCACCTTCGATTGGGCTATTTATGTGGATGCGCTTACGGCGGTGATGCTTGTTGTTGTTACAAGCGTTTCTGCGCTCGTGCATCTTTATTCCATGAGCTATATGGCGGAAGACCCCCACACACCGCGTTTCTTTGCTTATCTGTCGCTCTTTACCTTCATGATGTTGATGCTGGTGACATCGGATAATTTGATTCAGATGTTCTTTGGCTGGGAAGGTGTGGGCCTTGCATCCTACCTTTTGATTGGGTTTTGGTACAAAAAACCAAGTGCCAATGCGGCGGCTATTAAAGCTTTTGTTGTGAACCGTGTGGGTGACTTTGGCTTCGCGCTTGGCATTTATGCCTGCTATGTCCTGTTTGGAACCGTTGAGTTTAGCGGGATTTTCCCGAATGTGGCAGAGCATAAAGACGCCACGCTCAATTTCCTTGGACACGATTATAACGCAATTACCGTGATTGCTTTGCTGTTGTTTGTCGGTGCAATGGGTAAATCCGCACAGTTAGGGCTGCATACTTGGCTGCCAGACGCCATGGAAGGCCCGACCCCCGTTTCGGCGCTTATTCACGCGGCCACCATGGTAACCGCTGGCGTATTCCTTGTGGCGCGTTTTAGCCCGCTGTTTGAATATTCGCAAACTGCCCTTTATGTGGTGACGATTGTTGGGGCTTCGACCGCCTTTTTTGCCGCAACGGTTGGTTTGGTACAAAATGATATTAAGCGGGTGATTGCTTACTCAACCTGCTCGCAGCTCGGTTATATGTTCTTCGCCCTCGGTGTTGGTGCATATGGCGGTGCTATCTTCCATCTGTTTACGCACGCTTTCTTCAAGGCTTTGTTGTTCCTTGGTGCAGGTTCTGTGATCCACGCTATGCACCACGAACAAGACATGCGCAAAATGGGTGGGCTGTGGCGCAAAATACCATTTACGGCGGGCGTAATGTTTATTGGTAATCTGGCTATCACCGGCTTCCCGTTCCTCTCTGGTTTCTATTCGAAAGATATGATCATCGAAGCGGCCTATGCTTCGTCCGCTGATGGTGCGTCTTATGCCTTTGTTTTGGGCGTTTTAGCGGCGCTTATGACCAGCTTTTACAGCTGGCGGTTGTGGTTCATGACCTTCATTGGTGATTCACGCGCCGACCAGCATACATTCGATCATGCCCATGAAGGCAACTGGGCTATGAAGCTGCCTTTGCTACTGCTTGCCGTTGGTGCGGTGTTTGCGGGCATGTTGTTCGACGGAGCTTTCATAGGCGATGCACGTGTTGGTTTTTGGAATGGGGCACTGGTTACAAGCGCACATGACGTTATGACCCAAGCGCACCATGTGCCGTGGCAAGTGATCGCTTCACCGGGCCTGGTAATGGTGCTGGGCTTCATGATCGCATTTTGGTTTTACGCACCCAAAATTCAGTTTTCAAAACGCCTCGTTAGAGTGCTGATATTGGCGCCCTTTGTCGTGGTACTCATGGACCTAGCATTCTTTGGCGATAACGTTTCAAGGAATGCGATTATGGTAGTAAAACTTATTGCTCTCGCCGCCTTTGTTATTGGTCTCTATTTTGCGTTGTGGAATGCTGGCCGTGAAACAGGCCTACCGCGTCGTACAGCCGAAACTTTTCAGGGGCTCTATAAGTTCTTTTTGAATAAGTGGTATTTCGATGAGCTTTATGACGCAGTGTTTGTCCGTCCGGCGTTTGCGCTAGGTAGGTTCTTATGGAAACGTGGCGACGAACAAACCATTGACGGCTTTGGACCAAACGGGGTGTCTTCTGCCGTTGCAGCCTTGGCAACGCGCGCCCGTAAAATACAGACTGGTTATGTTTATCATTATGCTTTTGCCATGATTATTGGCCTTGCGGCGTTCGTGACCTGGTTCATGACGTCCGGTAGCGGCCATTAGGGCAGGGGATTAAATTTATGTTTTTTCTTGAAACAACACAAAACCTGCTCTCGCTTCTGATGATTTTCCCGCTTGTGGGTGCTGCAATCATTATGATGATCCGCCATCAGGACGCAGAGATTAAGAACCGCAATATCCGCGGGGTGGCTATGCTGGCTACTGGTATTACGTTTATTTTCAGCTTGGCGCTTTGGTTTGGATTTGATCCCACTACCGCTGATTTCCAGTTTGTTGAGCGATATGATTGGGTTGGGGACGACATCAAATACCATGTGGGTGTGGATGGCATATCGGTGCTGTTCGTTCTGCTAACAACATTTTTGATGCCGATTGTGATCCTATCAAGCTGGTCTTCCATCAATACACGCGTTGCCGAATATATGGTGGCCTTCCTACTTTTGGAGACATTGATGATCGGCGTATTTACCGCGCTCGATATTTTCTTATTCTATGTCTTCTTTGAAGGTGGTTTGATCCCGATGTTCTTGCTTATTGGGGTTTGGGGCGGTGTGAACCGCGTGTATGCGAGCTTCAAGTTTTTCCTATACACGCTCTTAGGCTCGGTGCTGATGTTGGTGGCTGTGCTCTATATGTACATTCAAACTGGCACCACTGACATTCCAGAACTGATGAATTCGCATTTTGATCCGGGCATACAAAATTGGTTGTGGCTAGCCTTCTTTGCTTCGTTCGCAGTGAAAATGCCAATGTGGCCTGTACACACCTGGTTGCCAGATGCGCACGTGCAGGCTCCTACGGGCGGCTCCGTTATTTTGGCTGGTGTGCTTCTTAAAATGGGCGGCTACGGTTTTCTCCGATTTAGCCTGCCTATGTTTCCAGAGGCGACCCAGCATTTTGCGTGGTTAGTTTTCGGCCTCTCGATCATAGCGGTGATCTATACGTCGTTGGTGGCGCTGGTTCAGGAAGATATTAAAAAGCTCATCGCTTATTCTTCAGTTGCCCATATGGGATTTGT
>Ga0316207_10005184_pt1 | contig 10926 bp, 5 predicted proteins | sample 6weekpyrite_MG_FD_204943 | JGI IMG/M metagenome (GOLD analysis project Ga0316207, IMG submission 204943) | Microbial mat bacterial communities from mineral coupon in-situ incubated in ocean water Damariscotta River, Maine, United States -... | ecosystem: Environmental > Aquatic > Marine >...
AAAATATTTATACGGCCGATATACTTGCTGTCGAGTTCAGCTTCATTAGCAATCGCACCGACGATATTGCCGGGCTTAACCTTATGATTGTGACCGACTTCAAGACGGAAACGTTGCATACCTTCATCCGGTGGCGTGTCCTTTCTCGGCTCGCGGCTTCTTTCATTTCTGGAGTCACGGTCTTTTTCACGGCGAGGACGTCGGTCAGGGCGGCTACGTTCATCGCGTCCCCTGTCATCCCAGTTATCGCGCGATTTTCGTTCAGGTTTATTCTGTAACAGGAACGGTGTTTCGCCCTGTAATTGCAATGCCAGTGCCGCGGCAATTTCGATCGCCGGTACATTATGTTCCTGCTGGAACTGTTCAATCATCTGGTAATAAAAACCGAGTTCTTCGGTGGCCAGAGTGTCGCTGATGCGCTGTTTGAACTTCGCAATACGCTGGTCATTAATCAGCTCAGTCGAAGGCAGTTCCATGCGTTCGATTTTTTTCTTCGTGGCTCGTTCAATCGCGTTGAGTAAACGTTTTTCACGCGGTGCAACAAATAATATCGCATCACCGGTACGACCTGCACGACCGGTACGTCCAATACGGTGTACATAGGCCTCCGTATCGTGAGGGATGTCATAGTTCACCACGTGACTCATGCGCTCAACATCAAGGCCGCGAGCAGCAACATCGGTGGCGACAATAATATCGATCTTGCCTTTCTTAATATTCTCGATGGTTTTTTCGCGCTGGTTCTGTGCGATATCACCATTGAGCGCCGCGGTAGAGTGACCACGGGCTTCAAGTTTTTCAGCCAGCTCAAGCGTAGCATTTTTGGTGCGCACGAAAATAATCATCGCATCAAAATCTTCAGCTTCTAAAATGCGGGTTAACGCATCGAGCTTGTGTACACCACTGACCGGCCAGAAACGCTGGCGAATAGTATCGGCCGTGGTAGTTTTCATTTTGATCGTCACCTGTTCAGGCTCGTTCAGGTATTTGGTAGCAATACGACGAATCTGTGATGGCATGGTAGCCGAGAACAGTGCGATCTGACGATCGTCTGGTGTCTGTTCCAGAATCCATTCAACATCGTCGATAAAACCCATGCGCAGCATTTCGTCGGCTTCATCGAGCACCATGGCTTTTAAGGTGTTGAGTTTCAATGTGCCCTTGCGAATATGGTCCATCACTCGACCGGGTGTACCAACAACCACGTGTACACCGCGTTTGAGAGCACGAATCTGGCTGCCGTATTCCTGACCACCGTAAATCGGCAGTACATGGAAGCCTTTTATTTCCGAAGCGTATTTTTGAAAGGCTTCAGCGACCTGAATGGCCAGCTCACGTGTTGGCGCCAGTACTAAAACCTGAGGGTCTTTTTGTTTGATGTCGATATTAGAGAGAATCGGCAGTGCAAAAGCGGCGGTTTTACCGGTACCGGTTTGTGCCTGGCCAATGATATCTCGGCCATCCAGTAGTAATGGAATGGTTTCAGCCTGAATCGGAGAAGGCGTTTCATAACCTACTTTATCCAGTGCTTTGAGAATAGGGGTGCTTAATGCAAGCTGCTTAAAAGAGCTTATCGCTTCAGTCGTCATGTTGTGTCCAAAGGTTGAGCGTAGCGTGTGCTCATACCCTCTTTCCCATGCTGACTGTTCAGCGCGACGGTGTTGAGCTCAAATGTAAATACGCAAAAAATACAATACACCGAACCGGTGTATTTCAGGCTTCTGCGTTGAGAGTGAGCATCAATGTGCAGAAGAGCACGGAGTATAGCTGTATATTAGAGTTTTTGCATGTTTTATTTGAGTTTGTTTTATGGCGTCGCAGGGGCTGGTCTAGTTCTGTGGATTAATTTCTCTAGGTCGATGGCAGGCATTGGGCGATGTAAATAAAAGCCCTGAATATAGTCGCATTGCCATTCAATGAGTTTTTCATTTTGTTGTTCAGTTTCAATACCCTCTGCTATGACTTTTAAATTCAGTGCATGTGACATGGCGATGATAGCGATAATTATGGCTTTTTTATTATCCGAGGTATCGACGATTTCGCTAACAAAGCTTCGGTCTATCTTCAGTGTATCAAGAGGGAACTGGCGTAAATAGTTCAGAGATGAATAGCCGGTGCCGAAATCATCCAGAGAGATAGTGCAGCCAAACTCTCGTATCTTGTTCAATATGCTGCTGACACGTTCGATGTCTTCCATAATGACAGTTTCAGTGATTTCAATGACAAGATATTTTGCATCGAGACCGGTTTCATTAAGTGTGCGCGAGATAAGATCGGGTACATCGACTTTGGAAAACTGAATCGCAGAAAAATTAACGGACAATTTGATGGGATTTAAATTTGCTAGCTGCCAATCTCGTACTTGTTGGCATGCTGTCTTCAGCACCCATTCACCCAGGTCAATGATAAGCCCCGTTTCTTCTGCAATGGGGATAAACGTATTGGGATGAATCATACCCGTGTCAGGGTCATTCCAGCGGACTAAAGCTTCAACACCATAGATGTGACCGTCTTTCAGGCTGATTTGAGGCTGATAATGAAGAAATAGCTGATTGTCTTTAATCGCGGTACGCAGTTTACTTTCAAGTGCCATGCGTTTAAGCATGCCTTCATTCATCGACTCCAGAAAAAACTGGTAATTATTTTTGCCATGATTTTTCGCATGATACATGGCGATGTCGGCATGTTTAATTAAATCGTCAGGTGATTGAGAATCATTTGGATATACAGCAATACCAATACTAACTCCAACAAAGAACTCTGAAGAAGAAATAGTTATTGGATGTGACAGCGAATCTATAATACGTTTAGCAATTTTACCAGGTAAATAATCATCTTCAATATCATGAAGCAGTAATAAAAATTCATCTCCCCCTATACGTGCAGCAATGTCAGATATTTCATTATCAGATCGAGCGGCGTAATCAGACTCCCTTAAACAGCCAAGTACCCGATCAGAAACTTCTTTTAATAACAAATCTCCGGCCTTATGTCCCATGGTGTCATTAACGCGTTTAAAATTATCAAGATCAAGATATAAGATGGCAAATTTCTGATCGAATCTCTTTGCTCGTGCAATCGCCTGGTTGACGTATTCTAGAAACATCAGGCGATTAGGTAGACCGGTTAGCTCATCGTGGTAAGCGAGATATTTAATTTGTTCATTGGAGCGAAGCAGATTCTGGCTCATGGTATTAAAAGTTTCTGCAAGTGAGCCAATCTCGTCATTCGTATGAACTTCGATGCTAGATATTAAATCTCCGCGGCCAATAGCTTTACTGGATTTTTCTAGTTTTCGTATAGGAGCAACAATTAAATAATTTAATAAGTTAAATGTTAAAAAAGATAATGCAATGACGGAAATTAATGCTATTAAGGTTATTCGAATAGCCAGTTGAGAAGAATTTTCGAGAATGTCTTTGTTGGGGTGCCATATAAATAACATAAACTGGTCAGATACGGGGGCGGACCATAAATACCCAGGTGTATTTTTCAGTAAAAATAATGTGTCATTTCCGTTTTTTGTTATGTGGTTCAAATTATTAAATCTTTCATATGTAGTGTGATTATGAAGAATCTTAATAAGATTGTCAGAAGGCGGTATTGTGTTCTGATTTCGTTTTGTTAATAGCACCCTGCCATTGAAATCTGTTATAAAAATAATACCGGAATCACTTATAGCAGTGTTGTTAATTTTTTCTATTAACCAGTCGATAGATACTGTTACGGATAAATAGGCGCGAAGTTTTGGAGGTGTGCTGAGGCTATCAGAGCCACGGTCTTTAATCACTAATGGCTTCGATGCGTAATATGAAAATTGGTCATTGTCAGGGTTGTTTGCAAAAAAGCTGGTTACATTCGTATCGTTAGATTTAATTTTTGTAAATATTGGAGTGGCCGATTCATCTTCGCTAAAGTTATCTATTTCACGGTTTGTTTTCCGGGCATCTTCATAGCCATCAGGCATTATGATTCTAATTTCATAATAATCAGAATAGGCTTGCTGATAACTGCCAAATAGTCTTAATAAAGAAGTCAGTAATAAATCATAACGACTTTCTTCATCGGTCAGGACATATTTATGAATCAGGGGGTCATTAGCAAACAATTCCAGGTTGGAGTGGGTTGTCAAATTAAAATATTGAATGTTTGAACGTATTTCATCGAGGATTGTCTGGGCTTGCTGAATGCTAGCTTCTAATGAACTTTGATTTAATTTTTGGTAAGCAATAAAACCAATGCTTGAAATTGGTATTACAAGCAGGGGTAGAACAAATAGTAATATCTTAGTGTTAAGTTTCAAGGTAAGAAAATCTATTCGGCGATATTAGAAAATATCTGGTTGCGAAACCTGTTAGATCTGGGTCTTAACGGAGTATAAATTTCAGACTTCGATAAGGCGTTGGTGGAAGGGTATATGACTGTATTATTGAGGAAGTCTTTATCAAGTAGTTTTTTAGCAGCTTTATTTGGTGTCGCATAGTAAACAAACTCTGCATTTTTTTTAGCAATCTTTGGTGTGTTAAGGAAATTTAAAAACCGGTAGGCTAGCTTTTTGTTTTTGGAATTATTTGATACCAGTATGTAATCGATCCAGATATTGCCCCCTTCTTTGGGTAAAACATATTCTATGTTTTCATTGTGCTCCTGCAGTACTAACGCATCACCGCTATAGGCCATAGCCATGTGGACGTCTCCTTTTACCAGTGCCGATGTTTTATCAAGGACGATATAAGAATAATCTCTGACATACGGTTTCTGAGCTTTTAATAAGGCTTCAGCCAACTTTATTTCTTCACGAGATTCACTATTTACAGAGAAACCCAGTTGCTTTAGTGCCATACCAATTGCGTCGCGGCTACTTCGAATCATAGCAATTTTTCCGCGTAGCGATTCAGTGGGTTGGAACAAGTCTTTCCAGCTGGTTATTTCTCTGCCAATTAGGTCTTTACGATAGGCAATTCCAGTGGTGCCCCAAAAATAAGGTACCGCATATTGGTACGAATCTTTGAACATATTTTGCCATTTTTTATTGATGAATTTGAGATTTGGAATTTCTTTGATTGGTAAAGTCTGTATCCAGCCTTGTTTCTTATATCTGCTGATTGAAGTGCCGTCAGATAGTATAAGATCGTAGCCTTTCCCATCTGTCTGGATGAGTAATTCGTCGCGTGCATCATCGGTTTCATAATAAACCAGTTTGATTTTAGCCTGATATTTTTCCTCAAAGGACTGAACGATTTCCGGGTCGATATACTCAGACCAGGTGAGAAATACAAGTTCATTCTGGGCAGCATATATGGAGGTAGAGATCACCATGCTTAAAAGCAGTTGGCTCAATATGGTGAAGGTAAATAACAGTCGATGAAGCATCCTTAATCTCCATGGAGCTTTTACTAAAACATAACCTTTTAAGTTTAGTTTAGATGCGACTCTTTATGGTCCCGATTGTGTTACAGTTTTGTAAAGTGGTAACTAAAACAGATAGATAGTTGTAGATATAAGTGATGGCATGATAGCTTTCTAAGCCGGTTCAGTGATTGCACAGCTATCGAGTTAATTAGCGTAGAAAGGCAGCAAATCAAAGACAATTAGAAACAAACGAAGCTGGGTTATCGCTGATTAAGGTCAAATACTCAGGCTAGGTTACTTCATCACCATAATCAAAGTCGGAATATCGTTATCGATCAGCTGGTCTCGGACTTTGTTCAGGTTGCGCTTGCCAGTAATCGGCCCGACTTTTACCCGGTACCATGTGTCACTGTTGATTTGCGCTTCCTGTATGCTGGAGCTTATGCCTAGCAGTGCCAGTGTCGCGCGACGTTTATCGGCATCGCCATGAGCCTGAAACGATCCGACCTGCAGGAAATAGGTTTTTTCGTTTTTACTGATCGGTGCAGACGTTGGTGTTTCATTTTGTGTGCCATCGGAGCTGACTTCTGATTCCGGCACAAACACTTCGTAGTCTTTTAAGATGGTGTAAAAATCAAACTTTGGCACGTCTTTATCAGGATTGGATTCCTGACGTTGTTTCTTTTCTTCTTTGTGTTGTTTGGCTTTAGTAATTTCCTGGTTTACCGCTTCTGAAAAACTCACATCCGATTTTGGCTGGGTCTGTAAGTAGGTTAGGAACGCGACAAACAGTCCAATCATTAAACCGGAAAAAAGCCAGAGAAAACCCGATTTGTTGCTTTTAACCGGCTGTGACATCCGGTTCTTCATATCACCCGGCATTACATAACCTCGGGTGCACTAACACCTAAAAGTTTTAAGCCATTTGCAATCACCTGCTGACTGGCGATGATTAAATTTAAACGTGCGTCACGGTGATTCTGGTCTTCAACAATAAACTGGTGTGCGTTGTAATAGGTGTGTAATTCACTCGCCAGTTCACGCAGGTAATGTACTAATAAATGTGGTTCTGCTTTAATCGCAGCTGAAGCAACGGTGTCAGAGTATTTATTGAGCTTTTTAACTAATCCACTTTCGTGTGTTTCGGTTAATAATTCAATGTTAGCCTGGCCATTAGAAGTATCGTGCGACAGGTTTTTTTCTTTTAACTGGCGCATTACGCTGCACACACGAGCATGGGCGTATTGAATGTAATAGACCGGGTTGTCGTTGCTTTGTGACTTGGCAAGGTCGAGGTCAAAGTCCAAATGCTGTTCGCATTTACGCATGACGTAAAAGAAACGTGCGGCATCGTTACCGACTTCATCACGTAGCTCACGCAGCGTGACGAATGAGCCGGAGCGTGTCGACATCTGAACTTTTTCACCGCCGCGGTAAAGGTTGGCGAACTGTACTAATAACACTTCGAGTTTATCGGCATCATCACCGAGCGCCTGTAATGCGGCACGAACACGCGGCACATAACCGTGGTGGTCAGCACCCCAGACATCAATAACGATGTCATAACCGCGTTCGATTTTTTCCATGTGGTAGGCAATGTCAGAGGCAAAGTAAGTCGTCTGGCCGTTGTCACGTTTAACCACGCGATCCTTTTCATCGCCAAAGTCAGTGCTGCGAAACCATAGTGCGCCATCTTGTTCGTAAATATGACCAGCCTGATCTAAACGTTCAATCGCTTCGCTAACCAGGTTGCGTTCTTCTAAGGTGCGCTCCGAGTACCAGTCCTGGTATTCAACACCAAAGTGTTTCAAGTCATCACGAATGTCGCCGATGATGGTATTTAATCCGCTGTCAAAAATAATGCGATAGGTCTTGTCACCAAGTAATTCTTTAGCGCGATTAATCAGCGCATCGATGTGAACCTCTTTATCGCCACCGTGAGGTTCATCGGCGGGAATATCTTTTAATAGTTCATCACGATCAAAGACAAACTTGTCGCCATACTCGGTTTCGATTTCGGTTGAGATGTCGTAAACATAATCGCCCTTGTAACCGTTGATTGGGAATTCAAATTCAATGCCGCATTTTTCAAGATATCGCAGCCAGATACTGGTGGCGAGAATATCCATCTGCCGGCCGGCATCATTGACGTAATATTCACGGTGCACTTCGTAACCGACTGCCTGGTAAAGGTCGGCAACGGTGGCACCGTAAGCCGCACCACGGCCATGACCAACATGTAATGGGCCGGTGGGATTAGCCGAGACAAACTCGACCTGCACTTTTTTACCTTTGCCGATATCGCTAAGACCAAATTTTTCACCCTGCTCGATGATGTTCTGGATGATCGACATGGTGGAGCCGGACTTAATAAAGAAGTTAATAAAACCCGGACCGGCGATGTCAATTTTTTCAACCAGCTCGTTGTCAGGCAGGTTGTCGCTGATCAGTTGCGCCATTTCGCGTGGATTTTTACCGGCGGGTTTCGCCAGCATCATCGCCAGGTTGGTGGCAAAGTCACCGTGTGATGGATCTTTGGTGCTGGTGATTTGAATATTGGGGGATAAATCGGCCGGTAACTGGTCGTTAGACTGCAATTGTTTAACAGTCTCGCCCAGTAAAGCAATCAGGGTATCTTTCAAGGTTAGTTCCGCGAAATGATTGGATGAATGATCGGTTTATTTTACCTTGAGATGGATGGCGCCGCAAAGAGAGATACGCGCCGGGCCTCAAGAATTATCCTGGGAAGTATGGCGTGAATACAATTAACTGTCATATTTCTCAAGTAATATCAGATCGGTTATGCTGTTACCAATCATGACCAAGGATGATGATTATGGATTTGAAAACACTACTCACTGTTATCGTTGCCTGCTGCCTTACTGGCTGTGCTTCCGAATCTGAAGATGATTCAGTGACGATTGAGCTGCCCGAGATTACTTCTGCACCGCTAGAAAATATCGGCTCTGATGCAGCGCTGGAAAAGTACTTGAAGAATGGTTTGTTATACACAACCTATCAGAGCCAAAATTTCTCCCCGACCGAGTTTGTTGTAGACGATAGCTTCGTCTTAACTGCCGCGGCATCTACAACTAATACCTTAGATGTTAGTTTTTCTTCTGGCAGTTTCTCTGGCACCAATACCCAGGAAGCCGATGTCGATGAAGCTGATCGCATCGAGTATGACGGTGAGTTTCTCTATATCCTTACGCAGCCTGTTTTTCAATCGGTCAATATCGGTCTGATGGCTTCTACTGATGATTCTCCGGCTATTGTTCCTGAACCGGATAGTTATGGCGTACGGGTGATGCAACGTAATGTTGTCTCTATGCAGGAAGTTGCATGGCTGGATCTGACAACGAATTATTCATACCAGGGGCTCTATCTGGCTGGCGACCAGCTCGCGGTAATTGGTCAGCAGTCAAATTATTTTTATTTGCCGGCTATCGATGTTGCTGGTGATAGCTGGTATTGGGGGCGGCCTAAAACGCGTATCGATGTGATGGATGTGTCGGTGCCTGGGGCTATCAGTCAATCATATAAGATCAGCATCGAAGGTCGCCAGGTTGCAACACGTCGAGTGGGTAATAACCTCGTGGTCATTACTCGACATACACCGACGTTGCCTGATCTCATTGCTTACCCTTCCTCGGATGATGATGTTGAGAAAAATGAAGAGCTGATTGAACAGGCTTCATTGGCTGATTTGTTGCCAACAATCAGTATTAATGATGATGTTTCTATGCTGGTATCTGCACAAAACTGTTATCTGCCAGCAGCAAGAAAAGAAAATACCGGTTATGCAAATTTGACCGTGGTTACCAATATCGACTTAACCAATCCAACGAATTTTCATTCCGCCTGTTTAAATACAGTGAATAACGGTATCTATGTCTCAAGTCAGTCTTTGTATATCGCCTCGACTGTTTATGATGAAGAAAAAACGGTTTTTCATAAGGTGGATATTTCAGCTGAACAGCCTGCTTACAAAGCCAGTGGTGAAGTCGATGGCTACCTGGGTTGGGCTAATCCCTCCTACCGAATGAGTGAAGACGGTGATTATCTACGCGTGGTTTCCAGTCGCCGTGATGCCAGTGTTATCAATATGTGGTGGCAAGAACATTTGCTCAGTGTTTTAAAAGATAACCAGCAGGGTGAACTGGAAATAGTCGGACAGATACCGAACCAGCAGCGAACCACACCTGTGGGGAAACCGGGTGAACGAGTAATGGCGGTCAGGTATTTTCAAAATCGCGCTTATATTGTTACATTTCAGCAAATCGATCCATTTTATGTAGTGGACTTAACTCAGCCCGAAGATCCGCAGGTGCTGGGTGAGCTGGAAATTCCCGGCTTTAGCCGTTATCTGAAACCGGTGAATGAAAACCTGGTACTGGGTTTTGGAAGAGAGCCGTTAACGGGTTCTAAAATGTCATTATTTGATGTCTCCGATCCAGCAGAACCGGTCGAGCTGGATACTTATGTCTGGGCTAGTGCTTATTCGCCGTTAGAGTGGGATCCGCATGCACTGGCGTTTGTCGAAAACGGCCCGGATCATTTTCGATTTAGCTTTCCGTTAACTAGTTGGGGTGATAACAGTACAGCCGCAGAATTGCTGTTGTTTGATTTAACACTGGATGGCTCAGTAGCACTGCAGGAGTCTGGCCGTTTACCCGTTATGAATACAGATGTGATTCAAATTCCCTTTTATGGTTATAACCAGCGTTCGGTAATACATGGTGACGAGGTGCATTATGTTTATGATCACCGTGTCTGGTCGGCAAGCTGGGATTTATCGGTGATTAATCCTGCACAATAATCAGACCTATTAAGGCACAAATTACAGCATTGATTGCGGATCGATATCTATCGACCAGCGTACTTTACTGGCATCCGGCAATTTGTTCAGTTGTGTCACCACCTGCTTCAGGCAGGCGTGTAACTGGCTGCGCTCATTCGACTGGATCAGTAACTGGTAACGAAAGCGTCCGGCGCGGCGTTCCATTGGTGATGGGAACGGGCCGAGTAATTCGACGCTTGGCTGCCAGGGCTGCATTAATTCAAATGCCTGCTGCAAAAACTTTGGCGGTAGCCATTGTCGTGTGGCTTCGGCGCGTAATAAAGCTAAAGCACTATAAGGGGGAAAGCAGGCCTGTTGTCTTTCTACCAGCGCAGTTTCTGCAAAGGCTTCATAACCTTTGTGTAGCAAGGTCTGTAATAATGGGTGTTCTGGGTGATGAGTCTGGATCACCACCTGCCCGGGTTTGTCGGCGCGCCCGGCACGGCCAGCAACCTGCACCAGTTGTTGTGCCATAAATTCCGGGGCGCGAAAATCACTACTGAATAAACTGCTATCGACATCAAGGATGCCAACCAGGGTGACATGCGGGAAGTCATGTCCTTTGGCCAGCATTTGCGTGCCGATTAAAATATTGGCTTCGCCGCTCTGGGCTTCGGCGAGTTTTTTATCCAGGCTGCCTTTGCGGCTGGTGGTGTCACTGTCGATGCGTGAGACGTTATAGCGGGAGAAAATTTCGGTTAAATGTTTTTCCAGTCGTTCAGTACCAATGCCGA
>Ga0316207_10005185_pt1 | contig 10925 bp, 12 predicted proteins | sample 6weekpyrite_MG_FD_204943 | JGI IMG/M metagenome (GOLD analysis project Ga0316207, IMG submission 204943) | Microbial mat bacterial communities from mineral coupon in-situ incubated in ocean water Damariscotta River, Maine, United States -... | ecosystem: Environmental > Aquatic > Marine >...
CGATTAGAAAGTAAAATACTACGGAAGCGACCAGTAGATCATGGCTAAAACAAGCAATCGCGCGCGTAAGCGCGTCAAAAAAAATGTTGTCGATGGTGTAGCACACGTTCACGCCTCATTTAACAACACAATTATTACCATTACTGACCGCCAGGGAAATACCCTGGCCTGGGCAACTGCTGGTGGTTCAGGCTTTCGTGGTTCTAGAAAGAGTACACCTTTCGCAGCGCAGGTTGCCGCAGAAAGAGCTGGCTCTGTAGTGAAAGAGTTTGGCATGAAGAATATGGATGTGATGGTGAAAGGCCCTGGGCCTGGTCGTGAATCAGCTGTTCGCGCACTTCACACCGCAGGATTTAAAATTAATAGCATTTCTGATGTGACCCCCATTCCACATAATGGTTGCCGTCCATCGAAAAAGCGTCGAGTTTAAGGTAGGTTATTGTGGCTAAATATGTAGGTGCAAAGTGTCGTTTATGTCGTCGTCAGGGCGAGAAGCTTTTCCTTAAAGGGGAAAAATGTCATACCGCTAAATGTGCGGTAGAGAACAGAGCTTTCCCTCCTGGTCAGCACGGTACTCGTCGCACACGTTTGACCGATTACGCCGTTCAGTTGCGTGAAAAGCAGAAAGTTAAAAGAGTTTACGGTGTGCTTGAAGATCAGTTCAGAAGCTATTACAGCGAAGCAGATCGTCGTAAAGGATCGACCGGTGAGAATCTACTGAAGATTCTGGAATGCCGCCTGGATAACGTAGCATACCGCATGGGTATGGGCGTATCTCGCAGTGAAGCACGCCAGCTAGTTAGACATAATGCGCTGACTGTTAATGGTAAAAAAGTTAACATTCCTAGCTATCAGGTTAAGCCAGGTGATGAACTAGCTGTCGCTGAAAAATCAAAAGGCCAGCTTCGCATTAAATCATCGCTAGAATTTGCTCAGCAACAGGGTTTTGCTGACTGGATTCAGGTTGATGGTGATAAAATGTCTGGTACCTTTAAGGCTTGCCCGGAAAGAAGTGATCTCCCTGCTGAGATTAATGAGCATTTAATTGTTGAATTATACTCGAAGTAATCTTACTTCTAGTTAAATTTAAACAATTACTAATTCTGAATAACGGACTCTAGAGAGGACAATTAATGCAGGGCTCAGCAAACGAATTTTTGAAACCACGTGTTGTCGATGTACAGGTCATTAACGATCTACGTGCAAAAGTAACGCTGGAACCTTTAGAGCGTGGTTTTGGCCATACTCTAGGTAATGCGATACGCCGCATTCTTATGTCTTCTATCCCTGGTTGCGCTGTGACCGAGGTTGAGATAGACGATGTACTGCATGAGTACACAACGATTGAAGGTGTTCAGGAAGATGTGATTGACATCCTCTTGAACCTGAAAGGTCTTTCGATTGTTATGCACGAGCGTAACGAAGCTACCTTAACTGTTAGTAAGAAAGGTCCTGGTCAGTTACTTGCAAGTGATATCGAACTCTCTCATGACATTGAAATCATGAATCCAGATCATGTGATTGCTAATCTGACTGAGGTCGGTGAGTTGAACATGCGTCTAAAGATTGAACGCGGTCGTGGTTACCAGCCTGCAGTTAACAGACGTACAGCGGCAACTGCCGATGTGACTGACGAAAGTCGTCCAATTGGTAATCTTCAGCTGGATGCCTCTTTTACCCCAGTTCGTCGTATTGCATACAATGTTGAAAGTGCTCGTGTTGAACAGCGCACCGACCTTGATAAGCTGATTATCGATATCGAAACAAACGGCAGTATTGATCCAGAAGAAGCGATTCGTCGTGCGGCGAGCATCCTTAAAGATCAGCTCTCTATCTTTGTTGACCTTGAGACAACAACTATTGAAGAGCCTGTACAGCAAGAAGCCGACATTGACCCGATTCTGTTGCGTCCGGTTGATGACCTTGAGTTAACTGTTCGTTCTGCAAATTGCCTTAAAGCTGAGAATATCTTCTTTATCGGCGACTTGATTCAGCGCACAGAAGTAGAGTTATTAAAAACGCCAAACCTTGGTAAGAAGTCTTTGACCGAAATTAAAGACATTCTTGGCTCGCAGGGTCTATCTCTAGGAATGCGTTTAGAAAATTGGCCGCCAGCAGGACTTGTTGGTGCAAGCAGTAATTCAGAAGATAAAGCTGAAGCATCAGCTTAAGCTTTAGTTAATGAGAATATAGAAAATGCGTCATAGACAGAGTGGAAGAAAACTAAATAGAACAAGCACCCATCGCGAAGCTATGTTCAAAAACATGTCAGCATCACTGGTGCGCCATGAAATGATCCGTACAACTTTGCCAAAGGCAAAAGAGCTACGTCGTGTTGTTGAGCCGCTGATTACCCTCGGCAAAACTGACACAGTCGCCAATCGTCGTCTGGTATTTGCTCGCACACGTGATCGTGACGTAGTCACAAAGCTATTTAATGAATTGGGCCCACGTTACCAGAATCGCCCTGGTGGTTATCTGCGTATTCTGAAGTGTGGTTTCAGAGATGGTGATAGTGCACCCATGGCGATCGTAGAGCTGGTTGATCGTCCTCTCCCTGAGATCGAAGAAGATAGCTCAGAGAGCGAAAGTTAAATATAAAAAAGCCGGGTTTATCCCGGCTTTTTTATATTCCATATGATCGTTCTATCCACCGATTTTGGTTTAGAGGGGCCATATATAGGGCAAGTTAAGGCCGCTATTTATCAGCAGGCACCAGATTGCCATATCATTGATCTGTTTTCAGATCTTCCCGCGTACAATCCGTTAGCCGCAGCGTCTCTGCTCGCCGCTTATTGTCAAAACTTCCCAGAAGGCACCGTTTTTCTATCAGTCGTTGATCCTGGTGTTGGTATGTCTGAACGTTCCCCGGTTGTGGTAAAGGCATGTGGTTACTGCTTTGTTGGCCCGGCTAACGGTCTATTTGATCTGGTGATGAAGCGTGATAGTCAATCGCAGATGTGGTTGATTACATGGCAGCCCGAAACACTATCCAATTCATTTCACGGTCGAGATCTGTTTGCGCCGATCGCGGCTGAATTAGCGCTTGGTATGTTTCCTGAGGATAAGCTTAGCTTAATGAATCCGCTTGATCTTAGCCTGGTAGACTGCAACTATTCCTGTATTGCTTATATAGACCACTTCGGGAATCTGATCTCTGGAATACAGACAGGAATAGTTCCAGGCGAAGCCATTTTAGAACTGCGTGGGGAAAAGATAGCCTATACCAGAACATTCGGTGAGAGCGATCCCGGGGCTCTGTTCTGGTATGAAAATTCAAATGGTTTGATTGAAATTGCCGCAAACTGTGCCTCTGCCGCTAAAATTCTTGGTGCGGAAATTGGCGATAATATATGCTTGCAAGAATCACTGGGGAACTAGCTGGAAGTTCGTTAGGCTGATGGTGATTTAAAAAGAGATTACTAGGCCGTAAATCGATGCTGGTATATCATGTTTGATTCACGCTCGCAATGCGACCTATAGGTCTGAAACAAGAGGCTTTTCTGTAATATGGCTCAAGTGCTCGTCAAGTGGTTTAGGCGTTACTTTACGGATCAGGAAGGGGTCATTCTCGCACTACTGTTACTAGCAGGATTTGCGATTGTCATCTTCATGGGCGAGATGCTGGCTCCTTTACTAGCCAGTTTAGTGATCGCTTATCTACTGGAAGGGCTTGTCAGTGCTATTCAGCGACGCGAGATCGCTCGTCTGCCCTCCGTGTTGATGGTGTTTATGCCATTTTGCGCGTTGCTGCTATTACTGATTTTTGGCCTGATGCCGTTGCTCTTTGGACAGTTGAGTCAGTTATTGCAGGAGCTACCATCTATGATCGCTAAGGGTCAGCAGAGCCTCTTGCAGCTTCCTGTTAATTACCCTACATTTATTTCAGAAGCGCAGGTTGCCGAGTTGATGAATACGATTCGCTCTGCAGTGGCAGATGCAGGACAGCATGTGGTTTCATTTTCTCTAGCATCAATTTCAGGCCTGTTTATTTTAATTATTTATCTGATATTGGTGCCTGTTCTTGTCTTTCTATTTTTGAAAGATAAAGGGCTTTTCCTTAGCTGGATATCAGACTATATGCCACGTGAGCGGGCACTAGCGACACAGATTTGGGAAGAGATGGATTTGCAAATCGGTAATTATGTGCGCGGGAAATTTTTAGAGATTGTGATAGTCGGCGTGGTTTCATTTATTGTCTTTGCATTGATGGGGCTACAGTATGCGATGTTGCTGGGTGCACTTGTGGGGTTGTCTGTGGTGGTGCCATATATTGGCGCGGCCGCGGTGACCTTTCCGGTGGCGATTATTGCCTATTTCCAGTGGGGCTGGAGTGCAGACTTTGCCTATTTGATGGTGGCGTACAGCGTGATTCAGGCGCTGGATGGCAACGTGTTGGTGCCGTGGTTATTCTCTGAAGCGGTTAATCTGCATCCTGTTGCGATCATTACTGCGGTACTGGTTTTTGGAGGTCTGTGGGGGTTCTGGGGCGTTTTTTTTGCGATCCCATTGGCAACTCTGGTGAAGGCGTTGATGAACTCGTGGCCACGTTCAGACGACTTGATTGAAGCGGAGCCGCCGCCGACAGAAAACCAGCAGCAGGCAGCATAAACAAAGGGGCGCACAGTGCCTCTTGGTTGTTAAAGAATCTCTGATGCGTAATCCGCCAGGCGCGAACGTTCGCCACTCACCAGCGTGATGTGCCCACTGTGTGCCCAGTCAGAAAACCGATCGACGACATATGTGATGCCCGCGGTGGTTTCGGTCAGATAAGGGGTGTCAATCTGTGCGATGTTGCCGAGACAGACCACTTTGGTACCCGGGCCGGCACGGGTAATCAAAGACTTCATCTGTTTTGAGGTTAGGTTCTGCGCCTCATCAATGATCAGGTAACGATTGAGAAAGGTGCGTCCGCGCATAAAATTAAGCGAGCGTATCTTGATCCGATTGGAAAGCAGGTCATTGGTTGCAGCACGCCCCCATGTGCCACCTTCTGCGTTTGATAGTACCTCAAGGTTATCCATTAATGCGCCCATCCATGGAGCCATTTTCTCTTCTTCGGTGCCGGGAAGGAAACCGATATCTTCACCCATCGGGACGGTGACGCGTGTCATGATGATTTCATGGTAGCGTCGTTCATCAAGCACCTGTGCAAGACCGGCAGCGAGTGTCAGCAATGTTTTCCCAGTGCCGGCGTTACCCAGTAGAGAAACAAAGTCGACGTCTGGATCGAGTAACAGGTTGAGTGCAAAGTTCTGTTCGCGGTTGCGTGCGTTAACGCCCCAGACATTATGGTGGCTTGAACGATAATTGCTACAGACCTCAACGGTCGCAATGCCATTGTCAATAGAGCGGACAATGGCTTCAAAACCGTGCTTTTTATCGTCATGTACAAGCTGGTTCGGGTACCAGTGTTGACTTTCTGGTCCAGTAATTTTATAGAAGGTTTTATTGCCCTCTTTCCACGATGAAAGCTCTTTACTGTTTTTATCCCAGAAATCATCATCTAGTTTGCTTTGACCGCTATAAAGCAGGCTGAGGTCATCCAGCACCTGATCGACACGGTAGTCTTCTGCGGAAATGCCAAGTGCCACTGCTTTGATACGCAGGTTAATATCTTTTGAAACAATTGTAACGACAGTCTGTTTATGCTCTTTTTGGAGTGCCAGGGCAGTGGACAGGATCTCGTTATCAGCTTTGTTACCCGGCAGGTTTTGTGGCAGCTCAGTGGTGAGCGTGCGTGTCTGTAAAAAGAGACGGCCAGTGACGGCATCACCACTCTCCGGTGCTGGTAGTTTAAGGCCTTTTTCAATTTCACGTTTTGCACCATCACTCATCAGCTCTTCGATAAAACGACTTGCCAGACGTGCATTGCGTGAGGCCTCGGAGGTGCCGCGTTTATTATTATCAAGCTCTTCTAACACGATCATCGGGATAAAAATATCGTGCTCATGAAAGCGAAAGATCGACGAAGGGTCATGCATCAACACGTTGGTGTCGAGCACAAAAAACTTCTTTATCTGGTCGTTATTATTATTTGTCATGGCTTACTCCTGCTTATTGAGTAATTTAACCTGTTCGAGTACTTCTTCGACATGTCCCGGTACCTTAATGCCGCGCCATTCATGTTGCAGGATGCCGTTAGCATCGATTAGAAAAGTACTGCGTTCAATACCGCGAACCTTTTTACCATACATGTTCTTCATTTTTATGACGGAGAAAAGTTCGCACAGCTGCTCTTCTTTATCGGATAACAGATCAAAGGTGAACGCCTGCTTTGCTTTAAAGTTTTCATGTGACTTGATGCTGTCACGAGAGACACCGAAGATCAGGCATTTCTGTCGTTTGAACTTGTTGTGGTTGTCACGGAAATCCTGCCCTTCGCGTGTGCAGCCCGGGGTGCTGTCTTTGGGGTAAAAATAGATAACGATGTTTTTACCGGCAAGTTCAGATAGCTTAATATTTTTATCGCCTGTCGCGGCTACTTCGAAATTCGGTACTGCTTTACCGATGGTGAGTTCAGTCATAATTAATTCTCGTTACGATGTTGTGCTTGATGTGAAGGTTAGTAGCATTACTGTCCCTTGGCCGGCTTGAATGTGGTGTCGATATTAAGCTCATCACAGAAGTCGGTAAATTCATCGCGCAGGGTGTTGATCTTTTGCTCTGCTGGAATACCAACGGTCATGGTGACCGCAAACATCGGGCTGCCGGTGTGGGCTGCCGCGTAAGACTCGGTGGTGAGGTTCTCAATATTGATCTGCTTGCTGGACAGGAAACTGGCGAGCTGGTAGACGATGCCGGGATTATCCAGTGCAATGGCCTCGATAGTGTATGGCACAAGCGTTAAATTGTTTTCGCGGCTCGTAGTTGCCTTGGTGGTGATCGTTAGCCCTGGTTTTTCTGTAGTCTCCGCGAGGTGCGTTGTCAGTTGGGATATCGCACTCTCTTCCCCTGAGACCATTAAAATAATGGCAAACTCGCCGCCAAGTACCGCCATGCGGCTATCGACAATGTTGCACTGTCTATCGAAGATTGAGAGTGAAAGTGAATTTACGATGCCAGGCTGGTCTTTTCCAACGGCGCTGATAACGAGGTGTTGTGTCAAATCGAAGTCCTCTTGCTGGGTGCTAGATAGTCTCTTTTATCATACGTGAAGCGCTGTGATTGAGAAACTGCTGAAATCTTGCGAATTATCAGTATGGTAGCTTATTTGATTATCGGAAAAGTAGTATACTCTGCGGCAAAGTTTTGTAGTTCCAGCAGTAAAGATTTCAGACGGAGATTTCAGATGTTTCACGGTAGTATGGTGGCGCTAGTAACGCCGATGCATGAAGACGGTACGTTGGATGACGTGTCGTTGAGTAATTTGGTGGAGTTTCATATCGAAAACGGCACCAATGCGATCGTTGCCGTGGGTACCACTGGCGAGTCGGCCACGTTAGATGAAAAAGAGCACTGTAGTGTGATCCGTCGCATGGTAGCGCTCGTTGCTGGACGTGTGCCAGTGATTGCGGGTACCGGTTCTAACTGCACCCGAGAGGCGATTGGGCTGACACGTAGTGCGATGGAGGCGGGGGCCGACGCCTGTCTGCTGGTCGCGCCATACTACAACAAGCCGACCCAGGAAGGGCTCTACCAACACCATGTGGCGATTGCCGAAGCGGTCCCGATTCCGCAAATTCTCTATAATGTACCAGGCCGCACAGTATGCGACATGCTGCCACATACCATCAAAAGGCTGTCGGAGGTCGCCAATATTGTCGGCGTTAAAGAGGCCACCGGAAATATGCAGCGCGCCCGCGAGATTCTGGAATGCTGCGGTGACCGGATCGACCTTTACAGCGGGGATGATGCCACCGCGATGGATCTGATTCTAGAGGGCGGCAGGGGCGTTATCTCGGTCACTGCTAATGTCGTGCCGAAGGCGATGCGTGCGATGTGTGATGCCGCGCTGGCGGGTGAGCGACATGTTGCCGAAACCATCAATAGCCATTTGATGGCGTTGCACCGTGATCTCTTTGTAGAGGGGAACCCGATTCCGGTGAAGTGGTTGATGTTTGATATGGGGATGATTCCAGCAGGGATTCGTCTGCCGTTGACACAGCTGTCCGAGGGTTATCATGAAACGCTGCGTGTTGCGCTAAAGGAATCTGAAGGGGCACTGCCATAAGATGAAAAAAAATAAAATGAACGGGCAAATGATGAGCTCTCGTACGGCACTTGGTCTTTTATATGCGGTCATGCTTTCTTCAGGTACGCTGTTGCTGAGTGCTTGTTCGACTACACCGGATGAAACATACAAAAAGAGTCAGATGACCAAGTCGCTGGACTACCCGCCAGATCTTGAGGTGCCGGTCACCAATAAACGTTTCTCTATGCCGATCCCAGGATCGTCACCAATATCAACGCCAATACCGCTTCCGACATCACCTCCAGCATCGCGCAAGCCACCAGCCAGCCAGCGTGGCGGTCACAGTCACTAAATTTAGGTGGTTATTTCAACGGCTATTGATAACTAAGATCTGAACGCGAATGCGCTTCTCATCCCTCGGTAGTGGTAGCCGTGGCAACGGTACCCTGATTGAAAGGCATAACACCTGTCTGTTGGTGGATTGTGGCTTTTCGGTGAAGCAGACCGCGCAGCGCCTCGCTCGACTCGAAAAAGCACCAGAGGCGATCACGGCTATCCTCGTGACCCATGAGCACGGTGATCACATCGGCGGTGTTGCCGCGTTGGCAAGGCGTTATCAGATCCCGGTCTGGGCGACCCACGGCAGTGCGATGCACTTTACTGCCGCTGAGTTGCTTGAACTTAACATCATCAGTAGCCATGAGCGTTTTGAGATCGGTGATCTCGAAATATCGCCTTTTCCAGTACCGCATGATGCGCGTGAGCCGAGTCAATTTGTCTTCTCCGATGGCAATCATCGTCTGGGGTTACTGACCGATGTTGGTTCGACGACGCCCCATATCGAAGCCTCTTTGAGTGGTTGTGATGCGCTGCTGCTAGAGAGTAATTACGATGTGAATATGCTGGCGGAGAGTGAGTACCCTGCATCGCTGAAGGCGCGTATTAGTGGGCAGCGTGGTCATCTCAGTAATCACCAGACGGCGGCCCTGCTGGGCCGCATCGACTGTTCACGATTACAGCATTTTGCCGCGGCCCATTTGAGTGAGCAGAATAACTCACCGGAAATTGTGCGCGATACGCTTGCCGCCGCGCTCGATTGTGAGCCGGAGTGGATTGCGATCGCAGAGCAGGAAAGTGGGCTGGGGTGGCGGCAGCTAGGGTGAGGTACAAATTCCCCATGTCTCACTGGATCATGCAGGATTTCACAACCGTTTTACGGTACAATTAGCGCCTGATTTTAGTTTGACTCCAGGCTTAATTCTGATTGGGCGCAATTCTGAGAACTATCCAATGAAAAAAGTGAAAGAACTCTATTCTGGCAAGGCCAAGTCTGTGTTCACCACCGAAGACCCGGATAAGATGGTGATGGTCTATCGTGATGATACCTCCGCCTTTGATGGCCGTAAGGTAGATCAGCTGGCGCGCAAGGGGATGATCAACAACAAGGTCAACGCCTTTATCATGACTCAGCTCGAACGTGCCGGGATCATTACCCATTTTGATCGTCTGTTGTCGGATCAGGAATCGCTGGTTAAGCGCCTTGATATGCTGCCGATTGAGTGTGTGGTGCGTAATATTTCCGCCGGTAGTATCTGCAAGCGCCTCGGTGTTGAAGAGGGGCTGGAGTTGAACCCGCCGACCTTTGAGTTCTTTCTGAAGAACGATGAACTGCATGACCCGATGATTAATGAGTTCCACATCCGCTCTTTTGGCTGGGCCGATGACGAAGAGATCTCAATCATGAAGCGACTCACCTTTGAGATTAATGACGTGCTAAAGCAGCTCTTTTTTGATGCCGGACTATTGCTGGTTGACTACAAGCTTGAGTTTGGTCGCTACCATGAACAGATCGTTCTGGGAGACGAGTTCTCTCCCGATGGCTGTCGTCTATGGGATGCCGAGACCCGTGAAAAGCTAGATAAAGACCGTTTCCGTCAGGGACTCGGTGGTGTTGTCGAAGCCTATGAAGAGGTTGCGCGCAGACTGGGTGTTGAGCTGGATTAATTCACGTTAACGCCACTGCCTAGCTGTTTATGCTAGACCTATTTTTTAATTTATTTTGATCCGGTTTGAATATGCTACAACTACGCGGCACTACTGCACTCTCTTCTTTTCGTACTGAAAAACTGATTTTGGCCGCACAAACAGTGCTACCGACTTTACAGGCTATTCATAGTGAATTTGTCTATTTTATCGAATCTGAAACAGCGCTTGTTTCAGAAGATGAGATGCTATTGGAAGAGCTGCTCAATGCACCATCAACCGATCAACAGGCTATGCCAGTCGGTACGTTAATGTTGGTCGTACCGCGTCTTGGCACTATCTCACCGTGGTCGAGTAAGGCAACGGATATTGCGCGTATCAGTGGTCTGGCCGCCGTTCAGCGCATCGAACGTGGCATCGCCTATACAGTCGCGACTACCGATGGCGTGGCATTGTCCGCTGAACAGAAAGTAGCACTGGGGGCATTGATTCATGACCGAATGATTGAGTCACTACTGTTTAAGTTTGATGAAGCAGGCACGCTCTTTAGTCATGCGCCACCAGCGCCACTGTTGACGGTTGATGTGATCGGTGGCGGCAAACCCGCATTGGTTGCTGCGGATAGTGAATTGGGGCTGGCGTTAAGTGACGATGAGATCGATTATCTGGTTGAAAGTTTTACCGCGCTAAAACGTAATCCTACCGATGTCGAATTGATGATGTTTGCACAGGCGAACTCTGAGCATTGTCGTCATAAGATATTTAATGCCGACTGGATCGTCGATGGTGAAAAGCAGGGGATCGGACT
>Ga0316207_10005186_pt1 | contig 10923 bp, 10 predicted proteins | sample 6weekpyrite_MG_FD_204943 | JGI IMG/M metagenome (GOLD analysis project Ga0316207, IMG submission 204943) | Microbial mat bacterial communities from mineral coupon in-situ incubated in ocean water Damariscotta River, Maine, United States -... | ecosystem: Environmental > Aquatic > Marine >...
CATGCGCGCAATTACCGCCAACCACTTCTTTGTCTTCAATCACCGCAACCCGTTTGGAGCCTTTCGCCGCTGTCATTGCAGCGCCCTCACCCGCAGGTCCGGCGCCAATTACCACGACATCATAGTGAAATTCAGACATTCAGCTTTTAACTCCCTTTGTTGCCATTCATCGCATCATAAGCAAGCGAGTTATTGGCAGCACCATCAGAGTCTGCGGCCTCATTTTCTTTATCGCATTTGGTTTTATCACCACCACAGACATCACACGCCACTTCCATCCCAAGCGCACTCATGCCGCCACATGACCCCGAGATCGGTTTCTTACCCAGAATAACGCCAACTGACATCGCCGCAATTAAGCTTAACATGACGATAAAAACCACAAAAAACAACTCCATTACCTTACCCTCTAATTCAGGAAACGTTCAAACTCAGGCGTTGACTTTGACACAAATTCAGCGCCTTCTCGATAAATAAAATACGCACTGATACCCTGCGCTAACGCGAACTGATAACCCTTCACTTCGCCCATCACCATCAACGCCGTTGCCAAAGCATCTGCCTCCATACAGGTCTGCGCTATCACACTGACAGATGCCAGTTTATGTTTAACCGGATAGCCGGTTCGAGGGTCAATGGTATGCGAATACCGTGTCCCGTCTTGCTCAAAATAGTTTCTGTAATCGCCTGATGTGGCGAGGCCGCCCTTGTTCAGCATAACGCTAGTATACGCCTTTCGACCCCCAAAATCAGGCTGTTCAATGCCTAGCCGCCAAGGTGCCGAATTCGGGTTCACGCCAGCGACAACCAGTTCCCCGCCCACCTCAATCATATAATTAACAATCGCTTGGCTATTTAGATAGTCCGCTACCTGATCGACCGCATAACCTTTCGCAATTGCCGACAAATCGATTTGAACGGCTTTGTTCTTGGATAGCGTTGAGGTCTCTCTTGCAATCGATAGCGACTTCCAGCCCAGCGAATTCAAGGCAGATTCGATATCGTGCTGATCCGGTTTTTTATCCGTTATTTCCCCTGATCCGAAACCCCACAAATCGATTAAGGGAGCGACGGTAATATCAAAATACCCAAATGTTTGCTCACTGATTGCCTGGGAAAATGACAGCACTTCAATTGTTTGATCCGATACCTTTAACGGCTTATCGATCTCGAGGCGATTAATTTGGGAAACTTCGGAGTTTTTCTTATAAGTCGACATCAAACGGTCGACTTGATCCAAGGCGTCTTGGGTGCCATTTTGAAGTTCAAGAATACGGTTTTCTGATTTGGGCTCGTCAAACACCACTTTCACATTAAACATTGTGCCCATGGTTGAACCCGAAAATTGGTACTGATACTTCTTATCGGAGGAGCAGCCTGCCAAAATCAAGCATAGAGAAAGTGAAATAATAACAACATTACGGCAGAAAATTTTCATAATCCCCAAAAAAAAGCCGGACTATCACATAATAGCCCGGCACTTTTAATTTTTTATCCCCTACCCGCCAAAATCATCAAGCAGGATATTTTCGTCTTCAACACCCAAACTCTTAAGCAGCTGAATAACGGCGGCATTCATCATCGGTGGACCACACATGTAATACTCGCAGTCTTCCGGTGCAGGATGGTCTTTCAGATAATTATCATACAGAACGTTATGAATAAAACCGGTATACCCTTCCCAGTTATCTTCGGGTAGCGGATCTGACAACGCAGCATGCCACTCAAAGTTTTCATTATCAGCGGCCAGCTGGTCATATTCATCCTGATAGAACATTTCGCGAGAGCTTCGTGCACCATACCAAAATGACATCTTTCGCTTGGTGCCAACCCGCTTTAACTGGTCGAAAATATGCGAACGCATCGGCGCCATACCGGCACCGCCGCCAATGAAGACCATTTCTGCACCGGTTTCTTTGGCAAAAAACTCACCAAAAGGCCCATAGACAGTGACTTTGTCTCCTGGTTTCAAGCCAAAAACCCATGAGGACATCTGGCCAGGCGGAAAGTCGGTTCCAGGCGGTGGTGATGCGACACGAATATTGAACTTAACGATCCCCTTTTCTTCGGGGTAGTTGGCCATCGAGTATGCGCGAATAACGGTTTCTTTAACGACAGACTGAAAACGCCACAAATTGAACTTGTCCCAGTCCTCGCGATACTCGTCTTCTATGGTAAAGTCTTTATAGTTAACAATATGAGGCGGACACTCTAACTGAACATACCCACCCGCACGGAAATCAACATCTTCGCCTTCAGGCAATTTTAACACCAATTCTTTGATAAAGGTTGCTACGTTTGAGTTAGATTCAACCGTACATTCCCACTTCTTAACACCAAAGACTTCCTCTGGTACCTCGATTTTCATATCCTGTTTGACTGGAACCTGACAAGCGAGCCGCCAGCCTTCCTTTTCTTCACGCTTGGTGAAATGGGTTTTCTCGGTTGGCAGCATGGAGCCGCCACCCTCAAAAACCTTGCACTTACACTGTGCACACGTCCCACCACCACCACAGGCAGAGGAAAGAAATAAACCTTCACTCGCCAGAGATTGCAACAGTTTGCCACCCGCTGGCGTGTGCATCAGGCTATCCTGATCATTATTCACCAAAATCGACACATCACCCGTACTCACCAGCCGGGATCGTGCGACAAGAATAACGACAACCAACGACAGTACGATCACGGTAAACATAACCACACCGAGTATTATTTCAGCATTCATATCAATACCTTATTTTAATCTGCTTATTGATAGCGCTTTACAGCGATATTCCGGAGAAGGACATGAACCCAAGCGACATGAGCCCTACAGTAATAAAGGTAATACCCAAGCCCCGTAAACCTTCTGGCACATCACTGTATTTCAGTTTTTCGCGAATTCCCGCTAACGCAATAATCGCCAAAGCCCAGCCGATTCCCGCGCCTAAACCATAAACGACACTCTCGCCGAAGTTATAATCACGTTCGACCATGAACAGGGAGGCCCCCAAGATCGCACAATTAACGGTTATCAGTGGCAAAAATACTCCTAGCGCGTTGTATAGGTCCTGAAAGTACTTATCCAGTATCATCTCGAGGATCTGAACCAGTGCCGCAATCACACCGATATAGGTCAACAAACCCAAAAAGCTCAAATCAACTTCCGGGTAGCCTGCCCAAGCGAGAGCTCCCTCTTTCAAAAAGTAAGTATAAATAAGGTTATTGATAGGTACCGTTACCGCGAGTACCACGATAACTGCGATACCAAGACCAACAGCTGCCTGGATTTTTTTAGAGATTGCCAAAAACGTACACATTCCCAAAAAGAAAGCCAGCGCCATATTTTCAACAAAAACCGCCTTAACAAAAAGGCTAAGATAGTGTTCCATTAAAATGCCTCCTTCACTTTGTGTGCTGACATCTTGTAATCTGCTGCCTCTACTTGATCTTTTTTCCAGCCTCTTAACGCCCAGATAATGAGACCAATAATAAAAAATGCACTAGGTGGCAACAGCAACAAACCATTCGGAACATACCAACCACCGTCGTTTACGGTACTCAGAATTTCGACACCAAATAACTTTCCAGAGCCAAGTAACTCTCTGAAAAATGCAACGATGATCAATAGAACCATATAGCCAAGCCCGTTCCCAATACCATCCAGAAAGCTGATACCTGGCTTGTTCTGCATCGCAAAGGCTTCAGCGCGTCCCATCACGATACAGTTGGTGATAATCAGACCAACGAATACCGATAATTGCTTACTGATTTGATAGGCATAAGCCTGCAAGACCTGATCAACGACGATAACCAACGAGGCGATAATCGTCATTTGCACAATAATACGAATACTTGAGGGAATTTGTGTCCGAATAAGCGCGATTGCTAGATTCGAGAACCCGGTTACCGTACATACGGCAATTCCCATAACGATTGACAGGTTCATACTGGTGGTAACCGCTAATGCGGAGCAGATTCCAAGAATCTGTAACGCAATAGGGTTGTTACTAAAGATTGGCTCAAAGAGCACCTTTTTTACTGATACTTCGCTCATTTAAGCCCCCTTACGCAAACGTTCTAGGTATTTCTGAAAACCCTGACCGCCTGTCCAATATTGAACAAGATTTGTGACACCGCGACTTGTCAATGTTGCACCTGAAAGACCATCAACCGAATAAATTGCGTCAGATCTTGTTTTATCAACGGCGCCCTTTAGCAACTTGATTCTCGGTGTGCTGTCTTTAGAAAGATCATAAACCTTCTTGCCTGGCCAAATCGCTTTCCAGCGTGGGTTATCTACTTCCCCGCCTAACCCGGGCGTCTCCGCATGCTCATAAAATCCGAGACCTACGATCGTATTAGCATCTCCCTCCAGCGCCAGAAAACCGTGAAGCGTTGACCACAATCCATAACCGCTCACAGGCAAAATAATGGTCGTTATCTGGCTCGACTCTTCGACAAGATACACTTTGGCATATCGAACTCTGCGTTTGATGCTGGCAATGTCTTCATCTCCAGAAATGACAGCAGACAACTTGGGATCTTTTGCTGCTTTGCGTTGGTCGTAGTCCAATGCCGTTTTCTTACCGACGACTTCGGGTTCGACATATTCACCTGTTTCCAAATCAACCAGACGCGGTTTGATCTTGGAAAAACGCGCCTCAACTTCTTCTGCACTCGCGCCTGCTTTCAATAGACCAGCCGCAGCCAGAATATTCTCTTTCAAGTTAAGCGCCTTGTTTTTTTGCTGAATTGGTTTAAGTAGTACAACCGACCCGGCAACAACAATTGAGCAAACAATACATAATAAGAAAGCAACCGTTATCGTTTTACCTGTAGTTTCTTTATGAGACACGGGCTAACCTCCTTTTTATATTGGCCTGAACAACCACGTGGTCAATGAAAGGCGCAAACAAATTGGCAAACAAAATGGCCAGCATCATCCCCTCTGGAAATGCAGGATTGACAACCCGAATCAAGACCACCATTACACCAATCAAGGCACCAAAAACGTATTTTCCGGTATTCGTCATCGAAGCCGAAACAGGGTCTGTCGCCATAAAAATCATACCGAAACAAAAACCACCGGTAACCAGATGCCAATGAACGGGCATCGCAAACATGGGGTTGGTATCGGAGCCGATCAAGTTAAAGACCAGCGTCAAGGCGATGGTGCCACCCAGTACGCCAACGACAATTCGCCAGGAAGCAATTTTACTCACCAGCAGCACCGCCCCCCCCAACAAAATCGCAACAGTTGACGTTTCACCGATGGAGCCTTTGACCGTGCCAAAAAAGGCATCCCACCAACTAATCTGGCTGACGAGTGCATCCATACCCTCGGCAGATGCAATGCCCAGAGCGGTCGCGCCGCTAAAGCCATCCACTGCGGCCCAAACCGCATCCCCCGATATTTCAGCGGGATAGGCAAAAAACAGGAAGGCACGACCGGTTAACGCCGGGTTTAAAAAGTTCTTCCCCGTTCCACCGAATATTTCCTTGCCAATCACGACGCCGAACGATATACCCAGCGCAACTTGCCACAAGGGAATATCAGGTGGCACGATCAAGGCGAACAAGATAGAAGTGACGAAAAAACCTTCATTAATTTCGTGCCCCCTGACCATTGAAAACAACACTTCCCAAAAGCCGCCAATCACAAATGCTGTCGCATAAATAGGCAAAAAGTAGGCAGCACCATACATCAGATTATGCAATGCGCTAGAAGGGTCGTGTCCGATGAAAAACCAACTATGCCAGTCGACGGGAATCGTCCCCAAACCCGCAGCAATTTCAGTATTGGCTTGATAGCCAATATTCCACATCCCAAAAATAACGGCCGGAAAGGTACAAAACCAGACCGTAATCATCATGCGTTTCAGGTCGATACCATCTCTGACATGCGCCGTTGTATTTGTCACGCTCGATGGCGAATAAAAAATAGTATCGGCTGCTTCATACAGCGCATACCATCTCTCATACTTGCCACCTTTGTGAAAATGGGGCTCCATACTATCTAATAATGATCTAAGTCCCATGCTTAACCCTCTTTCTCTATGCGCGTCAGGTTATCCCTTAATATCGGGCCATACTCATACTTACCTGGGCAAACAAACGTACACAGCGCCAAATCTTCTTCTTCCAATTCCAAACAGCCAAGTAACTGCGCTTGTTCCGTATCACCTACGATCAAGGCTCTCAACAGTTGCGTCGGTAGAATATCCAAAGGCATGATTTCTTCATAAGAGCCCGTTGGCACCATTGCTCTATCACTACCATTCGTCGTCGTGGTGAAGTCAAACAACTTACCCGAAAACAGTTTTGACAGATAAATATTCATCACGGAAAACTTATTTGCGCCCGGAGACAACCAGCCCATAAATTCGCGCTCATTGTACTCCTCGAGCACACTGATCTGATTCACATAGCGCCCGACATAGTTAGCCGACTTTCGAGCTGTTCGACCGCCAAAGACAGAACCGGAAATGCAACGAACAGAACCTTCGTTCAGCTCACCTGCCAGCAATTCGGACACACACGCCCCAATTCTGGATCTAACCAATCGAGGTGACTTGACTTGTGGACCGGCAATGGAGAACACACGATCAACCGGCAGCTCTCCTGACACAAACAGCTCGCCAATCGCGATGACATCCTGATAGCCAATCGTCCATACGGTTTTGTGGTCACTGACCGGGTCCAAAAAATGAATATGAGTCCCGGCATTCCCCGCAGGATGAACTCCCGAAAACACTTGCACTTCGCAACGACTGTCACCCGGAATGTCAAAAGAGGCACGTTGATCTGCACAAATAAACACTTTGCCATCCGTCAATTTACTGATGACCGACAAACCGCGCTTAAATGCCTTAGGGTTTTGTTGAATAATGACCTTAGGGTCTGCAGCCAAGGGGTTGGTATCGATTGCGGTAACAAAAATTGAGTTAGGCTTGGATTTTATGCCTGGCACTCTGCTGTACGGACGCGTTCTGAAGGCTGTCCATAAGCCAGAATCCACCAGGTTATCAACGACTTGATCACGCTGTAAGCTTGCTAGATCATCAGCATTATACTTGGCAAACTCAACAGCATCGGAGCCCGATACTTCAATTACAATAGACTGGAATACACGCTTCTCGCCCCGATTAATTTGCACAACCGTGCCACACGCGGGTGAAGTATACTTAACACCCGGCGTCTTTTTATCTTCAAAAAGATGTTGCCCTTTTTTGACCTTATCACCCACTTGGACAGCCATGGTAGGTTTCATACCTACATAGTCAAAGCCGACCAGCGCGACTTTGCCGACAGCATTTCCGTCAGTGATTTTTTGTTCGGGCGAACCGGATATCGGAAGATCCAGGCCTTTATTTACTTTGACCATTAATCCTACCTAACTATCAGAAATTCATGAATATTTCCGCCCTAAAACATTACCAATGGCACATAAAGCATCAATTTGAACTTTGAGATAATTCAAATAACTCATGGCTTAAAGTAATCTTATTGAAAAGGGCGAACCAAAAAACGCACCAAGTATAAAGACGAAGGCTGTATTTTTCTATACCAAGTCACAAAAATAAGGTGTTTTCGGGAAATTCTTGATGTGTATCATTTAAGGCATGAATTCTGCGCTTAAATCGCGAAAAAGAAAGGTCAGGAGTATCGCCAGCAGAAGATCGACACTCCATAACGACAGAAATCAATCTTCAGCCGATTCGAGGAAAACTCGGATACTCAACACCCGCGATCTGATTGGCGACACGAATCACCTGGGCACTGTAACCAAATTCATTGTCATACCAGACATATAAGACAACACGATGACCATTTACAATGGTCGCCTTTGAATCCACGATACCTGCGCGCCGAGAACCGACAAAGTCCGTTGACACCACCTCATCTGAGTTAACGAAGTCGATCTGCTTCTGCAAATCCGAATGCAAAGAGACATTTCGCAAATAGTCATTCACCTCGTCTACCGTGGTTTCTTTCGCGACGTTGAGGTTTAAAATGGCCATTGAAACATTTGGCGTCGGAACACGAATAGCGTTTCCGGTCAGTTTCCCTTCCATTTCCGGCAGGGCTTTCGCCACCGCTTTTGCCGCCCCCGTTTCGGTAATCACCATATTCAGGGCAGCACTTCGTCCGCGACGACTACCTTTGTGGTAGTTATCAATCAAATTCTGATCATTGGTATAGGAGTGAACCGTTTCAACATGGCCATCAACCACCCCAAACTCGTCGTTTATCGCCTTTAAAGTGGGCGTGATTGCGTTGGTCGTACAAGAGGCCGCCGACAAGATCTGATCATCGGGGCTGATCTGATCGTTGTTGATACCATAAACGATATTTTTGATTGAATTTTTGCCGGGCGCCGTTAGCAGCACTTTGCTCACACCCTTTGATTTCAGGTGCAAACCAAGGCCCGCTTCATCACGCCAAATTCCGGTATTATCGATCACAATCGCATTGTTAATACCATATTGAGTGTAATCGATCTGGTCAGGAGCACTGGAATAGATGATTTTTATGCAATTGCCATTGGCCATCATGACATTCGTTTCGCTGTCGACGGTAATCGCACCTTCAAATGAGCCGTGAACCGAGTCACGCCTCAACAGGCTCGCTCTTTTTTCCAGGTCATTTTTAGCACCCCCATCTCGAACCACGATGGCCCGAAGACGCAAATTATTGCCACCTCCGGCCTTCTCGATCAAAATTCTAGCCAGCAATCGCCCAATCCGGCCAAAACCATATAAGACGACATCTTTCGTTTCTTCCGAATTCGCCTTGGAAGACTCCTGCTCGTAGCCGCCAACAATTTCCGATATTTCAGATTTAATAAACTGCTCTAATGTCTGACCATCATCCAGCTCACCAAAACGCACCGCAAGCTTACCAATATCGATACGAGCACGACCCAGATCCAGCTCGTCTAACACTTTTAACACGGCATACGTGTCATGAACAGAGAGTTCTTTGCGCTCTATCTGGCGAACAAATCGATGCGACTTCAACAAACCGATCACCGACTGATGAATAATGGCGCGACCATAAATAGAAGTCACCACATTATTTCGACGATACAACTTCCCTATCAGCGGAATCATCGATTCGGCCACCGCCTCTCTTTCGTTCCAGTCTGAAAAACAGCTTTCTACCACTTCAGTGTTCACGCTAAGTACTCCTGTCTGTTAGGACATATGTCGGTTAGTGCTCAAAATCTGGCGAGCCGTATTATCCAGATATATGCTGTGCGACGCAATCATGAGAAAAAGAAATACAGTAGAGCCGCAAAGGCAAAACGCCTATTCGCGAAAGGTAGCGGCTCTTAAATACCAACTAATTGCTTGTTATTTAAGCAATTCAACGATAACACTGCGCCGAATGCATAACTCCCTTACACCAATACTTACCCGACTTGCCAGCATAATCAGCAAAGGCTTCGACACTGCCAATGCAGGCCCCGTATGATTTACCAAAATTCTGGATATGTTCAATCCAGTGATCCGGCTCTATACCCAGGCGAGAGACGACACGGGGAATATCATCCGGTATATACCCACGCTTATCGTTTCGAATGACGCGCCCGGTGACATCCACAAGCTGGAAGTAATCTTCGCGGCTGAAAGGCAAGGCTGTGTGAATATTGGTATGACTGCTACCATCGAAAGGCATCAGAGCCGCTTCAGGCAACTCATCCAAGCTTTGCGCTTGCTTTAGCATTTTCTGCTGAGCCATACGCTCGGTCAACTGGTGATCTTGCTTCGATTCAGTCGTTTGCGTATTCCCATAATCAAATAGACGTTGTTGAATCGAAGTGAAATCACTGTCGTAAAGCTCATGCGCCATGCCGGCACGCACCGGATTTAGATCAACATAAGCCATGCAACTAAGCAATGCCGCTTCATCTAGTAAAGCCTGGCTTTTAAAACGCCCTTCCCAAAAACGCCCCTTACAATGTTCCTCATGGTTTGCCATACGCGCGATGGTTTCGTTCACACCCAGCATAAACCAGCTGATACTACACAAACGCTCTCGCCATGCTTCGATGCAATCTTTAACCTTAGACAAACTAGCCTCATCCATCGCGGCAGGATCAGCCAACCAACGATTGACCAACACATTCCCCGTAATCGCTTAATTTCCCACGTTATTCCAAATTTCTGTTGGCTCTTCTCCGGTTTCGTGAGGTAAATTACATGCTTGTATAGAACATAGACTGGTCATCAGGCATCGAAGATTGTCGTATTTTGAGTTTGAAGTAATCCGTATCTCGAATCCCCCTAGCTCTTTTTCGAATCATGCCGATACTGACGTTTCCAGCTTCGATTCTAGCACTGGTCAGCCCATGTTTAGCGTAGTTACAGATCCCTTCACGGTGTTTCCTGAGAGACTTTGCAAACGTTTTCAGGTAAGTCATATTGGTCGACTCAGCCAGCCTGCACCATTGCTCTAAATTCTCCTGCATTGCTTCTGCACTCTCTGTTTCCCATAAAGCTTGCAGTTGCTCTTTGAGCACATAGAGCGTGTTTAAATTGGCATTCTCATCAAGCAGCTTGTTTAACTTTTCGGTTTGGGTTTCATTTAGCTTATTCGCATTCTTGAGCAGCAAATTTTGGTGCCACGGAGCTGAAACAGAGCTGTATGCTGGGCAGACAAAACCATTAGGCCAACGTAGCTTCTCCAGATAGGCTGACAGGGTTCCTCGTCTGAAACCATTCTACGAACTCTCGGTAGGTTCGTGGGTAGTCAAATTCTGCTTCCAGGGTCGACATGGTTTTTGCTTGATCACCTAAGTTCTTCATCCCTATATTTGTACCAGGAGGCGCTAGTTAGTGCCCATCCTGAAACGCTGATTTTTTCGCCAAAGTAAAAGTCAGCTTGGTTTGCAAAATTTCGTTTTCTCTACTTTTTTACTCGCGGCGTATGATAACT
>Ga0316207_10005187_pt1 | contig 10921 bp, 13 predicted proteins | sample 6weekpyrite_MG_FD_204943 | JGI IMG/M metagenome (GOLD analysis project Ga0316207, IMG submission 204943) | Microbial mat bacterial communities from mineral coupon in-situ incubated in ocean water Damariscotta River, Maine, United States -... | ecosystem: Environmental > Aquatic > Marine >...
CTTTTTAAAAAGTTTAATGCAATGAAATAAATATACATGGCTTAAATATGGCAAGTTTTATAGAAAATATGTCACCGAAAGAGTGGGAAGCATTTTGTGAAATAATGCTACGTCATCACTATGGGGCAAAAAACTTCTGGATCGTTCCCGATCAGGATGGCGGGGACTTAGGCTTGGAATTCTATACTATCGACGGGACAATATTTCAATGTTACTACCCAGTGCAAGGGGTAGAAATGAAAGTTTACAAGCAGAAGATTCAAAAGAAAATAAGGGAAGATCTAAAAAAGCTAAAAGATAATGAGAAAGAAATAGCTAAATTAATGGATGATATTGTTGTTAGTCAGTGGGTTCTTTTAACACCGGAGAATAAATCTAAAGACTTGATTGCTTACTGCAATAAAAAGAAAAAAGAGACTGTTAGTGAAAATATTTCATATATTGATAATAACGATTTTGTAGTGAAGATAGAAACTGCTAAAACATATCGGGATGGGATGCTTTTTGCTCAGTCGGTGTACAGTTCAGCAATTGATATTCCTTTGATGGAAGTAACTGACGAGGATAAAACTAAATGGTTATCAGGTAATTCTGCGTTCTCTAATAATATTGATCGTAAGTCAAACTCACTGATGGGCGAAAAATCTAAAATCTTTAAAGGGAAAGTAATAGCAAGATATATACAAATAGATAAATTTCTTGAGCAATTGAGAGATGAACATCCTGATTTATATGAATTGATTGAGGATAGCGCAAGAGCTCAACTTGAGAATATGCAAGAAGCATGGTTGTTTGAAGATAAAATAGATTCAGAATTTGTTAAGGGTGTTGTGGAGAATAATAAACAAGCATTTGAAAAGCACTCAAAGTTCATGTCCGATAAGAATATGCAGTCATTATCTTTTGGGTATTTATCTAAATGGATAGCAGAATGCTACATGGACTTTGAATAATGCAAGATGATAATAAAATCAAAGCTGTTATAAGTGATAAGGCATATCCTGTGCCAATTGAGATGAGACCACTTTGGAGGATTTGTCTAATCGTAACATCGATTGCAGTTGTGTCAGGTGATAAAAAGTTTCTTGATTCAAAGAAAGTGAATATATTGGTTTGGATGCTTATTAGAAAAAAACGTTGGGAAGAGTACGAGAAATATTTACTAGGTAGAACGAATGATATACCTCTTGTATCCGTTGATACTGCTACCTATAAAGCAGTAGAGTTTTCAATAGCTAAAGGATTTGTTCTTTTAAAAGATGGCAGAGTGCATCTAACTGACAGTGGTCAAGATCTACATGAAATACTAGTAAAGAATGAGATTATGCAGGATGAAATGAGCTTCCTACATCAAGTAGGTAAGAAGTTGACTGGCAATAAGATAAAAGGGCTAACGGGCGGGCTACTATAATGCTAGGGCTTACAATAATAAATGTTGAAATTACTGCTAATACAAGTGGGGGTGTTTTTTCTACACAGATACCATTCAGTAGTGGTCTGAATGTAATTAGGGCTGAAAACTCATCTGGAAAATCTACTTGTGTTAATGCAATAGCATACGGTTTAGGGCTAGAAGCAATTCTCGGGCCTGGTAGGAAGAGACCTTTCCCGAAATCACTTTATGAAGAGATATATGACAATAAAGTCGATAAAAATCCGTACTTTGTAAGTGGCTCGTCTGTTTGCATAACTATTAAAAATAGTAAGAACCAAAAAGCTGTATTAACAAGGGATATATTAGGCCACGATAATAAAGTAAAAGTTAATGTCAAAGATACAATAAAGGATTACTTTTTAGGTTCGTCTGGAGAGGTGGGATCTGCGAAAAGCGAAAGAGGTTTTCATAATTGGTTGGCTGAGTATATCGGATGGGTATTGCCAAGCGTAGTCACATTTGATGGTAAAGAGACAAAGTTATATCTAGAAACAATATTTCCATTATTCTTTATAGAGCAGAAACGTGGGTGGTCAGAAATACAAGCAAACATACCAACACAATATGGAATACAGAATGTTAAGAAATCGGCTGCAGAGTATTGCCTTGGTATTGATAGCTTTGAACACAATAAGAAACTATCTAGGTTAAAGTCCCAAATAGATAAGAGTAAAGAAGAGTGGGGATCACTACAAACTTCGTCAGAAGGTATAGCAGACTACAATTCTGTAAGAATTAATAAGCTAATAGATATTGATAAGCATGAAGGCTCGCAGTCAATCGAATTTTCATATTTAGAGAATGATGTCTACATTTCTGTTGAAGAGCAAGAAAAATCGTTAAATAAACTTATAGAAAACATCTCAAAAGAAGTCGAGGCAGCAACTGTTGATAATGACAAGGTGAATTCACAGCTCGGTATCATCAGGGTGATGAGGCGCGAGTTTGAGGAAGCATCTAATTCTATTGAGTCACTGCTTTTATCTGTTTCAGAAATTGACGGCAAGTTGAGCACTTTAAGACATGACTTTGATCAATATCAGCAACTAAGGCGACTTAAGTCTGTTGGTAGTGATATAAGTGCTGACCTTGAAACGAATAAATGTCCAATTTGTGAAAGTGATCTTTTTGATACGCTGAGTAGTAGTACTGTTAAAAGGCAGCCTATGACTCTCGAGGAGAATATTGAGTTTTTAAAGAATCAAATAGACTTTTTTGGTTCTATTAAGCAAAGGTCTTTATCAGATTTGCAAGAGTTGCAGTCAAAGGCAAAACTCCTAAGAGCAAAGCTTGAGATTGAGCAAGAAAGATTAAAAGAATTAAGGGCAGACCAGAATGATGTAAATGGTGTTGCAAGAGGTAAAATAAGAGAGAAACTTGTAGCTGAAATTCAGCTGAGAAATGTTGTTAAGCTGAAAGAAATACAAGAAGAGATAAATGAGCAGGCAGAGAGGATATTTAATTCATGGAAAACTGCATCAGACTCTTTGAAACTTGCACGAAAAAACGCGCACGTGGCTGATCGTGGTTTAGTTATTCGAAAGCTTGAAGGTATTATCAAAGCAAACTTAACATCATTTGGTTTTAACCCAACTTCAATTAGTTCGGTTTCAATCTCGCCTCAGTCGCTTCGACCAGAACAAGAAGGTTACGATATTGTAGCTGAAACTTCAGCAAGTGATTATATAAGAATAATTTGGTCATATACTTTAGCCCTGCTTGAGCTAGCAGGAGTTGAGCATGAAATAAAGCATGGCGGTTTTGTTGTCTTTGATGAGCCTAGGCAGCATGAGGCAAGCAAGATTAGTTTTTCTTCATTGATTAAGAAAGCTTCAGAAACAAAATCATTTAATGGACAAGTTATATTTGCTACCAGCCTTGATAGGGAAGAGTTAGAAAAGGCGTGCGGTCAACTTGAAGTAAATGTGAATTACTATGATGACTACATTCTGACTTTAAATACTATTGAAAATGCAGGTGACGAGTCATGATAATGATAAAAGAATTGAGAAATAAATGAGCGCAGCAGAAATTGTAAACAAAGTTTGGAACTATGCCCACGTCTTACGTGACGACGGTGTGGGGTATGGGGATTATGTCGAGCAGATCACTTATTTAATCTTCCTTAAAATGGCCGATGAACGTGAATCTGCTGGCCAGAAAGTTCAGGTCCCGAATAAATACGCATGGCCCAAGTTAGTAAAGCTCGATGGCGATGATTTAGAACTGCAATACCGTCATACTCTGGAAAACCTGGGTAAACAAGGTGGCATGTTAGGCACCATCTTCCGCAAGGCGCAAAACAAAATTCAGGACCCCGCCAAGCTGGAACGCTTGATCAAGATGATCGACAAGGAGCAGTGGTCGACCTTACCGGCGGATGTGAAAGGCGATATCTACGAAAGTTTGTTGGAACGCAATGCGCAGGATGTGAAAGGCGGTGCCGTGCAATACTCATTCCAACCCATCCATTTAAATGGTTGAGAGCATGATACAAATATTCCAACGAATTGTAGCTGTATTGTTCTTGAGTATATGCCTCGTGAATACAGTTTCTGCGAATACAGCACAAGGGACTAAAACACCATTAATAGGTATTACCGCCGTTACAGATGAGGAGTCTTCTGTCGTTGAGCCAGAGGCAGCACCTGGCGGCGCTTTGGAGATGAGCCGTTTTTTTGCTACGCATCTGGTAGCAAATTTGGTTAAGTGTGGGAATTCGGTGGAAAGTGTCTTTGGTGATTGGCTTAAAACGCATGGATTGATTCCTCTAAAGAAAACGACAATGCCTGACCGTTACTTCATGCGTGTATGGGATCACGATAAAAGAGGTGTTTTCGAAGGAAGGTACCAAATCAATAATAAGACCCAATCAATACGTGTTTCTCTGGACTTTTATGATATTTCAGGTAAGAAATTGGTTATTCAAGACGTTAATAAGGTTTTATCAACGTACAAACTCGCCGATTTGTGGGAGTCATTAGCTGAGGCAATAGAGTGCGATCCTTCATAGTTCTTCTGTTTTGTTTGATTTCACCCATCACTAGCTTTGCCGGTGAATGGCGACTGGCGTTATGCCATGGGCAGGAGGCTACAAAGGACGATCTGAAATATCGAAACGCTATTGGGTTATCTGCCTCAAGCGTGTTTTCTGCAATTGACCCTAAAGCCGTAACCACGATGAAAGTGCGGCAGTGTGTTCAGGAGCCTGATTTAGCCTGTTATGCTGATGACACGGCTATTTATTGCAGAGAGGAGAGTTTTTCTCAACTAATACGAATCGCCGCATGGCTGGCAGCAGAGCGGGCCTTTATCTTTGTGTCACGAGAAGGCTCGCCGGCCACTTTAGGTGTTGCACCATCTTTGACCTGGACGGATGCCTACCTATTGGCTGATGCAGATCGTTACCCAGATGCGGGGAAATTGAACCGTGTGGCTAACCAGGTTACTGAGCAAAGAGGATTAAGTGCTGATAGCCTTAATGCCATTTATTCCCTCTATCTCGATATACATAGGCATATCAATAACAATACTGAAGTTGATCCTGACAATGCTTACTTGAACGTTGCTATCGCGGTTTATCGTGCGAGTTTAGAATATGCCTTTGCTTTTCTACTTGGCCATGAAGCTTATCACTTCAATAATAACCGGTGTCATATCCAATCTGCATCGATCATTAAGTCTAAAGGTATTTGGTCTGTTATTCGTGGTCTTCAGCTCAAAGGTGGCTTATATGACACGTCAAATAGGCTCGATACGGTAGAGCTGAAGGCAGATCACTGTGGGTATAAATGGTTGCAAACGGTTTCAGAGAAGACAGAATTAGGCGCTAATAAGGTGTTAAACACACTGGCACGGAAAGCTGCGATTGATTTATTGGCAAGCCCTTTATTAATTGGCTTGAAAGGCAGGCTTGAGAAAAATATTCATAGTAATGTTGTTCCAGCAGTAAAAGTGTTACCCGGTTATCTCTATCCACAGTCACGTTTGGCTCTGGTAAGCGCTACATTACGTCTCACAGAGCCTAAATCTCCTCATGTTGTTAAGTTATGTAACGAAGTTTCGAAGGCAATGGTGTCAATTATTCAAGATGCAGTGACGCATTATCCTGACAGTTCTGGCATCGTTCCGGATGAAGTATTGGCTGAATTACCAGCAGGTGTAGAGAAGTCCTGGAATGGTGCGCCGTGGTCTGAGAAATCTCACGTATGTGAGATAGGAGAATAGGTGATGGATGTGTTAGGTCTTTCCGGTGAGGATATTATAACAATTCTAGGAACTGGAATATCTGGGCTAGCTTTTTTGTTTGTAGTGTTGAGCTATATCTTGCTAAGAAAAGAGCAAGACCGCGAGGGCGAACCCAGGGAAAAGATGCTTACATACATAAACCGATTTACTTATATGACACTTGTTTTCGCTGTGCTAGTGGCTGTTTTTACTTTAACCGATGGTGGGGTAGAGCAATCAGGTGAATTGCATCCAGATTGCAAGGAGCAAATAGATAGAGCAGAAGCGCTATTGAATAGTGATCAACACACTAAAGAATCTCTCGTGCAACTATTCAAGTCGACCTTAGGACAATGTAACTAGTTTACATTCATTTATTTGATTCATCGAAGGTGTATTGGTGTCGCTGAATTAGGATATTAATTATGCCGTGCCTGCATTATGCGGATGTTCAATAATGAGCTGAGAGTGCTTATAAATACATATAGGCATTATCTTTCGCATAGGTGTATTTATTCGTTTACTACAAAACAGGGAATGTTTCGTGTTTATTTTCTTGGATGAATCAGGTGATTTAGGGTTCGATTTTGAGAACAAGCGCCCATCAAAGAAGTTTATAATTACAATATTGGTGTGTGATGACCGTGTCGCTGCGAATGCTTTTAAAACGGCTGTACGTAAAACATTGCGAAACAAAATTAATCATAAAAGAAAGAACAAACGTGTTGTCGAAGAACTTCATGCGACGAATGATTCTATCGAGACAAAAAAATACTTTTACAAAAATATCAAAAGCAAGGATTGGCAGATTTATACTATTTCATTAAATAAACAGCGTGTTTATGAGCATTTAACGAGTAAGGCAGGACGTAAGAAGCTTTATAATTTCTTGGCTAATTTTGTACTTCAGAAAATTGATTTGAGCACAGCTAATCCAGCAGTGACAATGGTTGTAGATAAATGTAAGAACAAGGATGAAATTGAGGACTTTAATCAATATCTGGCAAATCAACTTGAGGCAAGGTTACCGTTGAATATCCCGTTAATTATTAGCCATGAGGACTCGAAAGCAAATACGGGTTTGCAGGCAGTGGATTCGTTTTGTTGGGGCATTTACCGAAAATACGAACACCGTGATTTAGAGTGGTACAGAGTGTTTGCAAATAAGGTTGCTTTTGAAACCGAATATTTAGGAAGTGAGCAGGCATAAAAAAGACGGCCCCTACTATGTCTTATTTCCTGATACTCTTGCCAACCGCTGGAAGGGAACATATCAGGCACATAGCAGGACTTACCCGTCTGAACGGTAATATCGGCTCTTAGCGTCTAAAGATCAAGTAAAATTTTACTATTGATCTAATAGAAACCAGTTATAAATATAATTAAAACAATAGGATACATAAGTTGAGTGCGTCAGAAATAGTCAATAAGGTCTGGAACTACGCCCATGTCCTGCGTGACGATGGTGTGGGTTATGGGGACTATGTCGAGCAGATTACCTATTTAATCTTCCTCAAAATGGCCGATGAGCGTGAAACGGCTGGCCAGCAAGTACAGGTGCCGAATAAATACGCCTGGGCAAAGTTAGTAAAGCTCGATGGAGATGATTTAGAACTGCAATACCGCCATACCCTGGAAAACCTGGGTAAACAAGGCGGCATGTTAGGTACCATCTTCCGTAAGGCGCAAAACAAAATCCAGGACCCCGCCAAGCTGGAACGCTTGATCAAAATGATCGACAAGGAGCAATGGTCCACCTTACCAGCGGATGTGAAAGGCGACATCTACGAAGGTTTGTTGGAACGCAATGCGCAGGATGTAAAAGGCGGTGCCGGGCAATATTTTACCCCGCGCCCGTTAATCCAGGCGATGGTGGATGTGATGCAACCCAAACCCACCGACACCGTGGCCGATCCCGCCTGTGGTACCGGTGGTTTTTTATTGGCCGCCCACGATTACATGGCCGATAAAGCCACCTCCAAAAAAGAACAACGTCATCTCAAAGAGCACGCCTTACGCGGTAACGACATTGTCGATAGCGTGGTGCGCTTATGTGCCATGAACTTATACCTGCACGGTATCGGTGGTGACGAATGCCCGATTTACGCAAATGATGCCCTGGCCAAAGAAGTGGGGGATGACCGTGTCGATATGGTCCTGGCCAATCCACCATTTGGTAAAAAGAGCTCCATTACCGTCATCAACGATAAGACCGGTAAAAAAGAACAAGAAAAGCTGGTCTATGAACGCACCGACTTTTGGGCTACCACCTCCAATAAACAACTCAACTTCGTGCAACATATCGCCAACATGCTCAAGATCGACGGCAAAGCCGCCGTGGTGGTGCCGGACAACGTCCTCTTCGAAGGCGGTGCCGGCGAAACCGTGCGCAAAAACCTACTTGAACGCACCGACCTCCACACCTTGCTGCGCCTACCCACCGGCATCTTCTACGCCCAGGGCGTCAAGGCCAACGTTATCTTCTTCGACGCCAAACCCGCCTCGAAAACCGCCTGGACCAAAAAACTCTGGATCTACGACTTCCGCACCAACGTGCACATGACCCTGAAAACTAAGAAATTGGTGAAGAGTGATTTTGATGAGTTTATTCAGTGCTTCAAAGCCGACGACCGCAGCAAACGCCGTGAATCCAAAAAGATCGAACGCTGGAAATCGTTTAAATACGACGAGTTGGTTGCCCGTGACAAAACCAACCTCGATATCTTTTGGCTAAAAGATGAGTCCTTGGAAGATACCGAAAACCTCCCAGCCCCTGAAGTGCTAGCACAGGAAATCGTCGAGCAGTTAGAAGCTGCACTTGAGGAATTTAGGAGTGTAGAAGAAGTATTGGGGACAAATGGTGGTTGATCGCTATGATGCATCTGGCACGGTTGAGGGGCAATATGAGCCAGGCTCTAATAAGAAAGTCCTAAAGAACAAGCTTGGGATAACGTCTACTGAAGAAATGGATAAGGCCGAGGCACAAGCACTTCTTGCTGCCATGCAAAGACTACTTCAGGACTTCGAGGCGGACCAACAATTTACTGCTAAAGATATTTGCCATATGCATGAAGAATGGCTTGGTAGTATTTACGAGTGGGCAGGACAATATCGCCAAGTACAACTAAGCAAGGGCGAATTTCCCTTTGCTGCAGCTAATAGAGTTCCCTCGCTCATGGAGCAATACGAGAAGGAGCAATTAGCGAAATTCACGCCATGTGATGGCATGAGTCACGAAACATTGGCAAAAGCCATGGCGGAATGCCATGTGGAGTTTGAATTAATTCACCCATTTAGGGAAGGCAATGGCAGGGTAGGCCGAATAGTAACAACACTCATGGCACTGCAGGCTGGCTTACCACCATTAAATTACGACTTACTTGTAGATGAGCGAAAGGAAGATTATTACGCAGCTATTCAGACAGGGCTAGATAAGAACTATGTTCCAATGGAAGAACTCTTTTTAGAAATCATTAAGCACTCTTTAACGTCTTCTTAGGAGTGTTTTTAAGATTACTGAGTGATTTTGCCACCGAAGCAGTAGAAGTAGATGTCTCGATAGCCGTAGAGCTAGAAACACAGGTAATCAGTGCATCTTTATATTTAGTGTAATCCTTTAGATAGGGATTACTTTGGAATAGTGATTTTTTAGACATTTGACTGGCCTGAAATCTAACTATAAATAGTGGGCATATATTTACTATTATAGACGAATTTATAGTGATTTAAGAGAATAATATCTCTAATTTAGTAGATTTAACTAAATGAAATATATAGAAATAATTTTGATCCTAAGTTTGGAGGCCTATGGTGAACATCACGGAGAAGTATTTAGAGGCGCTAAAGTCCTTTGATGATTGGGTGATTGTCTCAGATTGGGCTAAGCGGATTGGAGAACAATATCCTGATTTGCTAGAAAAAGCGGAAATCGAGGCACAAAATCAGGCGAAAGAAACAACTGGCCTAAATGAAATTGCTGCAAGAATAAGCTCTGCAATAAGTAGAGGTGCATACGAAAATCAAATCGAAATTGATACAAGTGAGAGGCCAAGAAAGGTTAAGTTTATTCCTGAGGATGAGCGTACTGAGCATGAAAACCAAGATATAGAGGAAGATGTAGCGCCGCTTAGACGAGATGAGATAATAAGGCGGGCTAATCAAGAAATGGGCAGCCATGAGAAATATCGTGTTACAGAATTTGAAATGATTGCGAAGCAGCTTAAGAAATTTTTTGGCTTGGATTTTGAGGTGGATCATGCCAATGCACTTTTGAATAACAGTGAGCCAGGTAAACATCACCCTGATAATTTCCAACTCATTCTTAAAGCCCACAATGCGAAGAAGAATAATGACAATTGGCAGCGTTTCACGCTGGGTGAGCAAATTGAATATATAAAGTCAGCTATTAGATTACAGGAGCTTGTTGCGCCTAGGCTAAACATTGAAATGGAAACTACCGTATTAGAGTCATTATTAGAGCGTTTAAAAAGCGTATACATTTGAAATAAATGGGGGTAGCTCCTTTTTTCTTAAAGGCGGGGTTTAGATTGGCATTCCAGGAAAAGGGATTGGATGAACTATAAAATGAGCTATGGTAATAAGTGGTTACTGTTTATCCCTATAGTCACCTTTTTCCTTGCGTGTTTGACGGCCTGCTCAAAAGAACAGCAACACACACTCGTGACGATTGCTGATGCACGTGTCGACACAGCAAAATTTATTGATATCGGTGAGCCAGGTGACTCTCTCGGTGATATCCTCGTCTTCGATCAGCCTTTATTGGATGAACAGAGTAACCTGATCGGGACCAACAGTGGCAGCTGTATCCGTACCCGTGTCGGGCATAGCTTCCAATGCCAATGGACGTTAACCCTGGAGGGGGGCAGTATCCAGGTCGCAGGACGTGAGTTTGATAAGGGGGCATCTGATATTTCGATTGTTGGTGGAACCGGTAAGTACGCGGGTATTTCAGGGGAAATGCAATCAGTGAACAATAACGATGGTACCTTCACGCAAACTTTGCGCTATTGGTTGAATTAAGGAGTACTGACCTTTTTTCTCTATTATTTATATTTGAACACATTCGGGCCCGGCACCATTACCGGGCCCTGTTCATTTCCTATTACAGGACTTTGATCTGTATCAGCCTTACTCAGACTTGACGTTGATCTTAACGACATCCTGCATGACACCATCGAGACCACCGAAGACGGTGAGCTTGTCGACCTTGTCGGTTACCTTTTCAAGAACTTCCAGTTC
>Ga0316207_10005188_pt1 | contig 10921 bp, 6 predicted proteins | sample 6weekpyrite_MG_FD_204943 | JGI IMG/M metagenome (GOLD analysis project Ga0316207, IMG submission 204943) | Microbial mat bacterial communities from mineral coupon in-situ incubated in ocean water Damariscotta River, Maine, United States -... | ecosystem: Environmental > Aquatic > Marine >...
TTGAGACTGTTGAAACGGGTGAAACTGGTGCTGAAAAATTCAACGCTAAAGAGTTAAACAATGAGATTAATGGTAAACTCGATGCCTATAAGAATCTTATGGACTGCTTAGCATAATGAAGAAATCAATAGCGCCTAAAGAAGTAGAATCAAAGCATCAAATGATGATGCCTGAAATAAAGGTTGAGCTTGAGCCTGTATTTGAAGTGACTACACCCGCGCCTGATATGAGTCTGATTGCTGATGCGATTGAACAGATCATGCTGCCTAAGCCTAATGTTGTTGTTAATGTTAGCGAAGAAAAAGAATCTGAGAAGCCTAAAAAAGTTAAGATAGAAGTTGAACGCGATGGCAGGGGCTTTATTAAATCATTAACGTGTACGGAGTTATAGATGGTTGATAGTAGTATATTGGTAGAGCCTGATGACGGCCCATCTGCGGTAGATGTTGCTACAGTACTTGTTAATGGCGTTCATTATCCAGTATTTATATCAGGACTTGGTGGGCTAACAACTGACGCATGGGGGACTCAAAAAGTAGTTCAAGACTTTTCATTATTTCATGGGATGTTTACATTTGATATTCCACCATCTATGTGGATTATTGAAGAAAACGGCACAGAGGTTGCAAATGCAGCATCTACAAGGGCAACATCAATATCAGGTCATATTAATGTAACATCAGGCGCGACAGCTTTAGATACCTGTCATGTAGCAAGTCGTAGGCACCCTAGATACCAACCAGACAGAGGCTTGAAATGGGCTGCTTCAATAGGGTTTAAAGGGGCTAATCTTGACGGAGTTTTAAAGGCTGGATTAATAACTGAAGAAGAGGACGGAGCATATTTTAAAACTATTGGTGATGGCTTCTTATATGCTTGCATTTTAAGTAATGGAGTAGAGACTCACGCTGAAAAAATAACATTTCCTTTTGATATAGATATAACGCTAGGAAATATTTATGATATTAGACTCCAATGGCGTGGAGCCGGAGCAATTGAGTTTTTTGCCGGAAATCCAGCAACATCATTACTTGAGTTGGTTCATAAAATAAGCTTTTTAAATACACTCGATCAAGCAGCATCTATAAGAAATCCAGCATTGAGCGCATCTTTTCAAGCTAATAATAATACACAAGAAGTTAGTTTATGGTGTGGATGCGTTGATATAACTTCTGAAGGTGGAAATATACCCCGTGAACAATATGGCGAACACAGTGACAATAACCCATCTATAGGTTCTGGTACGGCTGTATTTGCTTTAAGGAATCCATTACTGGCCCCCAATGGTAAACCGAACACGCGAGATTTAAGGCTTGCTAGAATAGCAATAAGAGCAGATAAAAAGTCAATATTTGATGTATATCAAACTCGTGATGCAACATCCATTGTTGGTGGCGCGTGGACAACAGCTAAAATAGGAAGTTTTGTTGAAACAAACCATACAATGACATCTGTTAATACAGGATTAATGGAGCGGTTCTCTACCTTTAGATTAAATGCAGGACAGCTTATAGAAAGAGAAAACCCATTTTCTGAAGCAATAGATTTTTTTGGAGTACATGGTGATTACATAGTTGTTGTTTGTCGAACTGGTATTGGCGTTGATGTTGATCTGTCTATTGAATGGGGCGAGGAAATATAATTGATAGCTTCTACTATAAAAGGATGTGGCTTTTTTCTCTACTTTAAGACTAAGAAGAAAGTAGGCCATGATGAGAAGCTTAAGTTAGATAGTGATAGAATACTCAAAGACGATAACGAGATATTGGAATTAATAACCATGCTATTTAACTGCGATAAAATCTTATGAGTTTAATGGATTGTATAAAGAAAACTGGTTTAGATCCTGAAGAAATCCGTATTTACAATGCTCAGGTCGAGATGCACCAGTCTGAAGGTATGTCTCCTGAAGAAGCCCAGCGTACTGCTGCTGAGTCTCGATTAAAAGAAATTGAGATAGATAGGCTTGATCTTGATACAAAGCTCCGTGAGCACCTTCCTAATCTGCTTAAAGAGCAAGCTGGGCCTGATATGGGTGAGCCTGCTGAGTTCGATCCTAAGATGTTTGATTTTCAGGCTTTTCAGGGTGGGTCAGTCCGTGTTGATGAAACAAGTAACGCATTTATTAATTGGGCTGGTGGTGCTGATGTTCCAGTTATTGAATCTGATGAAATCAATGACTTTGATTTCACTGGTGAAGGGCCATTTGTTGTTAAGGCATTTCATGGCACTACTCACGAATTTGATGCTTTCGATGCTACTAAAGGAAACTTCGAGGGGCAATTTGGCGCGGTTAATTACTTTACTTCAAGTGAATCTGATGCAAGTGATAACTATGCTGGTGAAGGGCCGGATTTAACTAATCGCATTGATCAAAGAGCTGAACGCCTTGAATATGATATTCAGGAAGTTATTGACGACGAAGGGCTTGATGCAGCAATTAAACAATTCATTCCTGATGCAGATCAATTTATAGAAGACGCAAGTGATATTGCTCAAGTATTAGCAAAAGCTGAATTATCAGGCGGACAAGATCAAACATTAGAATTATATGTAAAGACTGAAAAGCCATTTATTGTTGGCGGCGAAGATCAATGGTTAGAATTTGTTGATAACGATGCCATTCAGATTGATGCTATTGAGCAAGTCGCTGAAGAAAATGATGTCACAGTTGAAGAAGTTAATGAGAATTTTGAAGAGTATGAGGATCAAGTTGATGAAAAGCGATGGGATATTGAATCAGAGATTGAACATCCGTTAGTTGAAGCAATACAAGCTGTTGCTTATAGAAATGATATTGATGCATCTGAGTTATCTAGTCAAATACATGATCTAGGTTCAGAGGCTACAAGCAACGCAATTGAGTCATTAATGCGCGAATCTGAAAGCACTATGTATGCTGAAAGCGAAGAAGGTGATTTTATTGGCTCGCATTTAATTGGTGAGATAATTCAAGAGCTTGGTTATGATTCTATTATTCTGAAAAATGCAGAAGATAGATTTGGTAACATGAATATTGAATCAGGAACTACTCATATTCATGTGTTTGATAGTGGTAAAACTAATATCAAGTCAGTTGAGAATGTAGGCACATTCGACCCCAATGATCCTAGGATCATGGACCAGCCAGATGAAGCCAAAAATCGCGCCTCAATAACCTTCACAAAAGACAATGAAAGCATTATCAGATTAACTCGCGCCTCTGATTTATCCAGTTTTCTGCATGAGTCAGGGCATTTATTCCTTGAAATGGAGAAACGATTTGCTGATAAATTCGGACAGACAGAAGAACAAAAAGTATTACTTGACTGGCTTGGCGTTGAGTCATTCGATGATATTGAGATGGAACACCATGAGAAATTCGCAGAGACTTTCGAGGTTTATCTTCGTGAGGGCAAAGCCCCGTCATTAAAGTTGCGTGAAACATTTGCTGCATTCGCTCGTTGGTTGAGTGTTATATATCGCAAATTAACCGATGTTAGATTAGGTCGTGCTGCATTAACGCCTGAAATTCGTCAATACATGGATAGAATGCTTGCTACTGAGGTAGAGATAGAGCAGGCAATGGCTAATCCTGCTTATGATGAGTTGTTTAAGTCTAAAGAACAGGCTGGCATGACTGATGCTGAGTGGGATGAATATCAACCCCAAGCAGAGAAACGTAAGAATAAAGCCAGTGTTGATCTAAATCAAAAGCTAATTGATGAGCTTCGTAGACGTAAAACAGCTGAATGGAAAGAGGAGCGAGAGCCTTTAATTTCTGAGGAACTTGAAAGGCTGGAAAATTCAAAGCCATATCAGGCTCTTGAGATACTGTTAAAAAATCCGATTAATAGAAAGCTAACTAAGGAAGCTCTAGGTATTGAACTTGGCCCGACTACGGCAGAAAGATATGCTGCTAGTGCAAAGATTGACCTTGAGAAAGATTCATTGCTTGTAGCTGCTGCCAAGAAAGGCGGCTTGAACATGGATGAATGGTCAAAAGAGGGTATTGATCCTGCTTACATGAAAGATCGTGGTTTCAATAACAAGGTATTTGGCCGTCCAGTATTTAGAAAGAAAGGCGGTATGACTGCTGATGATTTAGCTGAAATGGCTAATGAACTTGGTTATGGTCAAGGCTTATCTGCGAATGATGTACTTGAGTTAGTTAGTAAAGAAGTATCAGGTAGTCCAGTTTACACCCCCCAAGGCTATGAGTTATTAGCTGAAGGTGACTATCAAGAATATTATAATGGTGAGTCAGTGCCTGCTGAAACCGCCGTACAAAAGACCACTAAAGTAGAAAGGTTGATTAAGAAAGTAACATCTAAGGATGGAGTTGATCCACAAGCTCAGGCTGAAATACTTGGGTATAATTCTGTTATGGAGATGGTTGACGAGGTATCTGCTGTAAAACCTATCAAGAAGGCTGCATTTGAGGCCGCAGAAGAGCGTATGATCGAAAAGTATGGTGACATGCTGAATGATGGCCGTATTGAATTAGAAGCCCGTGAAGCCGCTCACAATGAGGAACAAGCTAAGTTGCTATTGCATGAAATCCGCGCATTAAGCAAAGGCAAAGCTAAGATTAACCTTGAATATCTGAAAGCCGAAGCAAAAGATATGATTGGCAATATGACTTACAAGGAAATCAAACCTAGTAAATTCTATAGAGCTGAGATTAAAACCGCTCAGAAGGCCGCTAATGCGACTGATGAAGCCGGTAAAATTGCAGCTAAGACTCAGCAAATCGCTAATCATTATCTATATCGTGAAGCTGTTGATACTAAAGAGCGCATGGATAAGCAACGTACTCAGGTTAGAAAATATGAGACTCGTAACTATAAGGCAAGTGAAGTAGCTGCTCCTTATATTCAAAATATCAAGATGCTGGCTAAGTCTTACAATATGCGTAGAGGCGATGCGGGCAGAAATATTGATGTTGAGCGCGTGGTTAGTTGGATGATCACCCAGATGGATGATCCTAATAACTATGTTGATTTATCTATTATTGACCCACTGATTATTAAGATGATAGTCGCGCGTCAAGATGGTTTGCCTGTTGATTATACTTTACCTGAATTTAATGATCTTACAGCTAATGAGCTTAATGGGGTTGTTGATCAGTTAAAGCATATGCGTTTTGTTGGCGGTAAATTATCTGATGAATTTAAGAATGAGATAGCCGCTAAAAGACAGCAAGCGGCTGAGTCAATTACTAAATATGCGAAAGATACTTATAGCGCAAGGCATGAAGTAACAAAGACAGAAAGAGTTAAAGACGCTTTTCTTGAGTTCGGTTATTCCCATAGACGTATAGGCGGTATCTTCGAGAACCTTGATGGGTTTAATGAAGATGGCCCAATGGCTGATGAGTACGAAAAAATAACTGATGCAAGCAATAAAGAGCTTGAGTTGACCGATTTAATGGCTTTGAAAATGAATGAAGCTTTTAAAGGGGTTATGAATGAGATAAACAGATTCAAGAAAGAGACTATTAAGAAAGAAGATGGCAAGGCTTTTACTTTGAGTCATAGAGCTAGATTTGTGCTTGGTCTTAATTGGGGCAACGAAGGCAATAGGACGGCTTTATTGGATGGTCTTAATGCTAAGTTTGAAGATAACTACACTGAAAAAGATATAGTTACAATGCTGTCTACCATGTCTAATCAAGAGATTGATGCTTTAAATAAGATATGGGCAGCTAAAGAATTATTGTGGCCTGAAATGTCTACGGTTGAGGTTAAGCGCAAAGGCGTTGCTCCTGCTAAGGTCGAGGCTTCACCGTTTACTATTAATGGCGTTAAGCTTACTGGCGGCCACTATAGACTGCATTATCTTAAAGACCCTGCTGATACTGCAAGATCAGAGATAACGGTTGATAGAGCTGCTAATAAGTCTATTAAAATCGGTACGGCTTCATCTATGAATGAACGTGTTGGCTCAGGTGGCAGACAGGTTGATTTAGAATTAGGTCATTTATTCCAAGATATATCAGAAGAGATTCACTATATTTCTTATGCTGAGCTGTCTGATCATCTTAATTCTATGTTTAAGGGCGTGGATAATGAGATTGTTACTAGCATAATGAAAGGCTACGGCGAGCCTTACTATGATAATTTAGCCAATACATTAAGTACGTTAACTCAGCCAGAAGACCCTGCAAAAGGACTATGGAAGGGGCTTAAATTTGTAAGAAGCAATCTTACTTATGGATTTTTAGCTGGAAGTATTAGGAATATATTGCAACAGCCTATTGCCGTAACGAATGCTTTTTCTCAGTTAGGGCTAAATAATGTATTAAAAGGCTCGTTAGAGTTCTATCGCAGCCCTATTGAAAATGTAAAAAAGATAGACGAAGTAAGCATGTTTATGAGAAATCGTACTGCGCTAGTCAATCGTGAGGCTAGAGAGCAATTATTAAAAGTTGATGCTATTCATCCAGCTATAGGAGCGATGAAGAATGCAGCCTTCTTGCCTCAGACATTCATGGACTCACTAATAGCCTATCCTACGTGGATGGGTGCATTAAACGAATATAAAAAATCACATCCTAACGCAAGCGAGAAAAAAGCAATCTATTATGCTGATGAGATGGTGGCTAAAACAATAGGTTCAGGACTATCTAAAGATGTTGGGGCTATTTTGAATAAGAGCGAAGCTGAAAAACAAATAACCTTCATGGGTACATTCTTTAATCTTACTTGGAATCTTCATGTTGAGAATTATCATCGTCTAAAGAAAGGGGATATTAGCCCTATGGAGTACGCTCAACGACTAGGCTGGATGGCTATAGCGCCTGCTCTACTTTCAATATGGGTGCTTGATGATGTGCCTGAAGATGATGATGAAAAAATATCTCATATGCTTAAAGAGATTGGTTATTATAATATGTCATCATTATTCTTGGTTAGAGATTTGGCAAGCACAATGGATGGATTTAGTCCGTCTATTCCCGGTCTTAAGTTCACAGATGGCATAGTTAGAGTAGGTAGTGAAATGCAGGGGCTTATGACAGGTGATGAGGAATTTGACGCAAATACAGTAGCTAGTATAATAAGGGGCATTCAGCCATTGGCTCCATTACCAGCTTCAGGGCAGATAGCTCGTACTCTTGAGGGTATGTCAGATCCTAAGCAGGGAGGGTATGGAATGCTTGTTGAAGGTAAAGAAAGAAACTAATTATTATGTTAATATACATTAAAATAAATAGGGCTGAACTAATATGACTACATCGTTTCAGACGCGCACGAATCAGGCTCCGGAAGAATCCATTAAATCGCCCTGCGTTGCATCAACTCCATCAAATATAACCCTTAGCGGCGAACAGACGATAGCGGGTGTAGCGGTTGTTGCTGGTAATCGAGTCTTAGTAAGAAGTCAAACAGATCCCACAGAAAATGGTGTTTATGACGCATCTACTAGCGCATGGACAAGATCAACTGATTGGAATGATGCAAGCGATGTAATTAACGGAATGTTAGTTGCTGATGCCAATTCTGCCAATGATGTTATTTATAAAGCTGAGTTTACTGGTGTTTTTAGCCCCGGCGTAACTTCTATTGCTTTCTCTGAAACGGTATCAAGTGGTTTAATTACATATACTGGCGCTTCCGGTATTCAAGCTGAATATAATGAACGGGGCCAATATAGTATCAGATACATGGATGACCTTATTGGGATAACGCTTACTTCGTTTGTAGTTGGCGAGGTCGTTATATGTAAAGATATTAATGTAAGTAGCCCTAACTCTTCTTCTGTATGGGAAAAGGTATCAGATGCAGCTACCCCACCAGATGCGGCTTCAGGATTAAACACTGATGGGTTTTGGTATTCTGCCGCTAGTTCAGCCACTAAATTCAAGCGAGTGCAGCAACTCGATGTATTAACAATTGCTAAATTAAGGCTCATCGAAGGCGTGGCTAATCAATTGGTTTATTTGACTAGTTATTATACGCCTAACTTTGCGTTTGCTAATCCGTATGATGGCGGCAGTGGGCATTTTGCATGGGATTCAACATCTACTGAAACAGATAATGGCGGGACTATTATTCAGGCTACTGGCGTAACAACAGGGCGCTGGATAAGACTTAATTCTGGGTCAATAAATGTCAAATGGTTCGGCGTTGTTGGTGATTCTACAACTGACGATACAGTGAATGTACAGGCCGCAATGGATTACGCATCAACAATCACAGGCGGTTCAGGAGCGGGAAATGGTGCAGAGGTATATTTTCCATCGGGCGGCTACGCTATGGCTAATGTTAATTGGCCTCTTCATGTAGTTATTAGAGGCGAAGAAGTGCGCCTTGTTTCTTTCTTCTTTAATGGCGCTGAATCATCAGGCTCATCGGTGCTAATCTCAACGGGTCAAAGCTTCGCTCATATATCTGGCGTTTCTATTATGGGCTGGATTTCTGGTGGAACTGCTTTAGCTGAGAATCTAATAAGATTCAATTCAGGCGTGTTAGATTTAAACTTTGCTATACAAGATGTCGCCTTTAAGGGCTGTAAGTTTGACGCTGTGCATCAAGTGGCAGGCGGTCAAGTTGTTAATCTACATGTTCAAAGAGTTAGATTTGACGCTGTTGGCGGCTATGGCATTAGGCTAGCAACCTTTTTAGGCCATGAAAATAGACCTATATCTATTAATGAGTTTACGCTTGATAATAATAATTTTGCGCTCCCTGCTGCTTACTCTGGTCTTACTAGATGGGGGCTTGGCTTGCTTAAAGTGGTAGACGGAGGTCACAATACATCAGTCGGGACTATACAAATTAGAAATGGTAGGATAGAAAAAAACGTAAAATATCAAAATACAACATACGGCGATTATACCACTGGCGATACAATTTCCACGATAGCAATGGAAGGGAATGCGACAGCAGGCGGCGGGCAATATAAGCTTGATATGCAGGACGTAACAATCACGGGCAGCACCAACATAGAAACAGGCGAGGCGATGGCTGCATCAAGTGGCTACACTTCTTCATCTGCTGCAACGGTAAACGCACAGCATTGCACAATGGCAAATTCGCTAGGGTTTGTATATGTTGACAATGCAAGCACTGGAAGAAATCTCCCCGCAACGGTTATATCTGATAAAGTAATACAAACGCCTGAATCGCCATTAGTAAGGGCGGATATGTCGGCTGATCAGACTGGTGTAACGACTGGTGTCTTTACAACGGTTCAATTTGATAGGGATAACACATCAAGCACTATTGATAATAAGAGCGAGTATGATACATCTACTTATACATACACCCCACTTAGAGAAGGCTGGTATATGGTTAATGCAAGAGCGTCAATTACTGCTGGGGTAAGTGGTACTTATTCCTCGCTTAGTATATTAAAAGGCGCGACAAGATTTAACGGCGCTCCTTCACACATGAGCGGGACTAACCCTGCTGGGTGTGAAATACAAGAACTTATTTTTATGAATGGCACAACTGATACGATAAAAATAGAGGTTTTTCATAATGCTGGATCTGATAGGGTTATTGATTCAGATACTTCAAAATCAGTATTAAATATAAAAAGATTATAAATCTTAGTAGATAATTAAATTGAGGAAGAACAAATGGCAGATTTTGAATTAATACATACTACGGCTAATGGTTATCATATCTATGCTGGCGCTGTTGCCGATACAAAGCCGGTAACGCCTAAAGCTAAGGATATGCTGATATATCCAAGTGGAAGCATAGATGAATACTCAGGGACTGCGTGGGTAAATATAAGCACTAACGGCGCAAAGCATGTAAGCGGATTATCAACTAATGCAGTAATTCAGGGAGCTGGAACTTATAATACAACTGAGGTATTAGGTTATCGCGTATTAGTTCAAGGGTCTGCTAATTGGGCAGAGACTCCTGTTGATGGCACTTCTCAAGCGATACCTTTTGCCGCTCAGATTGTAGGAAATATTAATCCTGAGCATTTAAGCTCAATAACTGTAGGTACAGGCGGCTCCGCCCTTCTGTATATTCCAGCATGAGCAGGATTATTGCGATAGGAAGTCAGTTATTTGCTTATGCTTCGAGTAAAGCTAAAGCTTTGGTTTACCTGACAGATACAACTACTGGACTTAATTTAACGGATACAACTACGGGCGAGCCGTTAGAGGAATCATAATGACTACAATTGCAAATTCAAGTACTGCTACAAAAAAAGAAATTAGGGCTTTAACTGTTGGTGCTGGTTTAATTGTTGTTCAGGGGGCTACAGCAACAACCACCTATCAAGCCGTTATTGGTGGCTCAACAGATAATTCAACAACAATAAAATCAGCACTTGCAGCAGCTGTAGCTGATTTGCCTGCTGTGGTTGAGTTTGGCACTGGTGATTTCACGATAACAGATGGTGTATTTGTTTTAATGACCCAAGGTGATAGAGGGCTTACTATTAGAGGTCAAGGATCAGGGAGCACTAGAATTAGAATGACAGGGTCAGGCGTTTTCACTGAGTCTGGATATTGGCATTGTTTAAAGATTTCTCCTAGTGCAGACCCGTCTGCTGGGGATACAGACAACTACTTAAAAGATATAAATGTAGAGGGTATTTCGTTTTATGATGATGACCCAGAGAATCATGCCGCTCCAATAGCAGAAACAGGCGCTATTACAGCAAGCACAAATACACTGACATTAAGCGGCGTTAATGCAGCAGTAGCCAATGGTACAGCTATAAGGATAGCAGGGGCTGGTGTTGCTGGTGCTATGTTAACGACTACCGTGTCTAGCGGTGGCGGTACTGTTAATATTGTTTTAGCTGACAATGCCTCAACTACTGTTTCTGGCGCCTTTATTTATTCAATCGAATCAGGTGTTAGTGAAGAAACTCACGGTGTTAATGTTCAATACGGTTACGGAGTCAAGATAACTAATTGCGGTTTTGAAACAATAGGTGACGAAGGAATAGAACTAGATTACTGTGA
>Ga0316207_10005189_pt1 | contig 10917 bp, 10 predicted proteins | sample 6weekpyrite_MG_FD_204943 | JGI IMG/M metagenome (GOLD analysis project Ga0316207, IMG submission 204943) | Microbial mat bacterial communities from mineral coupon in-situ incubated in ocean water Damariscotta River, Maine, United States -... | ecosystem: Environmental > Aquatic > Marine >...
CTCCCTGATGCTGAGTCGGATGACAGCTAATTGAATCTCGCTATATGTAAAACATAAAAAATAAGCGGGGAAAGTAGCACCGCAATAACAATAAAAAAGGAAATATCATGGCAATTGAATATGTTATAGGGCTTATAGTCATATTGGTTGTTTTAGTCGCCGTTGTGTTTGTTTTTGATATTACCCAGAAGAAACACGCGGTGCTGCATAATTATCCTGTCATTGGCCATATGCGCTATTTCTTGGAGATGATCGGTCCTGAGTTGCGCCAGTACTGGGTAGCTCACGATAAAGAAGAAATGCCATTCGATCGTACTGAACGTTCCTGGATTTATGCGACGTCCAAAGGGGTGAATAATTACCAGGGATTTGGTACTACCGAAATGCAGTACGGTATTGGTTACCCTATTATCAAGAATGCTGCCTTTCCCTTTCCGGAAAAAGACGCCAAGTACCCAGGTGATGATCCTTCGGCTATTCCCTGTGTAAAGATCATGGGCGAAATGCACAATCGCCGCCGTCCATGGCGACCAGGTTCGGTCGTGAATGTGTCTGCCATGTCATTTGGTGCATTGGGGAAAAATGCGATTTCAGCCCTGAACCTGGGGGCTAAACTGGCGGGCTGTTATCACAATAGTGGTGAGGGTGGGGTGAGCAAATACCACCTGCTGGGTGGCAACGTGGTCTGGCAAATTGGCACCGGTTATTTCGGTGCTTGTGATGAGAATGGGAAATTTTCTATCGATGTCGTGGCCGACAAGGTTGCAAAGAACCCGCAGATTCGTGCTATTGAAATTAAGCTTTCCCAGGGCGCCAAGCCGGGTAAAGGCGGTGTCTTGCCAGGTAACAAGGTGGTGGCAGAGATTGCCGAAACACGTGGCGTCCCAGAAGGCACAGATTGTATTTCACCAAACTCACATGCGGAGTTTTCTAACCCCGATGAGTTAATCGACTTTGTTGAATTAATTGCCGAGCGTACGGGTTTACCGGTTGGGGTTAAGGCAGCGATAGGTGAAACGCATTTTTGGGAAGAGTTGGCTGAAAAAATGAAGACTCGCCGCCAGGGTATCGATTTTGTGACCATTGATGGTAGTGAAGGTGGCACAGGTGCTGCACCACTGACCTACGCAGACCATGTTTCACTCCCATTCAAGATTGGTTTTATGCGCGTCTACCAGATCTTTCAACATGCTGGCTTATCGCGGGGCATGGTCTGGATTGGTAGTGGCAAGTTAGGTTTTCCTGACCGGGCAATTGTTGCATATGCAATGGGCTGCGACATGATTTCGGTGGCACGCGAAGCAATGTTGGCTATTGGTTGTATTCAGTCACAAGCCTGTCATACCGGACACTGCCCGACAGGTATTGCGACCATGAGTAATTGGCGACAGGGCGGCCTGCACGTCGATACCAAGGCACAACGCCTGGCGCGTTACATGCAGGGCTTTCGTAAGGAATTATTATCGTTGGCTCATACGGCAGGTTATGAACACCCGGCTCAGTTTACCCCGGAGGATATTGAGCTAAGTACTGGCGTTAATAAATTTAGCGAACTGGGCGAAATAATAAGCTATAGCCCGGATGCAACTGAATTCATTTCTATGGCGGATCTGACCGAGGTCTGATCTTTCAGGCATCGATGTCGGGAATCAATTGGCTCTCGAGCCGGGTGATGATGTCCTTGATGAGGAGCTTACGTTTCTTTAAACGACGTAATTGCAGTTGGTCGACAACATCCTGTTCCTGCAGGCGAAAAATAATGTCATCCAGATCCCTGTGCTCTGTTTGTAGCTGGTGGAGCTTTTCAAGGTTTTCATCATTCGCGCTGGGCATACCAAATTCTCGTCATTACCTTTTTGCAGGCTGCTCATTATACTAAGTTTGCACAAGAGTTGCTGTATAGAATCAGGTGGTTTTCGTTACATCTGATAGCGAGATGGATTTACCGTTGCCCGTAATAATACGGGCATGGAACGGACGCAGTTGCCGTGGTTCCCTGACACCACAGGCATGTGCAATAACACCAATTTCATGCACCATGTTTTTGGCGTAGTTCATTACACGGACTGATTTGTGCGCAGGGTCGAGGCCATTTTGTAAACGTGGGTTATGGGTGGTGATCCCGGTCGGGCATGTGTTCTGGTTACATTGCAGAGCCTGGATACAGCCAAGTGCAAACATAAAGCCCCTTGCCGAGACGATGAAATCGGCTCCCTCACAAAGTGCCCAGGCGGCATCGGCCGGGGTAATTAACTTGCCGGATGCTACTACGCGAATACGATCCTTCAAGCCATGTTGCTTTAGAATATCGACCAGCATGGGTAGGCTTTCGCTAAGAGGAAGCCCCATGTAGTCCATCAGGCCCATCGGGGCTGCGCCACTGCCGCCATCAGCAGAGTCGAGAGTGATAAAGTCCGGTGCTGATTCAAGACCGCGTTGCAGTATAGTCTCGCACAAATTATCCAGCCAGCCATAGGCACCAAGGACAAACTTAATACCCACTGGTTTGTCGGTAATGGAACGAATATGTTGTATAGCATCAAGCAGCTGCTCAACATTATCGACTTCCGGGTGGCGATTAGGACTAATAGAGTCTTCACCTTCGGGTATGCCACGAATAGCGGCGATCTCTTCAGTGACCTTGGCTCCTGGCAGGATACCGCCTTTACCGGGCTTGGCACCTTGGGAAAGTTTTAATTCAAACATCCTGACACGTTCGTGTGCTGCGACTTGCCTGAGTTTGGTCTCATCAATCATGCCCGCCGCATCACGTACTCCATATTTTGCGGTGCCGATCTGGAACACCAGATCGCAGCCACCTTCCAGGTGATAGGGCGACAGCCCCCCTTCACCGGTATTCATCCAGCACCCGGCAAGTCTCGCACCGTTAGCTAATGCCAGCACAGCAGGTTTCGAGATGGCACCGTAGCTCATACCAGAAATATTAAATAGCGAATCGGTGGTATAGGGCTTACGGCAATAAGGACCGATACTCAGTTTGCTAACAGGTGTGGCATCTTCGCCTAATACCGGGAACGGACAGTTGACGAAGATAATGTTGCCATTTTCTTTCAGGCTTCGGGTTGAGCCAAACGCGCGCGTGGTATCGAGATTTTTTGCAGCCTGGTAAACCCAGGAGCGGTCGGCCCGGTTGAAGGGAAGTTCTTCCCGATCCATGGCAAAGAAATATTGCCGAAAGAACTTACCGAGGTCCTCGAATAGATAGCGAAAATGTCCAATGACCGGGTAGTTGCGGCGTATTGCCTGTTTAGTCTGGCTGATGTCAAACAGGTAAACAATGATGATTGCCAGTACAACGAGTCCGACGACAAAAATAAACAATGTCGCCATGTACTCAAGTATTGTCAGAATGACCCCGGTCTCTGGCATATGATCTCCCTGGCTCGCGCCTGCAACTTAGTTACTTCGACAGCACCGAGGCGGGAGATCTCCCTGAAATTAAAAATTTTAATTACAACTCGGGGCTGCGTAGTACCAGCATTTTTTCAATTTGCATATCATGGAAGGTATGAGGGATGCCGCCAACGCCATGACCAGATTCGCGCAGGCCAGCAAATGGCATCCAGTCAACACGAAACGCAGTATGATCGTTTACCATCACCGCTGAGGCATCGAAATGCTTGTAAGCGTGCAATGCCTTATCAAGATTCTTAGTGAAGACAGAAGCCTGGAAGGCAACCGGTAGTGAGTTCGCCTTTGCCAGGGCATCATCCATGTCATCGTAACTGTAAACGAGGATAACCGGGCCAAAGATTTCATTCTGAGACACTATGGCTTCATCAGGGGCATTGAATAGTACAGTCGGGGCATAACAGGTACCACTAATCTTGTTGCCACCGCTGATCTTTTCAGCACCTTTAGTGACGGCATCTTCAACCCATTCATGAACACGATCGACTTCACGTGGTCGAATGAGTGGGCCGACTTCTGTTTCGGCCAGGGTTGGATCACCGACAACCATCTGGTTACCCATTTCGGCTATTCTTTCTGCAACTGAGCGAGCGATAGAGCTATGGGCATAGACTCGTTGTACCGAGACACAGACCTGCCCGGCATGATAGAAACCACCCTTGGCAAGTAGTGGTAGCCCGTCATCGAGATCGGCATCGGCTTCAATAATAACCGGTGCTGCACCACCATGCTCGAGAGCGCATCGTGCACCTGGTGCCAGTTGTGAGCGGAGTGACCAACCGACTTTGCCACTGCCAATAAAGCTGAAAAAGCTAACCCGCTTATCAGCCACCAGGCTGGTTGATACTTCACGGTCGGTAACGACCATTGGCATACACCATTCAGCGGGTAGCCCTGCTTCACGTAAAATACCGACAAAGCGCATACATGAAAGTGGTGTGTCACCAGCAGGTTTAATGATCACCGGGCAACCCGAAGCGATGGCTGGGCCAACCTGGTGGATGATCAAGTTGAGTGGATGATTAAAGGCGCTGACCGCAACCACCACACCGATCGGCTCACGATGTGTCATGGCCATACGATTCATTGACGCCGGGTTAATACCCATTGGAATTTCCGTACCGTGGTTTTCCTTGATGCAATCAACGCAATTACGCACGCCATCGATCGCACGGGCAACTTCAACTTGTGAATCAATCAATGGTTTACCACCTTCACGCGCCGACTCAAGGGCAAGTTCATCTGCGCGTTCTTGCATAATAGCGGCAGTACGTTCGAGGATCTCGATACGTTGTGGTGCGCTCAGCCATTTGTCACGATCCCTGTAAAGGGCATGTGCGGTGGCAAGTGCTGTTTCGACAGTCGAGGCACCAGCGATATCAACGGTTGCGATCAGGCTTTCATCAAAAGGAGCATGAACATCATGTGTACCATCTGCAGATGCACCCGGTACCATGAGAGGAAAATGTGCGGTCATAGCATATCTCCTTTAAATTGGGCAGCTGATATTGCCAAGACGCTCAGTGAGCTTCATGTTCTCAGCGTAGTCTATCGGTAGCACGACGAGACTAGGACCCTCTTCACTAAAGGCGGCTTCCAGCGATGGAATTAGCTCTTTAGTTGATTTGACATGGTGACCACCCCAACCGAAGGACTCTGCTAGTTGCATCCAATCCGGGTTACCAAAGTCGAGTTTAGTGTGACTACCGAAATGCGCTTCCTGTTTCCAGGCAATCAAACCGTATTGTTTATCTTCCCAAACCATTACGACCATGTTGCAGTTGTAGCGTTTTGCTGTTTCCATTTCCTGTACATTCATCATAAACCCGGCATCACCGCAGATAGCAAGCACACGACGATCAGGGTGAACAATGCTGGCAGCAATCGCACCAGGTAAGGCGAAGCCCATGGAGCAGAAACCATTTGGGATTAAACACGTATTAGGTTCATGACACTGGTAGTGGCGAGCAATCCACATTTTGTGCGCACCGACATCAGACAGCAGTACATCGTGTGGCCCCATGACCTGGCGAACATCCCACAGTACCTTTTGCGGTTTTAACTTGTCACTAGAGTCATCGTCTTTTTCCATTGCCAGGTCGGCAGCCATTTCGCGACGCGTAGCCGCTTGCTGGGTGTTATCAAACGAAAAGCTACCATCTGCTTCAAAACGCTGATTTAGCATCCACAAGGTGTGTGCCAGATCGCCGACAACTTCGGTTTGTGGGTGGTAGTGTGAGTCGATTTCTGTCGGCAGAAAATCGATATGAATAATTTCCTTATCCGAATTCTTGTTCCATAAATGAGGATGGTATTCAACCATGTCATAGCCAATAGTAATCACCAGGTCGGCAGCATCAATGGCACAGGCAACGACATCCTTGGCTTGCAAGCCAACAGTATAAAGACAGTAGTCCGCATCCATATCGACACAGCCCTTGGCCATGAAGGTACTAATAACACCGATACCGGTTTGATCACATAAGGCACGTAGTTGGGTGCTGGCACGTTTTCGTATACAGCCATTACCAGCAACGATAATCGGATTTTTAGCAGCCATGATCTTAGCAAAGGCTTCATCCACAATCTTGTCGTCAGCGACTGGGCGGCGGAAACGCTTTACTGACATCGGCACTGCGCTGGTGTCATTCTCGGCAATGTCTTCCGGTAGCTCGATATGACAGGCACCTGGCTTTTCAGTACGCGCCAGGCGGACTGCCTTGCGAACAATTTCAGGGATGTTGTCGGCGTGAAAAATAGTTTGGGCCCATTTGGTAACGGGCTTGAACATAGCCACCACATCCATTACCTGATGTGACTCTTTGTGCAGACGTGTTGAGGCACCCTGGCCCGTTAACACGAGCATTGGTGCGCGGTCCATGTTGGAGTCTGCAACACCAGTTATAAGGTTAGTTGCACCTGGACCGAGAGTGCCGAGACAGCCAGCGGGATTGCCCGTTAGGCGGCCATATATTTCGGCCATGAACGCAGCCCCTTGCTCATGACGCGTCAGGATGAATTTGATTTTCTCGGATTGTTCGAGGGACATCATGAAGTCGGCATTTTCTTCACCGGGTACGCCAAAGATATATTCAATCCCTTCAGTTTCGAGGCATTTTACAAACAGGTCTGATGCTTTCATTTACCCACTACTCCTTGAATTTATTAATTTTATTGTTCATGTCTGTAACGGGGAAATGTATTCAGTTGTCATCATCATGACGGATATGTCTGATACACCGATACAAGCAGAATAGGTTGGCATTAACCTTCTCACATCACTGAAGTGCGAGCAAATGCGGTGAGCTGTTGCTGGATAGGGTATGATGCGCGCCTTGATGATTGGCTATTAATAAAACATATTTTTCGCAGGGATTTTTGTGACAGACACACAAAAAAAATTACTTTCAATTGTAGAGTTGGGTGGTTACCCAGATTTTTCTACTTTGTATCAACGACTTGGCTATCAAGTCGAAAAGGTACATCAAATGCGTAAGGCCATGACGCTACTAAAAAAGACGCGCCCCGAGGTGATTATTGCCGAGTTTAATTTCCAGTCAGATTTTCGAGATCGCACCAGCAGCCTTGAATCGATGCTGGCGACATTGCAGTTTTTGAAACTGGATAGCCATGTCGTGGTGTTTTATGAGAAGGAATACGCTGAGCCATTTCAACGCCTGCATGCGACTTACCCGGGTATTGTTGCAATGCCATTTCCAATAGAAGAGGCAGCGCTTGAAGCTGCTCTGCAGGGCGCATAACAATGAGTTTGGTGTCATTACGAAATATTGGTTTAGGATTTGGTGGGCCAGCATTACTGGAAGGTGTGAATCTCGAGATAGAAAAGGCAGAACGTATCTGTCTGGTGGGTAGAAATGGCACGGGTAAGTCAACCTTGTTTAAGATCCTCACGGGTGAATTGGTGGCAGATGAAGGCTCACTCCAGCTAGGTCAGGGTATACGTGTTAGTCGGCTGGCGCAGGAAGTTCCCGAGGATACCAACGGGACTATATATAGTGTAGTTGCCCAGGGGCTTGATAAAGCAGGGCAATTACTCATTCGCTTTCATGAGTTAAGTCACCAGCTCGCTGAAGATGAGAGTTTGATGCCTGAATTTGAAAAGGTTCAGCATGAACTTGAGGCCGTTAATGGTTGGCAGACAGGCCAGCGTATAGACATGGTCCTGTCACGTCTCGACCTGGAAGCCGATGCTGCATTTTCATCTTTGTCAGGTGGCTGGAAGCGACGGGTGTTATTGGCACAAACCCTGGTTGCTGAGCCAGATGTATTACTACTTGATGAACCGACTAACCACCTTGATATCGAGATGATTGCCTGGCTAGAAGACTTCCTGTTGAATTATAAAGGCACCCTGGTATTTATCACGCACGATCGAATGTTCCTGCGGCGTTTGGCGACGCGGATAGTTGAACTGGATCGTGGTCAATTAACCAGTTGGCCCGGTAATTACGAAACATACCTTGAGCGCAAACAGGCAGCGCTCGATGCCGAGGCCACTGAGCAAGCCTTGTTTGATAAAAAATTAGCTGATGAAGAAAAGTGGATTCGCCAGGGCATTAAGGCGCGTCGTACCCGAAATGAAGGACGTGTTCGGGCGCTGAAAAAAATGCGCAGTGAACGGGCGCAGCGTCGTGAGCAAACCGGCCAGGCAAAATTACAAATGCAGGATGCGGGTGCATCCGGCAAACTGGTGGTGGAAGCAGACAATGTCAGTTGGTCCTGGCAGGATGCACAAGGAAAACCGCAAACGTTGATCAGTGATTTATCAACCACGATTCTTCGGGGTGATAAGGTAGGTATTATTGGTCCAAACGGTTGTGGCAAGACGACGCTTATCAGGTTGCTGTTAGGGGATTTGAAACCTGAGAAGGGAGAAATAAAGCAAGGAACCAAGCTCGACATTGCCTACTTTGATCAATTGCGTGCACAACTCGACCCGGAAAAAAATGTTCAGGATAATGTCGCCGATGGGAATGAATTTGTCACTATAAACGGTGCATCTCGTCACGTAATTAGTTACCTGGGAGATTTTTTATTTAGCCCGCAACGGGCCAGGACACCCGTCAAGGCCTTGTCTGGTGGTGAGCGAAATCGCTTATTGCTGGCAAAATTATTTACCAAGCCCGCCAACCTGCTGGTAATGGATGAACCAACTAATGACCTGGATGTGGATACCTTGGAGTTACTTGAATCAATCCTGGTGGAATATGAGGGGACTGTCATCCTGGTCAGCCATGATCGTGCTTTTATTAATGAAGTTGTCACCAGTACCCTGGTTTTTGAGGGTGATGGCGAGGTGAATGAATATGTCGGTGGCTATGATGACTGGCTGCGCCAACGTCGTGCACCTGGTAGTCGTAAAAATGAGATACCTAAAAATAAGCAAGGCTCAGGGCAAACTATTGACGTTGCGAGGGATGAGAAGCCCCGCAAGCTCAGTTATAAGGAAAAGGCAGAACTGGAAAAATTGCCCGCTAAAATAGAACAGTGGGAAGAGGAGCAGGAAGCATTACATGCGCAAATGGCTAACACCGATTTTTACCAACAGGATAATGATGTCATCACTGCGCAACAGCAGCGACTTGCTGATATTCAGGCAGATCTTGCCAGAGCCTATGCCCGCTGGGAAGAACTTGAAGCCTAAGGTTTAGTAACCGAATTCGCCCTGCCACTCACCCTTTTGGAAATCGATACTTAGCCAGCGTGGCGTAAACGTAGCGGGTTTGACTATAGGAAAGTCAGTCATAGGCGGCCCATCTTCTTCTAGCTCCGTGTCAGCACAGTGACGGGTCATGACAGGATGAAAGCTGACCTTGAGGCCTTTAGTGGCCGTAACTCCCTGGTCGTTTTCATAAAAACAGACACGTTTGCGAATCAGACAACTGAAGAACAACTCCATTTCAGCGGTAATCGGTTTGTCCCGATTAGAAAGTACTTCATGGGCGTTATCGCTGATTCTTACTTCGATCGGTTTGTCGTTAATGACAACGGTTGATATAGACATGTGGAACCTCTAATGAATAGAGCCGTTTCTTAAGGTATAGTTCAGCAGCGATAAATATAAAGGTTATTTGAGGGGAATCAGTGATGAGTGATGCAAGAATAGAAGATCTGGAAATGCGCTTGTCTTTCCAGGAAAATGCCTTGCATACCATGAGTGATGAAATGGCAAAGCAACAGCTGCAGATTGAAACGTTGCTAAACCAGGTGGAGCGATTAGAAAAAGCCTTACAAACGGTTTCACCGTCACCACTAGCTAACCCGGCAGATGAACCACCACCACCGCACTACTAAATTCCTTAGAATAATATTATCAATTATTCTGATTTGCCCGCTGTTATAAATGGTTCAAGGGTCTTAGCCAGCTCACGAGGATCAAATTTGGCCACATAGGCATCGACGCCGACAGATTTACCAATAGAAATATTGGCATCGGCTGACAATGATGAATGCATGACAACAGGGATATCTTTCATGCGTGGGTCTTCTTTAATTTTACGAGTTAAGACATAGCCGTCCATGCCCGGCATTTCGATATCGGTCAGGATCATTTTGATTAGATCGCTGGTAGGAACACCACGTTCTTCAGCAAGATTTGCCTGTTCAGAGATACGCTCCCAGGCTTCTTCACCATTTTTGGCGCTGATATAATCAATGCCAAGAGTATCGAGGGTCTTTGATATCTGTTTACGTGCCACGGATGAGTCATCGGCAAACATGATGGTGGCTTTGGTGTTTAAATGTTTAACACCTTCAAATCGGGCAGGATCATCAAGATCGTTCGAGGTTTCAGCGAGTACTTTTTCGACATCCAGAACCATAACAATGCGGCCATCTTCAAGTTCAGTAACAGCTGTCACCAGTCCTCCGAGGCGGTCTGCAAGCATGGGCGGTGGTACTTTAATTTCACTCCATTCCATGCGCAGGATTTGTTCGACATTATTGACTAGTAATCCCTGGGTATGACCATTGAATTCAGTGACGATGAGCACCTTAGGCTCTTCAGTCATATCCAGGTTACAAAAATGGACCAGGTCGATGACCGGTATCATGTCGCCGCGAAGGCAAACCATGCCTTTGACGCCGGATGGCATGTCAGGTGCTTGGGTAACTTCCGGGACATGCATGACTTCCCGAATCTTGAATACATTAATGCCAAAAACTTCTTCGCGGTTAGTCTGGTTATCTTTACCAAGACTAAAAAGCAGTACTTCCAGGCGATTAGCTCCTGCCAGACGGGTACGCTCGTCAACGGACTTCATCAATGTATCCATGGTTTACCTCAGCTAAATCTTTGTGATTGGTGACTACATAGGACTATCGACAGCTGGTGGGAAATATTGAGGGTTACAGAGGTAAAAAATCAAAAAAAACCGTATAACGACTTTTTTTCTATGGTTATTGGTCTGTAGAGCCGCTTTTAGTGGGTGACACTAAGCAACCTGTCTTCCAGTTCGATCCGTG
>Ga0316207_10005190_pt1 | contig 10915 bp, 8 predicted proteins | sample 6weekpyrite_MG_FD_204943 | JGI IMG/M metagenome (GOLD analysis project Ga0316207, IMG submission 204943) | Microbial mat bacterial communities from mineral coupon in-situ incubated in ocean water Damariscotta River, Maine, United States -... | ecosystem: Environmental > Aquatic > Marine >...
CCTGAATATGACCGACTAATTAATCCGGCTGCAACATCCATGAGTGATGTACAGAAAACACTGATGCCGGGTGAGTTGATGTTGTCTTATTTCGTACAAAAAGATCGCACATTGATTTGGGCCGTTAGTCAGTCACAAGCCAATTTATATATTTCAAACTTAGCGGAAAAAGATATTTATGCACGAGTACAAAAAATTCGTTCGGGTTTGGATGTGCCGGTTGCCACCTTAAATGACATTCCACCTTATAATATGAAATTGGCGCATGAACTTTATCAAGAGTTAATCGCACCGGCTGCAAAGCAGCTTGATGGTATTAGTGAACTTATTATCGTTCCTCATAAGGCATTGTTAAGCATGCCATTTGGTGCATTGTTAACAGCAAAAACAGATGCGAAACCTCAAAAAGGGGAAGTGCCTTTTAGTGAGTATAAGGTCGCGACATGGTTAGCTGACAAATATGCAATTAGCATCATGCCTTCGGCAACAGCGTTAGTGACAATGCGTCGTTATGCTAAAAATGTTGTGGCGGCGGATCCTTTTGTTGGTTTTGGTGATCCTGTTTTTACGGATGAAGAGTCATCAAGCGAGGTAACCACGCGAGGTATTCGTGTTGTGCAGCGTGCTGCGATTAATACGCGAAGTATAAAAGGGTTACCGAATCTTCCTGAAACAAGAAATGAACTGGAAAAAATTGCGCTAACACTCGGTGCAAGTAATGACAGCATTTATTTCGGTGAACAAGCGACCGAAGAAAATGTAAAAAAAGCGAATTTAAAAGACTATCGAGTTGTTGCTTTCGCGACACATGGTTTAGTTGCTGGTGATCTAGATGGTCTTGAGCAACCAGCTTTAGCGCTGACACCACCGGAGCAAGCGGAAGGTGATAATGAAGGTTTATTACAAATGGGAGAAGTGCTTGGTTTAGAACTCAATGCAAATTGGGTGGTGTTGTCAGCATGTAATACTGCATCCGGTGATGAGTCTCTTGCAAATGAAGGGTTAACCGGTTTAACACAGGCCTTCTTTTACGCGGGTGCAAGATCGTTGCTCGTATCACTATGGCCAGTTGAATCAACATCAACGCAGCAATTAACAACGGCATTATTTGAAGCGGCAAAACAAAATGAAAAATTGGGTCGAGCTGCATCATTGAAGCAGGCGCGGGAACGGTTGATTAAAGGTAAAGGTTATACGCGAGATGGTAAGGAACTATTTAGTTACGCACACCCTATTTTTTGGGCTGCCTTTATTGCAGTGGGAGAAGGTGGTGTTAATTAAACGGCTTGAGCGTTAATTATTTTATCTAATCGTAGTTCTAATTGGTTACCAGTCGTGTCTGTTACTAATAAGAATTCAGCATGATCGCGAGTCACAATATCAGTAGGTATAGTAAGTAGCGTGTGTTGTTCTTGTTTGGGATCTTGCCATACTATGCGCAATGTTTGTTTGTGCATAATGGCAAGTTCATATTCACTATGTTGGCCACAAGCAATAGGTATGTAGTCGTCACTCATTGCCGCTGTGAACATCAATACTTGTTAAATCACCATCGGCATTCACCTGAATGGAAAATTCAATGGGTTGACAACAGACATAGCAGTCTTCGATATAAGACTGATCGCCAGCGGAACAATCAATTGTTGTTTCAAATTCTTCACCACAATAGGGGCAACCGACTAGACGCGTTTCGATCATGGTGTCTCCTCCAAAAAAAGAGCAATCAAATCGTTAAGAAAATGCCAACCTTGTTCGGTGGGTACAATACTCGAAAAATCATGTGTGATCAGGTTACCTTGCTCCGCTTGTTGTAATGCGTTGCTGATTTGGTGAATCGCTAGTCCAGTGCGCTCTGAGAATAAGGTTTTTGCAAAACCGTGTTTTAGTCTTAAGGCATTCATCATGAACTCGAAAGCGGCATCGTGGCGTGTTAAAACAGATTCACCAGAAAGATGTTCGCCAGTTTTGGCTTTTAAGAAAGCATCTGGGTGTTTTACTTTCCAGCGGCGGGTAATATTTTGACTAGCGGCACTGGTGATTTTTGCATGTGCTCCGGCACCAATACCGAGATAGTCACCAAATTGCCAATAATTTAGATTATGTCGGCATTGCTTATCTTTTTTAGCATGAGCTGAAATTTCATAATGGTTATAACCTGCATCTGCTAGTAGTGCCTCGCATTGTTCTTGCATGGCCCAATTGGATTCGTCTTCTGGTAAGACAGGTGGGCTATGGTGAAAGAGTGTGTTTGGTTCAATGGTGAGTTGATAATGAGATAGATGGCTAGGTGAGAGTGAAATGGCTTGTTTAATATCATCCATTGCGGCTTCAGGTGTTTGTTCTGGCAGTCCAAACATGAGATCCAGATTAAAGTTATCGAATCCAGCTGCATGTGCCATTTCAGCGGCTTTGATGGCATCTTGGCGGCTGTGAATTCGACCTAGTTTTTCTAAATATTGATCATTAAAACTTTGGCAACCAATCGATAAACGGTTGATTCCTATACTATGAAATTCGGCAAATTTACCAGCTTCAATAGCGCCAGGGTTAGCTTCTAGGGTTATTTCAGCCAGTGGCTCAAGTGGTAACCGCATTCGTATGCCTGCCAATAGTTCATCCATTGCATCGGCGGAAAACAGGCTTGGTGTACCACCACCAATAAAAATACTCTGTATCGGTCGCCCCCATACTGAGGGAAGATCATGCTCTAAATCAGCAAATAAACTTGCTAAGTACTGTTTTTCCGGCAGTATCTCTGCGGCCGTGTGTGAGTTGAAATCACAATAGGGACATTTACGTACACACCAAGGGATGTGAATATAGAGGGAGAGAGGCGGTAAGGCTGTGAAATTAAACATTTGTCTATTGTACGGGAGTGTTTTAAAAATCAGCAATGGCTGACAAGATATCTTATCTAAGTGGTGATAGTATTAAGTCAGATTTACTTTAAGGAATAGGCGGAATGATGAAGAAACGAATGATTACCCGTGTCGCATTGGCAGCGGGCCTAGCGGGCATGGTAGTAGGTCAATTGCACGCAGTAGATGCAAAACTCGATACTGATAACCAAAAGTTCAGCTACATACTTGGCTATCAAATTGGTCAGAACCTCATGCAACAAGGTGCAAAATTAGATGCTGATGCAGCAGCTAAAGCGGTTCATGATGTGTTTTCTGGTAAACGACCCGCGCTAGAGAGAGGGGAAATGCAGGCGGTTGTGGAGCGTTTTCAGAAAAAAGCAAAGGAAAAACAAGCTGAGATTCAGGCAGCGCGTGCGAAAGCGGCTCCTGCAAATCTTGCCGCGGGCAAGAAATTTCTTGCTGAAAATGCCAAGAAAGATGGTGTGAAAACACTTGATAGTGGTCTGCAATATAAAGTGATGATTGAAGGTGATGGTGATATCCCCAAAGCAGATAGCACGGTTGTTGCACATTATGAAGGTCGTTTGATCAATGGTAATGTCTTTGACAGCTCGATTCAACGCGGGAGCCCAGCCACCTTCCCTGTGAAAGGTGTGATTCCCGGTTGGCAAGAAATATTGAAGAAAATGCCAACAGGTTCAAAGTGGCAAGTTTATATCCCATCTCAACTTGCTTATGGTGAAAAGGGCGCTGGTGCTTCTATTGGGCCAAATGAAACACTGATTTTTGATATTGAACTAATCAGCATTAACTAGTACTACATAGTTTTGCGAGGAAAGCCGCTATTGAATAAGTAGCGGCTTTTTTTATGCTTGTTTACTAGCGTTGACGAGTTCTTGAATGCGTTGGGTACAAATAACTTCCAGTGCCATGCGTAATTTTCCGCCGGGAATCACTAAGGTATTTGGACGTGACATGAACGAGTTATCGAATTTTTCAAGATAGTGATGTAGATCAAATTTCTCAGGCTCTCGGAACCTAACAATTAACATACTTTCGGCAGCGGTAGGTACATCGACACTGGTAAAAGGATTGGATGTATCAACCAGTGGTACGCGTTGGAAATTAATATCAGTTAATGAGAATTGAGGCGTCATAAAATAGATATAATCTTGTAAGCGTCGAAGAATGGTGGTGGTAGTTTCCTCAATAGGAATCCCTTTGACTTGCTTATCGCGATGAATTTTCTGAATCCATTCAAGATTAACAACAGGTACGACACCTATTAAAAAGTCGACATGTTGTGCGACATCAACACCTTTACTTTTAGTTGACTTGCGCCGTTCAATGACAACAGGGTTGTGAGATGAACTCATACTTCTCCGTGTCCACGTATTAGCAACCACACCACCATGTAGACCTTCGTAGATTAATAGGTCGGTATCAACAGGTAGTTCAGCTTCAGAAGTGAATGTTCCCGCCGACTGTTGGTGTTGGTCGACAGTGTCCTCTTGCACATATTGGCGAATAAGTCCTGTTCCTGATTCTCCATATTCTTTTAAGAATGATTCTAGTAAGTCAAAGCGATTTACATCGGGACCAAAATGACTGATGGGCTTACCTTTTAGATTAGCGGTTTTAATTGCCTCTAGCATTGCTTTGCGATCATGACGAAGGAAGCTATCGCCACTAATAAAAGCGGCATGTATCTTCTCGCGGAGAAATATTTCTGCGAAGGCATCGCGAATCGTGCTGGTACCTGCACCAGATGAGCCAGTAATTGCGATGACAGGGTGTCTGACAGACATACTTATTATTACCTTGTTAGAGTGAATAGTTATTTAATGACAAGCAGAGCTTGTAGTAAAGTACTCTTAACGATCTAAAGTGGATTTAATAGTATGAATTTTTGTAGTGTGTGTGGTGAAAAGGTAAATATCGCTATTCCTGAAGGAGATAATAGGCCTAGGCACATTTGTGGCAGTTGCGGCATTATTCATTATCAAAACCCGAAAATGGTCGTAGGTTGCCTCATTGAACACGAAAATAAAATATTATTATGTAAACGTGCGATAGAACCGCGTTATGGGTTATGGACCTTACCGGCCGGTTTTATGGAAAATGATGAAACCACTATGCAAGCTGCACAGCGTGAAACACAAGAAGAAGCAGGTGCAGATGTTGAGGTAGTTGAGCTTTTCACTATGTTCAGTTTGCCACATATCGATCAGGTTTATATGTTATATCGTGCTAAGTTCAAAAATTTCGGTTTTTCATCAGGTCCAGAGAGTTTAGAGGTCGAGTTGTTTGACGAAGCCGATATCCCATGGGATGAAATGGCCTTCCCCGTCATTAGTGAAAGTTTAAAGCGTTATTTTGTAGATAGAAAAAAGGGAGTATTCCAGATACATACTGGTGCCATGATAAAAGAGGCGGGTGAATTTCAAGTGACTGTTCTTAGTGATGATTGAGCAATTACAAGAAAAAAATGTAATAGCACGTCATGTAGGAGAACATGGTGTATTAATCGTTTGCGAAAATAAATTATTTCGCTGGCTTTGTTTTGACGATGAACAAGCTATTCAAAGTTGTATGCCACGCACAGAACCTACAAAGTTAGTTTTACCATATCAACAATTCATGATGATGTGGCAATTATTACGAGATGATATTCCGAATAGCGCTAATCTATTAGGCGTGGGTGGTGGTGACATTATTCGTTATTTACGTTCAAGCTTTCCCAGTATGAAAATCACTGCAGTTGATAGTGAACCACAAATAGTGAAGATAGCCCATGAATACTTTGCCATTAAACCAGATAAAGAACATTTGATATTACAAATTGAAGATGCACAAACATTTATAAAAACACCACAGCATCATGATTTATTATTTGTCGATATTACAGCTAATAATGTGTTGCCAGATTTTTTGCATACACCATCTTTTTGGCAAGACTGCCACGCTAGTCTTAATGAAAATGGAATAATGATGGTCAATATACTTTCCGAATCAGAAGAAGCGTTTGTTAAATTATTACAAATGTTACGGAATACATTTGGCCATCTACCATGGTGTATGAGTGTCCCTGATCATAAAAATATTGTGCTGTTAATGCCATTACGTTCAGAAGCAATGGCTTCGTTGAGTGAATTACAAGAAAAAAGTGCAACATTGGAAAAGGGCAGCGATTTACCCTTTTTGAAGTGCACAAGCATCATTGCAAAAGATAATCCGCTGGTAAAAAAATAGATAGGAAGTAGTTTAGAATATTTAGCATGATACAGGTTTTCAAGAGGTTAAGGATGAATTTAAATGGAAATAAATCATTCAATACCCTAGACATGTTAAGATGTGCCTACCGGTTGAACTGTTAGACGAATAGAAGTAGAGATAGATGTCAAAAGAAATTACTAACGATATTATTATTAATTTCAAGAATCAGCTTGAAAACCATCCCATATACGATGCCGTATCAACGGTTGATGATCTTCGGTGTTTTATGGAGCACCATGTTTATTCTGTGTGGGATTTCATGTCACTGATAAAATATTTACAGTCAACCGTTGCACCTACAAAATACCCATGGACTCCGCAGGGAGATGGCAGTATAAGAAGATTTATAAATGAATTAGTTCTTGAAGAAGAATCTGATGAGACGAATATTTCAGGTGAATATTCTAGTCATTTTGAGTTGTATCATAGAGCGATGACAGAAATTGGCGCTGATATATCAGTATCCACAGACTTTATTACTGCCGTTCATAATGAGGGAATTAATAAGGCACTGGAGTTGCCGAGTATTCCATCACCTTCGCAAATATTTACTGCAACAACATTTAAATTTATACAGAATAATAAGCCCCACCAAGTAGCCGCTGCGCTCGCATTAGGTAGAGAACATATTATTCCTTGTATGTTTCGCTCGATCCTTAAGAGTATCGGTGTCTCCGAAAAAAAGGCACCTATTTTCCATTTTTATCTGAATAGGCATATTCATTTAGATGAAGATTTTCATGCGCCATTATCATTACGGTTGCTTAATAGTTTATGCGCAGGTGATGAAAATAAAATTCAAGAATCTATCGATGCGGCACAAGATGCAGTGCAAGCACGAATAGAGTTCTGGGATGGTGTCTTGGTTTCTATTAAATCACGTACAGCAGGGACTTAGTGTGCTTGCTGTACAGTGATTATGATTAATTTAGTTTCATTTCTACACTCAAGTGATCGATAACAATATTCATTATTGTTATATGTACTAAATTCTATTCAGCAGCAAATACCATACAAAAAAAGGTAAATAATTACCAAACGTTGTTTGCTGCAATTCATTATGCTTATAAATGTTAAGTGATTTATAAGTGTCTACTGTTTATAAAAGTTCACAAATACAACACAAGTATCGTGCTATACATTATTTCTGTGGGTGACTTTTTCGCTGCAATTATTTCCATTCAGTGATTAATGTAATTCTGATGTAAATCTAATTTTAAAGAGTAATTAAGTATATGGATGTAATGCATCTTCAATTTATTGAATCCGATCAACAAATGGCCGAGGCGCTAACGAGTAGCTATAGTTTTTCTTTGGTAGCACTATCAATTGGTGTTGCGATTGTTGCCTCTTATGTGGCATTTGTTTTTTCACAACAACTCGTATCAAGAACGACATCACGGTTCGAATATTATTCATGGTTGCTAGCAGGGGCAACATCGTTAGGTGGTGGTATTTGGGGAATGCATTTTATAGGTATGTTTGCATATAAACTGCCGATTGAAATTAATTATGATGCATGGACAACCATTGCCTCCATTGTTCCGGCTATTGTTGCTGGTGTTATTGTCTTGCGTAAAACAAATAGCCACACTATTAAAGAACAAATTTTTCGCAGTGTTATCTTAGGCGTCAGTATTGGCTTAATGCATTATATCGGTATGGCTGGTATGCGAGTTGATGCCGGTATGAGGTATTATTTACCGGTTTTCTTATTATCAATTGTTATTGCCGTGTTGCTTTCGGGTATTGCGCTTTCTGTTAAACAATGGGCAACACAAAAAGAAGACCAATCATCTACTAGTACATCTAAAATTCTTGTCGCTTCGGTTTTGATGGGGTTGGCTATATCTGGTATGCACTACATTGGTATGGCAAGTGTTTACTACATCCCAGGTGGTAGCATGATGGGCAGTGGTAAAGGTTTAGAACCTGATGTTATTGCGACGATGGTTAGTGTCGTCATTATTACGATTTTTCTCTTGTTATTATTTGCGACATATATCCGAAAACGTTTAGAGCTTCTCGCTCAACTAAAGAAAAGCCAACTACGCTTAAAAAGTGTATTTGATTCTACCCATGAAGGCATGATTGTTATTAATAGCGATGGGCTTATTAAGTCAGTCAATGCTGCTGCACAAAAATTATTTAAATTTTCCGCTGATGAGCTAATAGGAACTTATGTCGATTCTATTTTACGATCACCAGACCCAAGTATAACGGGTAAGTTTTCTATTGAAGAATTAACCGAAAAGAACGAAGCACAGGTGCTTGGGGTAAAAACCGAGCTTGAAGGAACAGATAGTACTGGTCATGTTTTTTCTGTTGGCTTTAATGTCAATCGTTCAGATGTGCTAGGTGTCAACCAATTCATTTGCACTATTTATGATATATCGGATAGAAAACAGGCAGAGATTGCATTACGTAATAATATTGCACGAACATCCGCGATTATCGATACGGTTAATGACGGTATTTTTACAATAGATGAAAAGGGCATTATACAAAGTACGAATCCAGCGGTAGAGAAAATATTTGGTTATTTTGCTGGTGATCTTGAAGGTCAAAATATAAATATCTTAATGCCTGAAACACACGCTGATGCACATGATGGATATTTGAGTAAGTATATTAGCAATGGTGACAATAATGTTATTGGACTAACGCGTGAATTTACAGGGAAACATAAAGACTCACATATTTTCCCATTAGAGCTTTCTGTTAATGAATTTTTCATAGGCAAGGAGCGTTTTTTTACTGGGGTTGTTAGAGATATTAGTAAAAGGAAAGCGGCAGAAGTAGAGCTAAAGCGTCATCGTGACAATTTACAAGAAATGATTGACATGGCGACGACAGAAATTAAAGCGATAGTACAGACGGCTGTGAGTGCCGTTATTTCTATTAATCAGAAAGGTGAGGTACAGATTTTCAATCCGGCCGCTGAAAAGATATTCGGTTGGCAAGCATCTGAAGTTGTCGGCAAAAACATTGCCTTTATTATTCCTGATATGGATATGGCAACACACGATGGGTATATCAAACGGTTTCTAGATACCGGAGAGCCGCATGTCATTGGCACTCGGCGTGTTGTTGATGCATTACGCAAAGATGGTACTACTTTCCCGGCTCGAATTTCTATTGGACATAGTCAGCTTAGTGAAGATCAGCATTTATTTGTTGCTTTTATCGCTGACATTACCGATCAGCAGCTAGCGGAACAGGAATTAATAGCAGCCAAAAATACTGCTGAACAGGCTGCTCGTACTAAAGCTAATTTCTTAGCGAATATGAGTCATGAAATTCGTACGCCGATGAATGCAGTCATAGGCTTTTCAGAAGTGCTCTTGCAGGATGCATCTTTAAGTGAAGTTAGTCAGCGACATGTCAGTACAATATTGAGTTCAGGAAAAAATTTACTAGGTATTATTAATGATATTTTAGATTTTTCGAAGATTGAAGCAGGTCGTATTGAGCTTGAGAATGTTTGTTTCCATTTAGAAAATGCCTTAAAAGACACCTTAAGCACATTAGAATTTAAAGCTGCAGAAAAAGATATTGTCATAAAATTTACTATTGCAGATGGTGTGCCAGAAAGGGTGTTCGGTGATCCTACAAGGCTGCGTCAAGTCATTATTAATTTAGTTGGTAATGCCATTAAGTTCACCACGTCTGGTGATGTTACTGTTTCAATCTTGCCAGCTGAAAATTCTGACCTTATGCACTTTATGATTAAAGATACGGGGATTGGCATGACAGAGGAACAGCTTGCGAAGGTTTTTGAAGCCTTTGCGCAAGCTGATGCTAGTACCAATCGTCGTTTTGGTGGTACTGGTTTAGGCACGACCATCAGTAAACAAATTGTCGAGATGATGGGCGGCACGATATGGGCTGAGAGTAAAAAAGATCATGGTTCTACCTTCCATTTCACGGCTCAGTTAGCTGAGGCAGTAAATTTTGAGCAGTGTTTGTATGAAGATGGTTCATTTATTCAAGCCAACTATAGCTCGCCACGTTGTTTCAATATATTACTTGCCGAAGATATTCATGCTAATGCAACTTTAGCGATGCTGCGTTTGGAGCAACAAGGACACACAGTCACGTGGGTGGAGAATGGTCAGTTAGCTGTAGAGGCTGCTCGTTCATCTGATTTCGATATTGTGCTTATGGATATACAAATGCCCGAAATGGATGGTATGACAGCGACACAACGACTGCGAGAGTTATCGTATTCATCAACATATTACTTGCCTATTATTGCGCTGACAGCAAGCGTAATGAAAGAAGATCTGCAGCAATGCTTTGATGCCGGTATGGATGCAGTAGAAGGTAAACCGATTGATTTTCCTTCACTGCTTGCATCAATGGAATCAATTGTGCCGAAGGGGCGTGGTAAACAAAATGACATCGAATTATCAGTTAATGATGAGTCGCCTCTACAAATTGATTTTTCACAATTGGAAGGATTAGTAAATTGTGAATATGGTCTCGATTTGTGGGGGGATCCAATTTTATTTGTTGAGGTGTTGCAGGAGTTTATGCAAGAACGAATTGATGATGCGCACAAACTGACTGAGTTATTAAGTGAAGCAACACCAAATATAGAAGAAGCACGATTACTCACACATGCTCTTAAGGGCGTGGCTGGTAACCTGGCGATTAATTCTGTGGCCGATATTGTTATTGAGCTTGACGACCTTCTCAAGCAAGGCAATTCCAAAAAAGTACTTGCTGAAGTTTATAAATTAGATGATGCACTTAAGGCGCTAGAAAAAGCGATT